>Ga0209341_10003826_pt1 | contig 14006 bp, 8 predicted proteins | sample RifCSP13_2_FD_184020 | JGI IMG/M metagenome (GOLD analysis project Ga0209341, IMG submission 184020) | Soil microbial communities from Rifle, Colorado - Rifle CSP2_sed 13_2 (SPAdes) (version 2) | ecosystem: Environmental > Terrestrial > Deep subsurface > Rock core/Sediment | place: Rifle...
CGGGTTAGCCGATACGGTGCAGGACGGCGTGACCGGCTTCACGTTCGACGACTACAGCGCCGACGCTTTCTGGAACGCCCTGCAGCGTGCGCTCTACATCTACAACGTGGACCGGGACAGTTGGCGGCAGATTCAGCGCAACGGCATGACGACCGATTTTTCGTGGGGGCGCTCGGCGACTGGCTATCAGCAGTTGTACGAGTGGGCGATTGCGAGGATGAGGGGAGTGTGAGAGGCGTGAGGAGTGAGGCGTGAAGAGTAAACAGTAATGAGTGATCAGTGAACAGTGGGGAAAGCCCGCGAAGCGGGCTTGGGCATCAATGCCAGCCGTCGCGCGAAGCGTCTAACCGATGGCGGTTGGTGCAATCCAAAACCTCCTGCAGAGATGGAAAGCACACCAGAAAATCCCCTATCCAGTTGCTCTTCGATCCTGGAAACTGATGTCCGAGATGTGCTGAAGTAGGCATAGGAGTATAATTCTGCCTCAAGCAAAAAGTCTATGTTGATAGGATGCCCGGATGCCCAGGCGGCGGCCCACCTGGGGGAAGCGTGGGGCTACGAGGTTTGACTCGATTCGGGCCGTTCGCGTTTCTAGCGGGCGGCTCTTTGCTTTACAGATGGGTGGCTGACGCGGCATAGAGCGATATGAAACATACATATTCCGAGTCTGTGTTGGCGCAGGATGTCCTCTAAGAATGCAGCTTGAAGCTGCTGCCTCATGAAGGAAAGATCACTATGGCTGTTGTGCATGCTGTCGGACTGCCCGAGAACGACAGCGAACGCAAAGCAATTGCTTATTTGGCTGAGCGCTTGCCCGGCGACGACTATATTATCTTCCACAACCTAGAGTTGCCTGCTTCATCGGGCTTGCCGTACGAATACGACCTTATTATTGTGGGTGAATGCGCGGTGTACGTCTTAGAAGTCAAAGGCTACCGGGGGCGTATTCAGGGTAATGCTCAAGAGTGGGCGCTGGAGTCGGGCGCCATCTATAAGAGCCCCCTCCCACTGGCTAATAAGAAGGCTAAGGTCGTAGCCGACCGACTGCGCCGCTATAGCCCACTATTAGAGAAGGTCTGGGTACAACCCCTTATTGCTCTCACTGATGACCGGGTCCAAATACATCTGAATGATAATCAAGCCGACCGGGTGCTACGCCTAGATCAGGTTGTGGGCTATATACTTGATTCCAGTCGTTTGCCTATTCGCTCTACACCTATTACCCGCTTCACTGATCAGATTTGTAAAGCGATTTTTGACCAGTTCCGCCCTCTCCACCGTCAGTATCAGGTTGGTGATTATCGAGTTCTAGAGACTATCGGCAAAAACAACCTTTACACAACGCTGCTGGCTGAGCATATACTGATCCGTACCCAGGGACGTTTCGTCTTGAAGGTATACAATTTCAATATCTACGCTAGCCCAGAAGAGCGACACAGGCAGGAAGAATGGATTTTGCGCGATGCCAACGCCCTTCACCGGTTGACAGGTCATCCCAACATCGTGCGAGCATATCCACCCTTTCCCTGGCAGGATAACCAAATTGTGCTGCCACTAGAGTGGGTGGAGGGCTATTCACTACGTGGTCTATTGGATGCGGGTACTGAGCCAGAATTCGTCCGTCAAGTCGAAATCATCCGCCAAGTGGGCGAGGCGTTGCGCAATGCCCACAGCCATGGTGTAATTCATCGTGACGTGCGCCCAGATAATATTATTGTTCCTACACAAGGGTCAGTTAAACTAATCAACTTTGATTGCGCCCGTGTAGAAGGGGACAACCTGCAAACAATCGCCTCACGGGTAGGAAGGCAATTAGACGAACGTTATGTGGCACCCGAGGTGTGGGAGAACGCTGGGGCTGCCTCCGCTCTCTCAGATCTGTATGCGCTGGGGGCGGTTTTCTACGAATTGCTGACTGGTCGGCCCCCATGCGACAAAATCAAACAAGTATTTGTAGCCAAGGGTTTGCCTCGGCGGCCGACTGAGGTCAACCCTAAATTGACAATTGATGCGGACGAAGTGATAGGCCGGATGTGTGCCTTTGCACCAGAAGCGCGGTATACAAGTATGTCACAGGCGTTGGAGGATTTAGCGATCATCAGCTAGATTAACCTTGAGCACGGCGGGATGACAGGAGAGTGTCAGCTATGCCCGACCATATCTACGAAAAGAATGATGTGATTCTGAACCGCTACGTGGTCCAACAAATGCTAGGAGCTGGCAACTTTTCCTTGGTATACAAGGTGCTGGATACTCTTAGTGGTGAAGTCATTGCGCTGAAGGTCTTTAAAGAAGGCACTGGTGTTCTAGACCACTTGCGTGAGGAATTTCGTATCCTCAAACAACTTAACCACCCTCATATCGCCCGCGTCTACGACATTGATCAATTACCTAATCGGACTTACTTTCTCAAACTCGAATATGTGGAAGGCAACACCCTATCTAGCCTCATTCACGAGGGACGGATATCGTTGACCAAAGCCAGGCAGATTGTGACCGAGTTGTTGGAGGCCGTAACCTATCTGCATAGTCAGAGGGTGATGCACCGTGACATCAAGCCCAACAACCTTATCATTAACGGTCGAGGCACTGTAATTGTAGACTTCAACATCAGCAAGCGAGTAGAAAGCTATGCTACATCGCGGGTAGGCACACCGCGTTATATGCCCCCTGAAGTTCAGGCCGAGGGTTGGAACTGGACCGGCGACTTATATGCTGTGGGCTTGGTATTATATGAGATGCTCACTGCACACCACCCGTTTGAAGAAAGTAAGCCGTTAGCTCTAGCCGAGCCGCATGATCCTCGTGAGTTCAACCGAACGTTGAGCGATAGCTTAACTCAACTCGTCCTTAAGTCCATAGCCCATATCCCGGCCAACCGTTTTCAGACTCCTCAGGAAATGCTGGTTGCCTTGCAGGGTGCTGATTGGGGGCCGGTCTGGCGTCCTTACCGCCTGCCAGCGCCGGAACTTTCACGCATACCTATTTCGCCCGAAGAGGTAACAAAGCCTAACTATAATCCCTATTTGACTCGTCTGCTCACTCTCTATAGCCAAAGTCACCTCACCAATGCTGGGACGCGCGGGTTGGATGCTTTTGCGCGCGCCACCTATGTCCCAACACGGTTAGACACTGCGCTCAAGCCAGCAATCCTAAGTGGCAATTACCCATTAGCCATCATCACTGGCAATGCTGGTGATGGAAAAACAGCCTTCATCCAGAAGCTAGAAGAAGAGATTGAGACTGATCCATCTACAACTCGGTTTGAGCGCCTACCAAATAATAATGGTGCGAATTTTATTTATCACGGACGTCAGTTCTTAACCAACTACGATGGTTCTCAAGATGAGGGCCAAACCAATAATGACGAAGTGCTCTCCCTCTTTTTCCGCCCCTTCGGTGGGCCGGGCCCCATTCAAGCGAAGGACAGGGTTCATCTCATAGCTATCAATGAAGGACGACTAGTGGATTTCTTACAGAGCCATCGAAACGACTTTCCTCACCTTTATCAGCAGGTGCGCGACTTTTTTGAGCGTGCGCGCATGCCTGAGGCGGCCTTGCTCATCGTCAACCTGAATCTGCGGGCTGCCGTAGCAGATAATGATGACAGTTTGTCAATCTTCGACCAAATGGTGGACCGGTTTACTGCCCCTGCCTTGTGGGAAAAGTGCCAGGGTTGTGACATTGCTAATCGCTGTTATGCCAAATTCAATGCCGACTCTCTCAACGATCCTAATTACGGGCCGCAGATTCGCCAACGTCTCAAAGCCCTTTTCGAGATCACACATTTCCGTCAGAGATTACATATTACCGTACGTGACCTACGCTCCGCCCTCTCTTACATGCTCTTCGGCATTGATGACTGTAGCGGAATCCATGCCTTGTTGAACAACCCTGAGCGCCAAGAAGAGTATTTGGACCGCTTCTATTACAACGCCCTCTTCCATTTTGAACAGCCAGAGCGGGCTTCGCAGGATAGGCTGGTGCGCTTACTAGCCCAGATTGACTTCGGTCAAGTGGCCAACCCAAAACTGGATGCTCGGTTGGCCTTTACTCTGCCTAACGAACTCTCTGTGCTCCCTCCCTTCGATGCTCGTGGCAATTATGATCGCCAACTAATCAGTGATCAGTATGACGACCTGCTATCCATCCGTCAGGCCTTGGGGTCAGAGCGAGCGATTGGCATTGAACAGTCGGTGATAGATGTGGCTCGCGCCTCACGCATCTATCAAGCGTCTCTGCGACGCAAGGTTTACTTTGAGCGGGTGGATGAAGCGTGGCCAAAGATGCTGCCCTATACACGCTTTACTGAATTTTTAGAGCTGATGCGAAGCCTTAATACGGCTCAACTGGACCAAGTACGCGACGATTTGGTCTATGCCATTAGTCTGAGTGAAGGTATCTATCACCCAGAAGTGGGTCAGGAGTACCTTTGCCTGCGCACCTCTCAGGAGGCAAGAGTCACCATCAAGAGCTTCCGTCGCTTCCGCAAAGATCATTTTCGTTGCCGGGTGCAGGAGATCGGCGAGTTAGGGCGCTATATTGAGCACATTCCGGCGGTTTTGGTATTGCTCTATCAGCCGGAGGAAACCATCCGTATGGAAATCAATTTGGAGTTGTACGAGATGCTATACCGCATCCGCCAGGGTTACACCCCAAGCCTGAATGAGCTACGTGGCTCATACATTAACTTGCTTATCTTCAAACGTCAGTTGGCCAGCACTCAGTATGACGAGGTGTTGCTAACAGAAGATGAGCAGATCTTCCATCGAGTTTACAAGACACCAGAAAAGAAACTGGTAATGACAGAACTAGACAGACTTAAGGAGTCAGATAATGCCGCTTTCTAAGCAAGATAAGGATTACAGTCTTCCGGAAATTACACCGATTGATCCCAAGTTGGTGGATGTGGATCGGGTGTTTACTAACTTGCTGCCACTCCTCAAGTATGACGGAGCCCCTCTAACGCGTGGACACAGCAAGTTCGTTACTGTTGCTGACTTAACAGCCGCCGTCTGTCGCAATGATGCGTTACACTTTCAAGGCTTCTCGGACTCGGAGGAAGCGAAACAGCGGGTGAAACGCTGGATTGAAAGTGACTTTCTGTCACTGGTACATCGTGGCAAGGATAATCAGCAGGTTGCGGCGCCACTCCCCATGCATCTAAACACTTACAAACTTCGTAATCCAAGATATTGTAATGACTCGGGTGTTGCCGATCAGATCTTCACTCTATTCTATTTTGGTGCGCCCGACGTCATGAAGAAACTGCGTGATTTCTTGCTCCGGGGCGTTGATTACTACACTGATCGCTACGATGGGCAAGCTGACTTGGACATTGAGACCTTGCTGATGATGCGTATTCTGGATCAGAAGGACCAAGACTATCCGGACAAGCGCAAGGAGCCTAATATCCATGTTCCCCTCTGTCTGGGCCAAGCGCGTATTCTTGGAGATGATATTGACCACTTGTTAGCTTACCAGGATAAGGTGCCTCGCTTGGTGCTAATTGGCTATATCAAGAACATACTATCGTTACACGTTGGCATCTATATGTTGCGCCTGTTCCAAATTGTGCCCGATATGGTGGTGCGCGGCACGACTCATCCCACCTGCCGCGATTGCCCTGTGCAGGTGGAGAACCCAGAGCTTTTCGAAGCTTGTTCCTTTCCGGTACACATCCTCACTGACATGGGCGAAGACTACCACAGCCATATGGCCGAACTGGCTCGCCAGCAATTCAATGTTCACGTGGAGCAACTTAACACCTACGTGCGTGCCCACTTAGTTCTCAGAAAATTGAAAGAGTTTGGCGAGGATTTGGCGTCCGACGGTCGCATCGAGCGTCCACAATCCCTCGAAGAAATATTAGCTCTGCGCGACTATGACCCGTTGGAACTCAAAACCTATTTCAAGGCCCGCATCCGAAGCCTGATAGCCTCCGATGGAGATACGACGCCTGACGAGCGGTTAGAAATCATCCGTCGATTAGGCCTGAGTGAACTGAATACCTATATCGAAATGCTTTACTTGCTGCGTCAGCCGCATCAACAAAGTTTCTATATAAGGCTGCTTGACTCTCTGTTTCAGAAGAATCGCGAAACCGGCTTGATGCGGCAAGGTTATGGACGGATTAACAGTAAGAGGCGCTATGGCATGGGCAGTGGTCTGCTAGAGACAATTGTGCAAATCGCCGTGCTGGAGCAAGCCGCAGGCGACGGCTTTCGTACCCACACTATCCGGGTAGACGACTTCATTGAATGGTTGCGAAGGCGCTATGGTATCTACATTAGCCGCCTGCCCACCAATCGCGAACCCTTAATTGCCGATCTGGAAGCATTGCGGCAAAACGTTCAAGCCTTCAAAAACCGCCTGCGCGAAATTGGGTTCTACACAGACCTGAGCGATGCTTATGTTGCTCAAGTCATCCGTCCACGCTACCACATTGAATGAATAAGGATGTGACAGTATGAGCAATCAAACTGCTTATGTTACTCAGCAGGATTTGAACAATTCCTTGGTCCACCTCATCTTAGCCGACCTGACCTCTGAGGTAGACAATCGCCAGTCGGGCCACTGCTTGCAAGTCACGGATTTGCCCGCTGATTTGATGGAGAGTGTCTGTCAGCAGTTACTTGCGATACGTCCACAGTCTGAGACTTACGTCCTCAGCCGTACGCCAACCAAACCCTGGCACATTACCTCCACCAAACTGGTAGAACGCCGCAATGCTAACCAGAAGGTCATCGTTGTCTTCCTACCACCTGACCTGCGAACCTCGGCCGAGGACTCCTTCGACATCAGCACCTTTGAGCGCTTTCCTGTCCACAATCTTTACGAGCGCCTCCAAGAGCAGCTACTAAACGATTTGCCGGCCGACACACACTTAGAAGAGATTATCCTTGAGTCGGGCTGCACTGACGTGGCTGCTATATGCCGCTATCTCCTCGCGGTGCAGAAAGCCAATGCCACACCTCAAGCCATCAGCCTGGCGTTGCACCACCTGGGTCTGGTGCCTGATCTCGCCTTGCTCGATGACCCAGCCATTCTACGACCGCGCCTTAAGCGTAATCAGCAGTGCGTGGAGACCCTCTCCGCATCAGATAAGGTCCTTTTAGCCAAAATCCAGACTATAGGCCTAAAGGACGAGCGTACACCTCAAGCCTTGTACCGCTTTTTCGATCAGATAGGCACCTTTGACCCGACAAGATGGCTGCCGGCCATTTTGCAAGGGCAGTTTGTCAACGAATTGACTTTCGATCAGTGGGAGTTTCGAGAAGAGATCACGGGCAACGTAGAAGAAATTGTCTTCACCAATTTAGGTACGAGGCACAAGAATGATGATGGCTACCTGGTGATAGATACACAGCATGACAAGGCTATTAAGATAGTTTGGGAAACCACGCCCCCACCGCTCAGGTGCAAAGTAGCCCATTTTACTTTAGAAATAATGAAGGATGGTGCGCCTGTGACCGAAGCGCGTACGATTAAGGTCGGCACTAGTTCGCGTAAAGAACGCAGCACGACCTTGAGGGATCTGCATAAGCTTGATCTTGAAGATGGCCTTTATTACTTTCGGGTTAGCGCCTGGACCGCGGAAGGTGTTCTACTACGCAGTGCTGAGAGTGAAAGTGTTCTCTTCAAAGGAGGCACAGAAACCGAAGAAGATGACACTGAAGGTGAAGGCAAGCGCCTAGTGGTGCCGCGCGTTAATTCACGTTATGAAGCAATGCTGCATGCTCAAGTAGAACTGCGTAAGCGTGATAAAACGCTGGCTGACCTAAAGCGCGTTGAAGTAGCGTGGGCTAGTCCAGAGCGGCGAACTGGCCAACGATATACAGACTACTTCACCATAAAATATTCATCCGCTATCCAATACGCACTGTCGGTTAACTCCATCCTGCGCCGCATAGAAGAGGAGACCTTGATCGATGCCGACTCACTTGGACGTTGGAATTTGGACCTCAGCCAATCGATCACTGCTGAAATCGAACTGACTTTGCAGCCCTTCGAGGGTATTGACTATGACCTCCTCGGTACGTTTCTAATGAAGCGCAGAAACCTGTTCCAGAAGATCCTCAACCAACCGGCTAATCCTGATATCCGCTTTCTAGTAGAGACGAGTGATCTAAGCGAATGGGAGAATGAGATCATTGACTATGTCCAGGCTTATATAGACGTGATAGACGCTCTCGCGGCCAGACTAGCTAGCACAAACGATTTAGTTGAACGTCAGGCTATCCTACATTCCAATCGTCAGGTCACCAGTATAGATAGTGTCCGCCTTCGTCTGCTTGGCGGTGAATATGCTTATCTGATATCCCCGACTCATCCCCTTAAGCTAATCTGGGGCTTACAATATGCTCGCGTCTCTCAACATTGGCTTTCAGACTTGGAGGCTCTGCCTGGTAACCAGGTCAGTTGGAACACTTTTGAGGGCTTCCTGCCCCGGCTAAGTAGCCTGAACCTGCCCCATGCTCTGGTAGATGTTCAAGGAGAGCTCATAGTCAACGTAGACAACTTTGGTCCCTTCTGGAGCATCTTTGTGCCACTAGGCCGCCCCGATACACGAGCGGTAGTAGGACGCATAAAGACATTGCTTGGTTCGCCGGAAGCTGATGAGCGCTTCACTACCATAACTGGTGTAGACTTACAGCGCAAGATTCAGCGTTATCTTGCTCAGCATCCTTACATTACTACACTGCGCCTCAACGCCATACAGCCAGGTAGCGGGGCCATTTTAGTGGGAATGTTACTGGAATTGGAGCGCCAGCGGCACGATCTGCGTTATCAAGTGCATCTTTTCTCTGCTGATTTCCGCAGGGAGGAGCTGGGTATCGCCCTCGACGAATTGATGGCTCCTTCAGAGAAGCACAGTGGCCGTGCAAGCGAGGAGTTGGACGCCTTCCTGACCGCCAGCCATAACGCTCTTTTCCCCAAACTGGTTTACTCCAAGCACGATATTACTGAGTTACTGGATCAACCAGAAGCTTTTGAAGCTCATGTTACATTGTTGTTTGATGCATTCAGAGTCCAAGTTCACACTGCCGAGCCTATGCCTCACACTCGGTCAAACCATTTATATGGTTTATTACATGAGTACGTTGAGCAGTTTTCAAGTCTTGATGGGGAAATATTTTGGCAGCAACAGATTATTCCCCGACCTGGCCTAGACCTAAACGAGACTAAGCCGGTTCATAAGATGCTGGTTCATTTGACTCAAGGCTACAACAGATTGACAGCGACTATAGCTAGTAAGGGGGCATCCCTAGATCATGTGCCTACTGTGCGCCTTCCTCTGGGTCCAGCGGACAAGAATCTGATCAGCCAAGTACATCAAGTTTCAGACTGGGTATTCATTGTAGATCGCAACTTTGGGCTGGAGTATCTGGATAGCCCCTATGACGAGCACTGCCCCATCTACTTGATTGACTATCAGCCTGAGCGTTTAGGTCAGATTGGGCACCGTCTAATCATATCCACCCAACATGGTGCTGAGGTAGAACATATCGTTTGCCCTGTGCTGGAGCGTTTGGGCTTGCCAGCCGACTCAGCCAAAGCGCGCGCCTTGGTCAACGCCCTGCGTTCAGTGTCAGGGCGATTGGTGCTAAAGTTGCTCTCATCATCACAGATGGCCCATGGCGCTGTGGGCATGGCTTTGGCTCGGCTATTCTTGGAGCAGTCTAAATTGCTGCAAGACATGATCCTAATCCCATTGGATACTCATCCGGAACTCTTTGCGAATGCCCGGCTAGAGGCAGAGCGGCTGGGGCAGGAACTATCGCTACGCCGTACAGATATGCTTCTTGTGGAACTGGAGCCAGTTAGTGCAACCGTTACTTTGCACCTTGTTGAAGTCAAGTTCCGTCAAGGAAGCGGATTGACTGCAGCCTTGGATTTGAAGCAGGAGATTGCTTCACAATTAGAAAATAGTCTCCAGGTCCTGCGCCAACTCTATGATCCGAACTACAGCAAGCCTGACCGCTTTGACCGCTTGATCCGCACACAAGAGTTGGTCTCGATGCTGGGGTTTTACCTAGAACGGGCTGTCCGCTATCGCTTAGTGGACTCAGGTCAGGCAGAGTCGATGCGCCAGCTACTGGACCAACTGGAACAAGGTTACACACTACATTTCACCTGCAGTGGTATTGTGCTTAGTTTGGGAGATCAAGGCTACCAAACTGAAAGGAGCAGCGATGTAACGTATCACTACCTAGGACGTGACCGAGTCACAGCATTAGTCCTAGCGGCGTGTGCCGCTGAGGAAACTAACCAAGTACTGCCTGCTGACCCGACATACGCTACCACCAGAGGAACCTTTACTAGACGGCCAGCCGATCAGCCCTTGTCCCGGCCAGAGACGCCGATCAAGCCAGAGATAAAACCAGAGTTGAAGTTAGAAATGGTCATCTCAGGCAAACCTGCAGTAAAAGTCACATCGGAAGGTCCAACTCTTGAACCGCCACCAGGATCGCCGCAAACACACAAATTATCCTGTGACGTACTTCTGGGTACGAAGCATCCCACGCCTCAATACGGCATTCTGGGCAAAACTGCCGGTCAAACGGTTGGACTAGATCTAAATGGAACTAACGCCATAAGCTTGTTCGGCGTACAGGGCAGCGGCAAGAGTTACAGCCTAGGCACAATTCTAGAAATGGCTGTGATGCCCATTTCCGGTATTAATCAATTACCTCGACCGCTGGCAGCTGTTGTCTTTCACTATAGCAAAACGGAGGATTACCGGCCCGAGTTCGTCAGCATGGGTCGGCCTAACTCCGGCCCTGAATCAGATCGTTTGAGAGATCTTTATGGCGCAGGAGTTGCGGCGTTGCAGGATATTGTCGTATTAACTCCCGAAGGTAAATTGGAACAACGCCGAGTCGAGTTTCCTGATATGACTGTTCACCCTATCGCTTTTGATACATCCGAACTAGACATAGAGGATTGGAAATTCTTGATGGGCGTTATCGGCAGTGATGCCATGTATATCAAGAAGATGACGCAGATTCTCCGCCGTCAGCGTGAGAATTTGAGTTTGAAAAGTATTTATCAAGGAATTGCCGGCTCGAAGCTAACGGACGCACAGGTAGAGCTGGCTAGAACAAGATTGGATTTTGTTGCTGATTATATTCGCGATGGCCAGTTTCTTGGTCAGCATATCCGCCCGGGGCGCTTAATCATTGTCGATTTACGTGACGAACTTATCGAGAAGGATGAGGCACTTGGGCTGTTCATAGTAATGCTCAAGATTTTTGCCAATGCGCGCTATCAAGATCAACCCTATAGCAAATTGATTGTGTTCGACGAAGCCCACAAGTATATGGAGACATCCTTTATCAGCGAAGTAGTCGGAGTCGTACGTGAGATGCGCCATAAGGCTACGAGTGTATTGATAGCCTCCCAAGACCCTCCTTCTGTACCTCTACCTCTGATCGAACTCTCGTCTTTGATAATTCTTCACCAATTTAGTTCTCCGGCTTGGCTCAAACACATCCAGAAGGGTGCTATTGCTCTCAAAGACTTGACAGCGGGGCACCTAAATATGCTAACCAAAGGACAGGCCTACATCTGGTCTCGTGAGGCGACCCACCATCAGTTCGAGACCCATGCTGTCAAAGTTGATATTCGGCCCCGAGTAACTAGACATGGAGGGGGAACTATAACTGCTGTTGAGTAGCCAAGAACATTTTTGAAACTCTACGGGTACGCCACCCGACGTTGCCCTAAAGAGTGCCACACGAAAACGCCGGGCTGAAATGCAGAAACCTGCTGAAGCACGTTGACTGCTTATAGCGGTTGGTTTAGCGGTTACGCGACCCTGCCTGGCTTTTGGCTGTACTTGCCCTTCTCTGCCGTCTAGCGAGCCGAACCACATCCCAGGCTACCTCGGGATGCTTGGCGGCAACTTGCAAGACCACGCGGGCCGGGCCGTCCACATCAATGGCGCGCGCGGGCGCAAGGTCGCCGCGCAAAATAGCGCCGCCTTCTTTCACACTGGTTACCAGTTCGTTAAACAGTTCTTCTTTCATGGATACTCTTCCTCACATGCGTATCCAGGACGATCACTGTATGACGCTCCAATCGGACTGAGCGACTGGCTCCATGGGATTAAGATACGTGATAGGCTTACCGCGCAGGGGGTAGCGATTGAGGCGTGAAGAGGCGACTGGCTGAACCAGAATAATGACTTCTATATTTGAGCCTGCTTTCAGCGGGAGGTTACTCAGGATGAGCGTGCCATCCTTCTGGACTACAGTCTCTAAGCGATAGGCTTGCATGGTTTTAATCTCCGCTTTGAATGTGCGAAGATTATACAACAGGGCGGGGGAACGATATTTATCCCGTTCGCCGGGCTAGGGGCAACCCAGCTACCCGCTCACCTGCCAGCTCAACTTCCCGGCTTTGAACAGCAGCTCAAGATAATACACCGCGCTGCTCAAGCGGTTGAGCGCGCGGGCAAGGTTGCGCGGCTCCGGCGGAGGGTAAACCTCCAGCGCGACGATCTCTACCTCGCGCGTCGTCGTCCGCACATAATTCAGCCAATGCAGGATAGCATGATCGTCCGGCCCCGGGACGATGTGCTGAATCCCCAAATGCCTGTCCGGCCAGTGAGAGATTTCGTGAATCTCCTCCTCCGACTTGCCCGCGACCGCGAGAGGTTGCACCGCCCGATCGTTGTATTCCGCAGACTGAATCTCGCGGCAATACGCGGCTAATGTGTCCAAATGCCCCGCGAGACGGGGCAACTGGTAACGGCGCGCTTCGGCGGCAACCAGCATGATGAGCGCATGCAACGTGTCCAGCCGCCCCCGTAGTTTTACGCGCGGATGCGTCTTCGGCGCGAAATGCCCCGCATCCAACTGCGTCATGTGGTCGGGCTTGCCCGAAGGGGGCAGCGGCTGGCCGCATACCGAGCAGACCGGAACCGGGCCGGTGAGGACGACGGGGAACGTGCCTGGCTTATCCCATTCGGGCTTGCCGCTATTGGAAGTTGGAGGTTGGAGGTTGGAGGCTGGAGCGGACTCAAAGCGGATCTGGAGGTTGTGCGCTTTGAGAAAATCTTGCGCGGAGGGGGAGAAGCGCGTGCCGGGCGGAAAGGGCGGCAGCTCGTTCTTGCCGTCACGCCACAGCTCGCGGAGCTCGCTCTCGGTGATAACCATCAGTCGCCAGTCGTCAGCCGTCAGTAGCCAGAGGTCGAAGTCTGTTGTCTGACGACTGGCTACTGGCGACTGTTTATTGATTCCAGTCCGCCGGAAACGTCACGTACACGAACCGTACGCGGCTCGGCGTGCCGAAGGTGATGCGGGAGCCTTTGGGGATGAAGAGGCAATCGCCCGGTCCGCCGCGCATCTGCTCGGCCCCGCGCGTGATGACCAGCTCGCCTTCGAGCACGATGTCAATCTCGTCGTAGTTCAGCGTCCAGGGGAACTCGCCCCGGTCGAGCGCCATGTACCCGGCGGCCATCGGCGAACCGTCGCCCGAGGTGACGACGTCCTTGAGCCGCACGTTTGTGCCGGGGGCGGCGAGGTCCGCGCCGAAGGCCTCCAGGGTCACGCTCGCGCTGCGCACCACCTTGAGCGGGGGAAGGGGCGTGGAGCGTGTGGCGGAAGGCGTGGGGCGAGAGGGCGCGGGTTCACGGACGAGCCGCACACCTAATTCTTTGGCGAGGTCAACCGCCTCGGGCGTGATCAAATCCGCGTGGCCGAGCACCAGCAGGTCGGACTTCTGCTCGCGCGCCACGCGCCGGATGTCGGCGGCGGTGAAGAGTTGACGCATAGCGCGAACTTCCAAATCCTCGTAGATCCCCGAAATGAAGAGAAGGGGACAATTTCCAAACCCCAAAAACGTGGCGCGCACGCGCCAAACTCCGCGAGACTCTTTGGCCCAGAGGCTTTGGAGTTCGGATCTTGGGATTTAGGATTGATTACCCGCCGCTGCGTCCGCCAAACCCGCCCTTGGTGTTCTTGGGCAGGATCATCTCCACGTCCGAGTGCGGGCGCGGG
>Ga0209341_10003832_pt1 | contig 13995 bp, 8 predicted proteins | sample RifCSP13_2_FD_184020 | JGI IMG/M metagenome (GOLD analysis project Ga0209341, IMG submission 184020) | Soil microbial communities from Rifle, Colorado - Rifle CSP2_sed 13_2 (SPAdes) (version 2) | ecosystem: Environmental > Terrestrial > Deep subsurface > Rock core/Sediment | place: Rifle...
ATCACCGCCACTCCGCCGTAAGGCGTCACCGACCGCTTCGTCTCCCGCAAAACCACTTTCTCTTTTCCCAAGATTGCGCTAATTTCTCTTTGCACTGTTCTGTTCCTCCTTAAATTGGCGCTAACCACTTCCAATTTAACTCTTTGGAATAGAACAGTGCTCATTAATTTCGGAATTCAGGCTCAGTGGCCACCGAAGCCGGCGCCGTTTCCCTATTACAAGCGTATGGAGCGCCGAAGGCGCGCAATATGAAAGCCAGGGGCAAGCGCGTTAGCGCGTCGCCCCTGGAAGGAATCAACGCAAAGAGAGGCTAGCCCTGAAGGGGCGAAATAGGGACCAACGTCGCGGAGTCGGATTTCTATTGCGCCCTTTTTGCAAAAAACGCGGCGAGCCGCGTCCATTTCATTTCTTTGCATAACCTACCGACACACTTTAGACGCTCTTGCAAAAACCGAGTTCAGCAACACCACGCCGTCTCCGCTAGTTGGTCGTCTCCAGAATGGTAAACATGGCACGGTTTCATTTCAGACTTTTCATGTTGGGCCTAAGCTTGAAGTGCATCGTCGCAACAACACTTGACGGAAGAAACAAGCCTGCTACCCTATCTGCATGCCCACGAAACATCGGTTGATAGCCAGCAAATCTCCGGTACCGGTGCAACTGATAGAGCGCAGGATCTATTTGATTCGCGGGCAGAAGGTTATGCTCGATTTTGATCTGGCAGATCTTTACGAAGTCTCTACAAAAGCCTTAAACCAGGCCGTTAAGCGCAACCCCGATCGTTTTCCGTCCGACTTTATGTTTCGACTTACACGATCGGAATCGCAGGCATTTCCCATGCGGTCACAAATTGTGACCGCATCGAAACGCAACGTTCGTTTTCAACCCTATGCATTTACTGAACACGGCATAGCGATGTTGTCGAGCGTGCTGAGGAGCAAACGCGCCATCGAGGTCAACATTGCCATCATGCGTGCCTTTATCAAAATGCGAGAGATGTTGGAATCAAATGAAAAACTCAAGCGACAATTTGCTGCCGTCATCAGGAAACTGGGTGAACATGATAACTATTTCAGGGTTGTATTTGACGAGCTTAAAAAACTGACGACTGAGCCAACTGCTGCTCGACGACAAATCGGTTTTACTACTGAGGAAAAATCCTAATTCAGCAAAAACTTACTCCCCGGATGATCAATAGCCAACGAGAACTGTCAAATGATATATGGAGAATGATTCCTGCCTTCTGCCCTTTTCTGATCCATCCAATCAGCGTTCATCAGCGGCCAATTTACTTTGTGTATCGGACAGGGCCTCTCGGTTCTCGCGCGTGGAGTTTCTATGCATGCATGGGGTCTCGGACTCCGCAGGGCTGCGAAGTACTCGCGCTAGCGCACGACCCCTTGTTGCCTTCCGGTTAATTTGACACCGTCGGCTTATCCCCTGATTAATCGTCCATTTTGAAGCTAAATACCCAGCCTTCATATACCTCTGTCCAACGCCTCGAGTGCGGTCTCGCGGCCGCCCTCGCATGGCTCGAGGCAAGGATGGTTCGCTACTCCTTTCCTGTATGACTCTTTCATTCACCACTCCACGCCGGTTTCATCCCAACGCACCAACTGATCGGAGGACGACTCCTCCAATCAGCCAGAATTCAGTAACTAATGTGCAAAAAAGCGCTCTTGTACGCCGTCAGGTATTTTGGCAATTTTTGGCGCATATTATGGCAAATTGCCTGGAGTGAACCCCAAAAATGAGACAGAAAGAATTGGCAGACCCTACTATGTATCGACTATGAAGGGAGCTGCAATATGGGAAAACGAGGACCTTACCAAAAGCATACGCCGGAGTTCCGGAAGATGGCTCTTGAACGGATGGCTGAATGCAACAACATCTCAGACCTGGCGAAAGAGCTGGGCGTGCATTCACGGCTACTGTATCGCTGGCGCGACCAGCAGGTGGCTAAAGCAGCCGCCGGTCCGCTGGCACCCGGTCTGCGTGAGATGAGACTTCGCAATGAGAACGCCAAGCTCAAGAAAGCGCTGGCTGAGAAAACTCTGGAAGTAGATTTTTTCAAGGGTGCCTTGCAAAAAATAGAGGCTCGACGCCAGCAGAAAGACACGTCTGGCGCGAAGGCATCTACGACCAAATCCGGGAACTGATGCCATTGCAAGGCAGCTTAAGTATTGAACGGATGTGTCAACTGGCCCAGGTGAGTCGGGCAGGTTTCTATCGCTCTTTTCAGGAGCACCTACCCATGCAAGAAGAGATGGACTTGCGTTCTGAAATTCAAAACATCGTCGTCGAGCATCGCCGTCGTTATGGGTATCGGCGCGTGACTGCGGAACTACGACGCCGGGGACTGCTGGTGAATCACAAGCGGGTTCAGCGGCTGATGAGCGAAGACAATCTGCTGGCCGTACAACGGCGGGCCTTCGTGGTGACCACCGATTCCAAACATGAATTCGAGATCTATTTGAATCTCGCCAGCCGGATGAAACTGACCGGGATCAATCAGCTCTGGGTAGCCGATATTACCTATATTAGGCTGAAAACTGAGTTTGTTTACCTCGCGGTCATCCTGGATGGCTTCTCTCGCAAGGTGGTCGGTTGGGCGCTGGAGAGAACCTTGACTACGCAGTTAACCAGGAGCGCGTTGGAGCAGGCCATCGCTGCCCGTCAGCCCGCGCCAGGCTTGGTCCATCATTCCGATCGCGGCGTGCAGTACGCTTCCAATCAATACGTGAAGCTGCTGCAACAGCACCAGATAATCTCCAGCATGAGTCGCCCGGCCAATCCCTACGACAATGCCAGTTGCGAGAGCTTTATGAAGACGCTCAAGCGCGAAGAGATCTACGCAAACGAATATCAGGATCTCAATCACTTGCGCGCGAACATCGAGGAGTTCATCGAACAGTACTATAATCGCTGCCGCTTGCACTCGGCCCTCGGCTATCGATCACCGGACGAGTTTGAGCAGCAACTCGAGTCCACGGCAACTTCCGCCGGCGCGACCATGAGTTTTTTCAGGCCCGGGGAGGGCTATCTACCCGATAATGAGCAGGTTCCAGGCACAGATGCAACCACGAGCAGCGGCCAACAGACCGCTGCGCAGACCATCGGTAGCGATGAGCCTCTGACTGGTTATTCCTTGGCGAGTTGCTCTTCCACAGCAAGAGAGCTCGCCTCCGCTGCACCAGTCGGCGACGATGCTAAAGGAGGTGCGGACAAGTCCATGCTAGACCCTTGCCTCATTCCCAGAAACGATTTATAGGGCGAATGTGAGCGCGATTTTTCTGGAAAACGACTGGCAACAAGCAAACCGCACTAAAGAGAGCAATAAACGAAATGAAACCCAGCAGCAAAGAACCGGGAATAAAAACTGTCGTCGGTCAGGTGCGCCTAAAGCAGGTCAGCGGCTGGTTTGCAGCTGATGAGAGTTTTGCGCGCGCCCTCGAGCTCTTGTCCGACGGAGCGTTCCGACTGTTCGTGAGGAAGATGTTCCTGCGATTGAGTTGTGGCAAACGAAACTTTGGCCCGGCTGACGAGAAGTTCGCAGAAGAACTGGCCCAAGCTGGTGTGCTACTGGCCGTAGTGGAGGATGCGTTGCTGCTGGGCGAGGCGCGTAAGTATCTATCATGGTTGAACCACGGTGCTTCGGCGCCGATTGGGAGTCTGGAATACTTCCGGCCTTTGATCGAGGAAGTGCAGCAGCAGCCATTGCCGGCTGCCTACAAAGAATACCTCCGGGCAAGCACAAAGCAGTTCGCGCGGCGGTGGTCAAAGAATGCGGGGCTGAAAGCGCAATATGCTGACACAAAAAGTAGGACCTTCGCGACATCTGCTGGCGCAAAAAAGTAACCAGCAAAGGGCCAACGAACGAGAGATGATGATGAGGGAGAATCTATATCAACCGCAAGTGTGCCAATTGAGACTGTCTCAACAGAAGGGTTCACACCAAATGCGGGAATTGAACCTGTCTCAACAGGAGGGTTCAGGAGAATTTCGCGTCATGTCTGCAAATTAAAACTGTCTCACCCAAGGGGGTCACCCCAGGCGGATTACCAAATTATCTGACGACGACGTGAGGACGATTGGCAGGTGATAAGCTGCTTTAAGGCCAAGGACTTACTGGAGTTCCTCCCTCCATCTCCCGGCCCACGCCAATTACCAAAATATCTGACGACGAACCATCGATCTAGCAGCTTTTCGCCAAATAAAGCGCCAAAACCGCGTCCGATTGCCAAATAATGTGAAAACGCCGCCGGCCCCACCAACAGCCTGTAAGTCACTCAATGGCAGTTATTTATACCGATTTATCGGCCCCTTACTCGACCGAGCCCGATTGCCATTTAATCAGCCTGGGTACACTCGCTCAAAAGCCCAGTTCAGCAACCGATCAGCCTGCGTACACCAGCGATCTTTGACCTGCCCCAAGAAAAACGACTTCAGCAACTAATGTGGCGGCGTACACTGGCCGACAAAACGCTGGAAGCAGATTTTTTCAGAGGTGCCTTGCAAAAAGTCGAGGCTCGACGCCAGCAGGGAGAGGAAGCTACCGACAAGAAAGAAAGTTCCAACCCACACGACGAATGCCGACGGCAACATGCGCATGGTGGAAGAAATGCAACGTTCTGGTCGCAGCGCCGAGTATGTACCCTTCCCTATTCTTAGCGGAAAGAATCAGGCACTACTGGAGACGATAGGAAATCCGGGGCAAAGGGAAAGGGGAATGGGGAAAGAGGAACTGGCTAAGCATTTTCCATTTCTCATTCCATTTTTTACTTTTTGTTTTTGGCATTGCTTGACTCTTGTTCCTGTCCGTTCCCAGTAAATGAGATTCATTTGGCAACAGATTCTGGTCACTACCACCATCTACTGACCACTGTTTCCCATTCCTCTCAACTGTTCCCAGCCAGTATTTATCGCCTTTTGGCTGCCTTCGGGACCGATGGTGTCGGCCCGAGACGCTGATTATAGAACGCGATCACGCGATTCCAGTAGTCGACTAGGTTCCCATATGAAGCGAGAGTGTGGCCTTCCCCGCCGTAACGGAGATAGGTGACGTCCCTATTGAGACGCTTCAGGCCCACGAAAACCTCGTCCGAGTGTGGGACGATGCCCAGGTCCGACGTCCCGGCCTGAATAATAAGTGGCGTTTGCACGCGATCAAGGTAGAAAACCGGGGAGTTCTGGATATAGCGCAGTGGAGCTTCCCACGGCGGCACGCCCATGGCACCGCCGAGTTGCTCAAGAAACGGAATCCACCTACCGTTCCCGTCGTCGGTCATCGAGCCGTAGAGCGCGATGAGGTTGCCGAAACCGGCATTCATGACCGCTGCCTTGAATCGATTTGTCTGGACCAAAAGCGACAAGGTAGAATAACCGCCGTTGCTCTGACCCATGACGGCAAGTCTATCAGCGTCTGCAATGCCCATCTCGACGGCTCGATCGAGTGCTGGCATAACCGCTTTCATTAGATCCAGCATGGGTGAACCAGGGCGCACCGGGACATCCGGAAACATGACAGCGTACCCGCGCGTGGTCAGCATGTGCATGTTATACGCTGAGAAGCCGACGAGTCCGAACTTATTGGGTGCCCGTGAACCCATGGAGCCCGCGTAGACCCAAACGATCAGCGGATATCGTTTGCTCGCCTCGTAGCCTGCGGGTAGCAACAAGGTGGCTCTAAGAGACTCCCCCTCGTGGGTGCGGAAATCGATTAGTCGGCTGCGGCCGAACGTGTACGCCTCGAGCTCTGGATTGATCGTGGTCAAACGTCGGGTGTGTGCGAAATCTGAAGCAGCTATCCACAGGTCGGGGCTTTCGTGGGCGCTCGCCGACAGATATACGACACTTTGTCCGTTAGCGGCGACCACCGGTTGGCTGAACGGGCTGTCGAGTTCCTTGTCACCTTCGACGAGGCGGGTCGCACGTCCTGTCGCCAACTCGACACGATAGAAGCCCTGCCGTTTGGTAAGCTCGCTATTTGTCAGTACATAAGCTGATGAGCCGCCATCGGCTGTCCAGATCCGTCGCCCATCTCCCGTGCTTAGCAGCCGCCGCACCTCGAAGTCACCCGGAACCTCGATTGGCGTCGCGTCGCCTAAGACCACGTCCGCCCGCCACAATTTTTTCGCGCCTATGGCGTAAAGGTGCTTTCCGCCGTTGTCCCACAATGGCGGCAAGTAGGCGGTGCTGAAAATGCCCTCCGGTGCGCCTGTAAAACGTCGCGCCGAACCGCCGCCCGGCGAGACAACGTAGAGATCTCCGCCGCGACCACCCCGATTTGTGATTGAACCGTCGGACTTGGGCGGAATAGGGCCCGCGCTCGCATAGGCGATCCATCGGCTGTCAGGCGACCAGCTAATCGCACCGCTAAAATGCTGCCGCACACCCGCCACCAACTCGCGTCGGTGACCGCTGCCGACATCCACTACGACGAGAGCATATTCATAAGCCCCGTTATTTGGCCGAACGCGATTGTTGTCGAGAATAGCGAGTTGACGACCGTCCGGCGACAAGCGCACCGTACTTGTCCGCGCGTTCCGCGCAATTCGTCGGACCTGCCCGTCTCTGACGTCAATGACCGCGAGATCGGCGAGAAGATCGTCGGATGGCGGCGTGAGGTCTCCAATTATTTCCTCGTTCCCGAAGGTGTCCTTAGAGGTCGGGACCGACCGAAACACCACAACCGTCGAGCCGGAAACAGCATTTTTTGAATTCGCGGTTGGTGAACCGCCCTCAATCCCCGGCTGTATCGCCTCATCCGGTCCGTCCGTCAGAACCTTCAAAATAAGGCTTTTCCCGTCCGGGGTCCAGATCGGCAACTCGAAACCGAACCTGCTTCGGGTAGTGACATCTGCGACCATCCGGCTCCGTCCACTACCGCGTTCCCACACCCACACGCGCGGCGCGCCGCTGCGGTCAGAATAGAAAGCGACCGCCGCTCCGTCCGGCGACCACGCGGGCCCCCAGTTGTTGCCAGCCTTAAGCGTGATGTTCCGGTCCTCGCCCACCTTGAGAGGGCTTACCCAGACGTCGCAGCCCAAACTGCGATATGCGGCATTCTTCGTCGCGACTCTGTCATCGGACTCTCCGGGCTTGACAATGATCCTTCGCGGATCGCAGACGGTGTAGGCGACTAGCTCTCCGTCTGGGGCGATAACAGCTGTCTGGCCTTGAACGTGAAAGCCACGAGCCGACACCGCATGCTCGATCTGAAGAGGCCTTATTGTCTGCGCGCTAGTTGATAGCATGCTGGCCGTCAAAGCGATCGCTGCCGCTACGATACAGAGGTGGCATCGAACTGTTATCATGCGTTAGTCTCCTCGACGAATTTCGACCGATGTCTCTCCGAATCTACTCTTGTCAATGCCACTAGGGATTTCGCGGCGAATCATCAAAAGTGGAGTCTAACCGACAACTGGACAGAGCGCGGTCCGCCGATCTGATAGAGTGGGCTTAAACCGCCGCCGCTTGCGCCAGTTCCCAAACTTCGCCCTAGCATCTGCGTCGATTGCCCGAAGAGCAGATCTGGATTGGTTCCGTTAGTGGTTAGCCTGCCTTGCGGATCGCCGAAGTTTGGGTGGTTCAGCGCATTGAACAACTCTGCCTTTAGCTGGAAATTCAGACGCTCAGTCACTCTAAACCGGCGGCGGAGACTGAGGTCCAACTGGTTGACGGAGAATCCGCGAAGCGCGTTTCGACCGAGTGTGCCTTGACGACCGGCCGGAAAAGAAAAAGCACCCCGATTGATTCGGCGACCGCCGCCGACTGTCGAATCATCAAGGTACAGCGGAACCCCCAAGATCAAATCCGGACGCAGCGTCTGTTGGGCGAAGGAACCTAACCCTATCACGTCGCGGTTGGTGAAGACGTTAACAGGCGTAGCCGTTCGGGTCGTAAAGATTGCATCGAGCGACCAACCGCCGAGAAGGGCTTTCGAGTTTCCGTTGCTAAACGGCGTCGGCAGATTATAGGTGACTGCAATGTTAAAGGATTGGCGCACGTCAAAATCAGACGGGCCGCGGTCTGCCTTCGGGTCCAGCTTGGTTAATGGAGCGTTAACGGTGACGTTGTCGGATGCTTCGTCAATGGATTTGGACCAAGTGTAAGAAGAGAGCATTTGCAGCCCGCGGGACAGACGCCGCTGGAATTGAACCTGCATTGCGTGGTAATCCGACGTGGCGAGGTTTTGAATGGAGATAACGTTGTCCGGAAAGCTCGGACTGGAGTTAAAGAACGTGTCCTTTCGTAGCAGCTTACGACCCACAGCCCCCACATACGACGCGGTGAACGTTTGACTATCTCCGAGCGACTGCTCAACACTCGCATTCCACTGGTAAGTGCGCGGTAGCTGAAGGTCTGGGTCGAACGCGAGGATTGTCCCGTTATACGGAGGGATCAACGGATCGGGCTTGAGCGCCGGCGGTGAATAAGAACTGAAGTCGATTGGGATTGGTACATTGGAGAGTGCGACAGTGGCTCGGAACGGATAACCGCCAACGCCCCCGCCTGCATCGCCGTTGCCGAGATCATAAAAAACACCGAACCCTCCCCGTAGCGATGTTGCCAGGCTCTTGCGCTGAAAAAGCTGATAGGCGACGCCGATACGCGGTGCGAAATTGTGCCAAGTGGTTTCGTAAAACGGTGTGTTCTGAGGGGCAAGTCTCATCGTCGCCGGGTTGTCCAATCCGATGACTGTGTAAGGATTTTTACCGTTCGCTTCGCTCGGCGGCGGGCTGACCTCCCACCGCACACCATAGGTGAAAGTCAATCTGGGTGTCACTTTCCAAGTGTCTTGGCCGTAGGCCGAAAAATTATGAAAGACAAGATTGAACGGGCCTTCGTTATAACTACTTTGAAAAGACGGTGAGCTACCTGCTATCACGTTGGTTACGTTGCCGGCAAAATAGCTGACGCTGTACCTGGCCGGGTTGTAGATCGGGGTCAGCTGACGGTAATCAATACCTAACTTCAGTTGGTGATTGCCGGCAATGATAGAAAGGGTGTCAACCAGGTTAATCTGACGTTGAAAGTGACGTACGATAGCTCCGGACGCAAGACTGCCGGCACCACTGATATTGAACTGAAACTGGCTCTCATCGCCCGAGGTATAGGACGGAAACAAGAGCGAGTCGGGGGGCGGTGCTGCCCCGCCAAAGCTGTCGAGTGTGAGCGAAGTGAGAATCCTGTTTTTGCTGTAGTTGGCCCGAATTTCATTCGTCAACCGGGATGAAAACACGAATGTTGTTCCGGCGGTGGCGGTTGTCGTCTTATAGCGCGCCGGATTCAAAACAGCAAGTGACGATGCGAGGCGCGAAAGGGACTCGGAAGGCGAGTAATTGAATCGACCGAAGAATGTCAGCCGATCACTGGCTGTATGATCTATCCGGATGCTGCTGGCGTCAAGACTTGACGGATTTGAGTAGCTGGCGGCGAACTCGGCCAAGCCGGATGCCCGATCGGGGCCGGTCGGAACTGGAAAAGCGTTCAGAAAAGGGCGCGCCAAAGGGTGCGCGGCGCCCCGCGAGTTGCGCGACGGCACAGTCGTGATCCCAGTTTGTGGCTGCCGCACTCGCTGCCCCTCATAGGAGAAGAAGAAGAATGTCCTGTTCTTACCTTTGTAAAATGCGGGCCCGCCCTCGCCGAATCGGACCAAGTAAAGAGGGCCGCCCAGCACGCCGCCGAAGTTGTTCTGTCGCAATGGTGGTTTCTCCAACCCACGGCTGTTAGCGAACCAATCGTTGGCATCGAGCGCGTCATTACGGAAGTATTCATAAAGCGTGCCGCTGAAATCATTAGTCCCAGAGCGGGTTACGAAAGAGATTTGCGCTCCTGGAGTGCGTCCAAATTCGGGTGCATAGGTCGAAGTCTGTATCTTGAACTCCTGCAGAGCGTCAATAGAAACTAAGTTATTGGTTCCACCCGTTGCCGTGAGGGCCGGAGTGCTGCCCCCGCTGTTGCCAATCGTGCCTTGGAAAGCACTATGGCCGATATTGGCGCTCACCCCATCAATCGTAAAGTAATTGGCGTCAGCGCGCTGGCCGTTGACCGAGAATTGTCCGGGGCGACTGCCGGAGGCTTTGGTCTGTACGACGCCCGGCGTCAAAGCGATCAGCGCCTGGAAGCTGCGCCCGTTTAACGGCAGGTTCTCTACGAACTGTCGGTCCACAACCGTCCCGACTGCGGGTGACTCATCGATCAATGGCGCATCGTTGGTTATCTGAACCATCTCGCTTATGTTGCCCGCCTTCAAATGGATCTGTAGCGACTTTTGATCACCGACGTTCAGGACGACATTTGATACCTGCACCGGACTAAAGCCTTGCGCCTGTGCCGTCACGGTGTAGGTGCTCGGAGGAAGCAGTGGGATTGTGAACTGGCCCTCGTCATTCGTTGCCGCTTGCCGCTTCAAGCCGGTGGCCTTGTTTTCCGCAGTGACCGTCGCGCCCGGCACGACTGCTCCGTTCTGGTCTTCAACAGTTCCGCTCAACGTTGCGCTCGTCGACTGGGCGGGAGCAGAAGGCACTAGGCAGAAGGCAGAAAGCAGGAGAACGAAAGTTACCGTTAGACAAAAGGAGCTTCGGTGAATCATGGCTACCTCCGATTAAGTTTTAAATTCCGCGTTTACCCACCCGCTATCGCAGGTGGTTCTGACGACGCCTTTGCCCACCCGCTACCGCAGGTGGTTCTGACAAAGCCCTCCCTTACGGTCGGGCGACTGCCCTGCTTGCGGCAGTCTGAAGTTTTGCAGCCAGGCTCTCGGCTCTCTTGAGTAAGCGCCAAAATTGTCCAGTTCTAATTACCTGCGTATTCGTGTTTTCTGACGAGATGATGAAAGCGGATCGCACTACCTGCGTGTACTGCGAACAAAGATCGAAGAGACGCTCGCTAGCTCGCAACACATCTTTATCGTTACTGACATCGATTTCTTCTGTTGCGCTATCGGGAATTGAATTTGGGAACATGCCTTGTAGTTCACGCCGGAGAGAGGTTGTTTCTTGGAACAACGCTTGAGCATGCTCGCCCATCATCGAGAGCCATTTGTTCCGGGCCTGCTTATCGAGTGCGGACAACTGCTCAGATGAAAACCTATTGGCAAGCCGCTTGAGCGCCCAAGCGTGCGCCATCGTCTCGCGTGACTGGTCCAACATTCGATTCGAGAAACGGCGAACCTCGTCATCAATCTGTTTGTCCTTAAATCCCCTGGCGGCGAGGTAACGGCGCAACTCGTCTTCGACGGGCACCGTATTCGCGGTTGACTCAGGCGGCTGATTAGTTATTTGACCAGCAGACTGGCGCGGCTGAGACTGTCGCTTCAACGCTTCAGACACCGTCTGCACATCAACCTTGACGGCAGGGTTATTCATCACCGGCTGCAGCTCGCGTAATACCTCACTCTTTCGCTGATCGGTATCGAAGATTCCTTCAATCCGGAGAATTCCGTCTGACCCGCGCGTAACACTGACCTGCTCGCCCATGTCGGCCCTGGCCTGATGAATCAAGCGCAGGACTTCAACCTCCAATTCGGCAGTAGCAACAACTGTTGTTGAGGGGAGGGGGCCGGGGATCGGAGTATTGCTTTCGGGTTTCGAGTTGCGCGTTTCGGGTTTCGCCGATGAGAGAAGTTCGGGTTCTGGTTCAAAGACTGAAGGTTCAACAACCGAAGATGCGCGACGTTCAAATGACTGTTCAATGAGGCGATAGTCACGCACGTCTCTTCCGTCACTGACAGTTAGCGTTTGCTCGATCGCGTGAAGGTCATTGCGGCGAATAACGAGCGCGGCGCGAATGAGACCCCGTGTATTAGCTTGCCCGGTATCGTTCGCGTAGCGGATCACAAAAGCGTCCGGGCTTTCTTCAACGAGAGCACGATCCGCGTCTCCGATCAAAGACGCAAAATCTTTTGCCGATACAGATTGTTGCCAGACACCTTCAAACGAGATCGTTCCCGCAAATTCTCGCTTTTCTGGCGCAAGTTGCAGCTGCGGGCGGACGCCGTGCTGATATAAGGTCTGCAGACCATCATTTCTGCGCCAATCGCCGGCTACAAGCGCGTTCTTCTCGTTGTAGAGCCGGCGGGCAACGACTCCGCGTTCGGTGCTTTGCCAAACATCGACACGACTGCGGGCCAGCAGATCGCCTGATGAAGACCTCTCTTCAAGTTGCAACGTTCGGTGCAACACTGTGTCTGGTCTTGAGGCAATGGTCTCTTCGGCCTGAGTCGACTGCTGAATTAAGTTGGCGGCAGTAAGCGCTGGTGGTTGCATTCGCCGGTATAGCGACAGGACCGCGACCATCAGGACCAAGGCGACAATTGCGGTGACGACGCCCGGCCCCAACCAGAAATTCCGATCGCCAACAAACCGCAACCACTGATAAAGAAGACGCGGAGACACGGAGAAATTGGGACGCGGGGAACGCGCAGTGTCCGACACTATCTCCGCGTCGCTTTCTTCTTCTAGATCAGACTCGCTCTCACGCTCCGCCTTGAACACTGGATCGTTATAGACGGTATGGAGTGTCGGCCACGGACCACGGAAGCTGAGACTCAATTCGAGGGTGCGCTCGTTGCTCAGCTCGACTCGGGTCCTTTGCTCAACCGCACCAGACGGTGGCGGCTCGACATCGAGAAACAGCAAACGAGTTTCCTGTTCGCTGAACACTTCGACGAAGCCAATCTGTTCAGCCATGTCGATGTCGAGCGTCTGCTCGCTCTGCTCAGAGTTGACCTTCTGTGAGCCTTGGATGAAACCATTAACCGAAATGTGCAGTTCCTGGGGACGGTGCTCGAACACTTCTCTAGCGCGGCGACGACATCTTGCTACTCCCTTATTGCCGGCGACGCTACCGGTTCCGTCACCTGGTCCACCACCTTTTGAGGAATCATCTTTTCCCATGGTATCCACCGCATAACGCTCAGAGAGGAATGGCAAGCCATAAAACTTATTGACGCGATCCAAACAGGACTGACAACTGACAATGTGGGCCAGGGTCTCGCACGTAATCAGCGCTTCCGAGTGCGGCCCGTAGATAGAATCAAATTGCTCTGACGATAAGCAGTCGCCCTGGCGTGAACGAAAGATCGTGCGGCGTAATTCCGCCAGGAACTCGACTGTCGATTGAGCAAGAACCTTTTCCCTGATATCCAGTGCCGGCTTCTCGTTCATAAAGACCAGCGCTTCCGGATTTGCGAGAGTCGCCTTGGCTTCAGCGCGCGCAGTGCGCAGACGTAAATCCACCGCGTGTCGAGTTGCACGAATCACCTTCGTGATCTCGCTCGGGTAGTAGCCATGAAAGAAGCGGAGAATCAGGACGCTTCCAGCCTTCGAAGTCTCTTTCCGCGTACACGCGTAATGACATACGCGTCGCAGCTCCTCCTGCGCCTGAAGACGATCACGAGGATCGATCAGGTGGAGCCCGGTCTCGGCTGAATCGTATTCGACCAGAAAGTGCGGCTGAATCCGGCTGCGAGAGTCACGGCGCATCTGGGACAGATGCAGCTTGCGCAACATCCCATAGAGATAGCCTTCTAAATTCTCAATTGAGTTGAGGTCAGGACGAGAAAAGCTAAACTGTATAAATGCGTCATGAACCAGGTCTTCAGCCCGCTCGCGATCACCCTCCATCAATTGGAGTGCCAAGCCAAGCAGCCGCTGATAGCGCTCAATAAAGAAGGCTTCGTGATTGGTCGCTGTTCTGGATGAGCGCGGTCTTAATATCGCCATAAAAGCCGCCAAGCCGTCGGTTGATTACCGTATACCTATAGTTGCTCGAAACGGGTGCAATCTCTCGCTCCGAGGTGCGTTTTTTGCAAATATTTTTCGCGAGGTAGTCTACCAGCGGGGCTTCGGCACGCGCCCGCAGGTGTCGAGCGGGGTTGTACCCAGGCGCATCAGTTACTCATGGAACACAAAACCGAGTTTGGCGTTTTGTGTGAGCGTTTTCTCAAAGCCGGCGAGACATCCGCTTTATCTAAGATCCAGAACACAA
>Ga0209341_10003835_pt1 | contig 13993 bp, 17 predicted proteins | sample RifCSP13_2_FD_184020 | JGI IMG/M metagenome (GOLD analysis project Ga0209341, IMG submission 184020) | Soil microbial communities from Rifle, Colorado - Rifle CSP2_sed 13_2 (SPAdes) (version 2) | ecosystem: Environmental > Terrestrial > Deep subsurface > Rock core/Sediment | place: Rifle...
TGTTGGAAGCACGTACATCTTTTCTAGGATCCATTCCCCAAATGAATTTGCAAGAATTGATCTGCTAAAGAAAACCACAAAATGCATTTGTCTCATTATGGACAAATTTGCTACATAGAAAGGCCTTTATTGTCCTCGCCTTGAAGTGCATTTATGGCCTACATGTACATGCCAGGTGCAACCGCAGTTGGTATTACATATGATGGCGGCGTGGTTATGGCAAGTGAAAAAAGGATAGCATATGGAAACTTCCTTGTAAGCAAGACCACCAAAAAGACATTCAAGATTACAGATTTTGTAGGAGCCTGTTGTGCTGGATTGGTTGCAGACATGCAGGTCTTAGCAATGCAGATGGTGGCCCTAACAAAGATTAGAAAACTGGAGTTAAAGCGTGAGATACCTCCAAATTCAGTGGCAAAAATGATGTCATCTTTGATGTATGAACGAAGATACTATCCTTTACTAACACAGGTTATTGTGGGTGGGGTGGATGGCACTCCGGCAATTTACACTCTTGACCCACTTGGTTCAGTGCTTCCGGATGATTATGCGGCAGTAGGAACTGGAGCTGAGATGGCTTTGGGAGTCTTGGATCAGGAGTACAAAGCAGGAATGAAAGAAAAAGATGCGGTTACATTGGCAATAAAATCCATCAAATCTGCAATAATGCGAGATACTGCAAGCGGTGATGGAATTGATGTGCTTGTAGCAGACAAAACAGGAATAAGAGAATTTACCGAGAAATAGCTTAGAAATAATTTCTTAGACAAACTTATGTATCATTTACGGTTCTAGTCGTGTATTGAAATTTCTTGCATTCTTTTCTTCAAGTATGATATTGTTATATGGCGTATCTTTTGCTAATGCTGCTGTCAGTAATGGCGCATTAACAGAGAATGACATAGAATGGTGTCATGACGTTTATCCACAATACAAAACATTAGGTTTGGGTTGGTTTTTAGAAAATTATCATTACAGCATTGAGGCTCGAGTTTGCGCAAGTTTATACGAAGATCAAATATGGCAATACAAAGGTGATGACAGAATGAAAAAACTTGTTGAGCGAAGTAAATATTTTGTAGAATTAGAAATTGAGGAAAGCAAAAACGAAGCCCAATCAGGACAAATAGACCCAACTCCTGCAGGAATTCCAGAAAAATCAAACTTTATAATGCAGACATCTTCTGATGGAACAATCCTTGTTACAATAGAAACTACTGATGCTACTCCAGGGGAGTATATGGGAATAAATGTAATTTTTAAAGATATTGAAGATAAACCAGTCAAACACGTAAACTATGACTTGAGAGTAACGCAAAACGAACAAGAATTTTTGGTTGTAAAATCTCAACATGCAGAAAATGGCATGGCTGAACATTGGACAAGACCATTATTCTCAGATGATCCAGTGGATGTACAAGTTACAATCCTTGGAATAGGACTGCCAAAAGACAGGGCAAATTGGACAGGACCAAATGATGAATCCTTGACTTTTTACGCTGTACCAGAATTTGGCCTTCTTACATTAACCATTCTTATGATATCAATAATGATGATCGTATTAGTACAAAAATCTAAATTGGTTCAAAAACTCTAGCTACCGCTTTATCTCTTTTGCAGCTTCCCAAAATCTGTCTGAAACATAATGCAAATTTTTCACTACCTCGCCTTTTGTCATACTAGTCATATCATTACTTGATACAAGTGATCTACCTATTGCTAGGAATTTGTTACGCGATTCTTCAACAACACATACTAACTGATCTTTTTCAAACTCTGAATAGTTTTTAACACCTGGTCTCATCACTGTAGCTCCATCACAAACAAATTTCACTGCGCCCATGTCAACTACAATTTTTGGGAACCTTTCGAGTAATCCGGCTTCAGATAAAAATGGAATATATGTTTCACCTAATTTTATGGCAGAAAACCCATCTCCAGTTATTAAACTTGCATCATCATCGATTTCGTGAATGGTAAGAGTTTTTACTTTAGGTAATTCTATTCTCCATTGCAAGGAAATTTTTTCTAATGTCTCCACAGTCGTACTTTTCGATAATAAATTTGACTTCAATTTCTTGATATTTCCTGTTTTATATCCAAAAGGTCTCGTAGTATGGAACTTGCTGTCTCCATACCGCCTGCACCACGGCCAATTATGGTTTGTTGACCTGAATGTTCAGAGTTGAAAGTGATTGCGTTTAAAGTGCCATTGACACACAAAGGATCATCAAGTGGGATTTCTTTTGGTCCAACAACTAGTTTTCTATCACACGATGCAATCAGCTTTACTGCACATTTTCTTGCAGCAGCTTTTTTGACATCAGTAGTAGTTACTCCACTGATCCCTTTCCGTTCAATGTCTTTTATGGTCACTTTCATGTCCATAATCCAATTTGCTAGAATGACAAGCTTTGCAGCAGCATCAAAACCGTCAATATCTAAAGAGGGATCTGCCTCTACATACCCTTTCTTTTTTGCATCAGCAAGTGCTGCCTTGAAAGTCATGCCATTTGCCATGTTTGTTAGGATATAGTTTGTTGTACCATTTAGTATGCCCTCAAACGAAACTATTCTCTCTCCTCTCAAACTATTTTTTGCATAATCTAAAATCGGCGTACCTCCACCCACTGTACCACTAAACCTTAACAATACTTGATTGTATATTGCAAGCTCCATTAAAGATGGAAAGGCAAGAGCAAGGGGTCCCTTGTTTACAGTAATTACATGTAGACCATTTTTCATTGCATTGACAATATGTGACATGCCAGGTTCTGCATCTTTGTAATTGCTCGTGGTTGTTTCTATGAGAACTTCGGCTTCTAGACCGCTTATCATCTCAAGACCGTTTGCATCTTTTTCCTTGTTATGATATTTTTTTATGTTGCCGTACTTTCTTTTCGTCTCAAGTAATCTGTTTAGATCAAGACCAGCTGATGATGCAGCTGAACCTTTACTATCAAATATTCCAACAATTCGTGGCTTCAGACCATGCATCGCATACAGATCTTCTGATCTTGATAGCAACAGCTTGGCAAAATTTTGGCCCACTACACCAAATCCACATAATATTATACGCAACAGAAAACTGACATCATACGGTATTAATTAAGATTGAGCGCTTTTTGTGATTAACCCAAGATTGCTTTATTAAAGAATAAAAAACTTCACAGATTGTGAAGTATAAAAAACACATCTCTCTTGGAATTGGGGTTGCAGTTGCAATCACTGTAATAGTATTTGTAATATCTTATAACGGAAAATCTGAAACATCAACTATAGATTCACTTTCATTAGATTTCACTTATGACGAAGCTAATTCTGTTTTGAAACAAAGTTTACAGTCACAAGGAATTACAATGTCTTCTCCACTAAAGTTTCTAAAACAACAAGACATAGAAAAATGGTGTAAATTCTTTAGCGACCAAGAAAAACAAAAACTTGTAGAATATTGCACCTCTACCGAAATAAAAGATCCAAGTGGAAACTTTCTTGGCAATATTCACATGGTAGGTTCTCCCAATGCACCAAAATTAGTTCTTGTTGTACTGCAATCAAATCCTGTGTTAGACAACATGAATCAAATAAAGACTGTTTTTGGAACAGTTACAAAAGAACTCGTGTGTGATTGTTGGCAAGATATTAAACCTGATGGATATGAGACAGTTGAAAATTGGATTGACGCTTTGCGTGATTTTCATATCAGCGGAAGCAAACCACATAGTGAATCAAAATCCATCTCGCTTGCATCAAAACACATGCAAATTCAGTTAACAACTACAAAAGAAGGATATGTGTGGGAGATGCTAATAGCTAGATGATTTGGAAAATATTTTGCCGTATTAACAGGTTCATTAAGGTTGACGTAACAATTAATCCGTAACTGTATGCCTGGTGTATGTATTGTTAGATCTATGGTTATTGCTGTTAGGTTTTGCAGCAGGTGTCCTTGGTTCCATGATAGGACTTGGTGGTGGAATTGTAGTGGTACCAGTTTTAACATTTTTTGGATTTTCTCCAGCATTGGCTGCAAGCAACAGCCTGTTTGCTGCTTTTAGCAATGCAGTTGCATCATCTGTTTCTTACGCAAAACAAAAAAGAATAGAATATTCAATTGGTTTAAAATTTGGATTGCTTGCAATTCCTGGGACCGTACTTGGTGCATTTATTTCACATGACATCACATCATCATTGTTTAAGATATTGTTTGGAATTGTGCTAATTGCTTCCAGTGTTTACATTTTTTCAAGAAGAAAGATCGAACCAAAAGAACGCAACCTTTCAAAACAAATTATGGTATTGGCAACTGGAGCAAGTTTCTTTGCGGGAATAATATCTAGCTTGTTTGGTATCGGCGGAGGTATCGTGTTTGTTCCTTTGATGGTGATTGTAGTTGGACTCTCTATGAAAATTGCGGCACCAACATCACAATTTATCTTGCTATTTGTTTCTGCATCAGGGATGGCAGTTCATGCACTTCTTGGTCATCCTGATTTCTACCAGGCACTCTTGCTCGCTATAGGTGCATTTGGTGGTGGACTAGTAGGAAGCAGACTTTCACTTGAGGTGGAAGAAAAAAAACTACGAATTCTTGTAACTATAGTAATGGTTGCAGCCGCAATCAAACTCTTTATTGATTCTTTGGAGGGTCCTTTTTGATTTGGTATAGGTTACGTCTTGCAACAACAACCAAGTCGCCATTCTCTTTAGACCCTTCAAAATCAATAGCCAAAAGGCCATAATCTTCATTAAGATCAGTTTTTTCCAATATCCTAAACTTCATTTTTAAAATCTCATCAGTGTAAAGTGGCTTTAGAAACCTAGCATGCCTGCCTTTCCACGATGGATCCCCATCCATACCATAAAAAATCAACAAATTTCCATACATTTCTTTTAGTCTAGTAAACTCGCCTTCCATTCTTCCTAGTATCGCCCTGCCAGAAACAATCTTCTTCGAGTCTTCATTGTTTTTGTACAATATGTTTTTTATTCCAGAAAAGGAAAGATAGTTTTCAAGTTCTTGCAAAGAGATTTTCCCTTCAGAAAAAAATTCATCGCCCACGTTGAGCTCTGAAAATTTCTTCATCAAGCTCGTATTTCGTCAGGATAAAAAATTACTTCAGAACTAGAAGTAGCTTTGGCAGATGCAAAATATTTTACTGCATTAAAAATTCGTTCATTGTTTGGTTCTGTACCATCAATACTTCCTGGAAGAACCAAAAACATTCTAACATTAGATTTTAGAACATCACTTAATTCTTGATTTACCGTAGTTGTAAATGGTCTTAGTGCGCCACGAAATACATCTACTTTGGCCCGTTCTGCACCTGTTACCTTTGGACCTACAGGAAAGTCAGGGCCTATTATGGCCATCGTCCCAGATTTGCCCTTGAAAAGAGGTGGGTTCTTGGCACCACCTGGAACAAACGTATCAAGACATTCTTGTCCTATTATTGCTGGAGTTAGTATGAATTTGTCCACAACTGAATCCCACTGTGGTCTTGAGAGCTCAGTTATCTTTGGAAATGACGGCACTTTGCCTGTGACATGAATTATCATTGATATGGCGCCAACTTTTTCTGTAGCTGTTTTGAGCCATCTCTTCACTTCATCTTGGTTTGTAAGATCTATTGAATGTGAATGAAATTTTGATAACCTGTCTTGGTTTTCTTTTGGAATATTTTTTGAAAATAGAATGACAACCTTTCCTCCAGACTTTTCAATATTTTGAGCAAGAAACTCTACTCTTGCAATATCAGAGTCTTCTGACGCATCGATAGTAAAAACTACTACTTTTGAACCAAAACCTGCTTCAGACTCTGGTATTGTGGATGTGATATGTGGTTTTACTGGATAAAATACTCTATCCCCCGGTATTACCTTTCCATTTAGAATCTTTGAAATTTCGTCATCACATAGAGCAAGGACTGTTTCAGCAACTTGTGGCTGTGATAAGAACTGTTCATCCGCTATCATTTTACTCGTGTTGAGTTGTACCTTTTCTGCTATTTGCTGAATCTTTGAAAGCAACGAAGTGATCGTTGTATTTAGTTTCTGTATTTCATCTTCTGAGGCTATTCCTTTTATTTTTGCCATCTTTGCAGTTGCGTTTTTAATTCCCTCCTTGACAGTTTTTTCATCTTCACCCATAAGCGGTAGTATGTCGTTGTTTACTTGTTCTACTTCTTGAGGAGTCAAGCTCTCAAAACCACTAACTCGCATAAACTCTGCAGCAGCCTTTGGATAGACTGTCTTGTAAATTCTGTCAGAATGAACTGGACCAGGATTTGTCGCAATTGAGATTATGCCTTTTTGTGTTAGCTCCCAAGACATTGCTTCTGCCAATCTATTTTTAGCTCCCTGTGAAGCAGTGTATGGGCTTCGAAATCTGTATGGTCTTTGTTCAAGAGGCCTTTCTTCAGCAAAGAAAGTCGATATTGTAATAATTTTTGAGCCAGGCTTCATTGCTTTTAATGCTTGGACCGAAGTCCAAAAAGTTCCAGTAAGGTGAATTGCAACTGCACTTTTAAATTCAGCCATTGGTGAGTTTGCAAAACATGTTACAGGTCCTGAAACGCCGGCATTGTTTACTACAATATCTACAGTGCCGACTGATTTTTTTAATTCATCAAACATGGATGATATTCCAACTTCATCGCTGACATCGACTCCGGCAAAAATCTTTACAAACGCATTACTTTTTACTTTTGTAATAACATCCTGCAACTCTTTTGCAGCTTCTTCAAGTGGTTCTTTTCGTCTTCCTAGAATAACCACGCTTGCCCCATTTTCAGCAAATTTGGTTGCTATGGCTTTACCAATGCCAGTTCCGCTGCCAGTAATGACTGCAACTTTGCCCTGAAATTTTAACATTGATAGAAAATGACTATTTTTCTATTATTTATTCCGATTGATCTATTCTGTGGCAAACTGTTTGAAGACTAATATTTAATAGTGTGACAGTTTTTGACCCACAAATATGATTATGAAAGATAGCAAACGAGTTCATTGGCAAAGAGCAAAAATAGAATCTCGTCGTTTTACGCTTGGAGATATGCTGTAGGTCGTAAGAGCTATGGTTTAGTTTAGATCGTTATCTCATGTGAAAAAAATCGATTTAGCAGATTGGAAATATAAAAGAATTATCTGTCTGTCCTGAAAATTACAATACAAGATAATTAAAGTTCTTTCACTATTGAAAAGTATGAGTAAACAAGTCTGTTTTTTATGCGAACAAGAACTAGGAATGCTAAACCTAAAATGGTCTGCAAAAGGCTTTCTTTCTTCAAGGGTTCCCATTCCAGAAGGGATGGACGAGGAGGACAGAGTTTGTAATGAGTGTTACAACCTAGAAAAAAAACAAGTCAAAGAAGAACTAAAGGAAGCAAAAGAGGAGTTTAAAGAGATCACTGTTGATCTGCTCAAAAGAACACCGGAATACAAAAAACAATGGGACAAGGATGGCATTATTCAATTCAAGAATGAAAGAATGGCAATTCTGCAAAAAGCACTTGGCAAGCAAGTGGAATTTATTATTGCCTTTGACGATTTGACAAAAGAAGGATACAGACTCATGGCAATACAGGAGATTCAGAGTACAGATGGTAAATCTGTCGGCGGAATTAATTCTAACTACTTTTTCCAGAAAATGTAATCTATGATATAGTTAGTATTGATTCAAAAATTATGAATGAATCTATACTCTCAACTCTTTCTAAAATAACCCAGAATATTTATTTGAGGGGAAATTTACCTTCACACATGCACGATTCAGAACCTGATACTATTCCACTAAAAACTAAACCTGAAGAATTTTCTGATTTTCTAAAAGAAATAGGTATCACTGCACAAGCAAAGGAAATTGCCACCGACGAAGCTGAAAAAGACGATTATTATAGTAGATATTTTTCTGTGACACCTAGGATGGTTACAAACAAGGGCTGTCTTGAGGTAAAAGGCACTAATATTGACATCGTACAGATAATTCAGAAGGGATAGAATTGCAAGATCCAAATCCATTACCTTGGGGGGCACAGGACCGTTTTCAGGCTCATTTTATTGTTAGAAAAGATCTAAGTGAAAACGATGAGGGATTTGTTGCAGAAACTAAACTAACTACAAAAGGTCATTTTGGATCCAAAAAACTGGTTGTTGTACAATGGGTAGGAGGAAGGATTGCTGATATACTAAACAACGATACAGAACTTACAAATATGATCTTAAAACAATCAGTCAAAGACGCACACATCAGGGTAGATCCAACAAAAAATGGTGTAAGGATTTATGGGAACTGGAAAAACAGCAACGAGTTTGGTATCTCAAAAGATCTGTTTGCTATTTATGATAAAATAGCATCACACATAAAAAAACTTTAAGCTCGCCACCAGTCTAACGCTAAACAATCAACTTTGTCTTTACCATGTGGTATTGCTAAAATAAACTGTTTTTTGACCGTAGTAGCAAGCCTTCCTGCTAACACCACTCCTGTTGCAGTAATAGTATCGCTTGTGTTATACACTTGAACCAGATATGGTGCATGGTCAATGCCAGGTCCTTTCTGGTACACCGCAAAATCACACCCAAACTTTATTCCAGGACTTACTATGTATCCCTTGTCTCTGAAATCTTTGTAGACTAAATATTTTTTGTCAAAGTTATGGTATTCTGTTCTAGATATCTGCAAGAGATCATTTTCTGAAATTTGTTTTTTTGATTTGTAAACTTTGATCTTTGATTTTTGTACTAGGTAATAACCTTCTATCAAATCCAAAATGAGAGGTACGTTAATCTCATCTGGCTTTGGTTTTGCTATGCCAACTGGCTTTCCATAGTATCCTTGCATGAAAAGAGAACGTGAGTCTTGTATGTTCCAGACTACAATTCTGTTTTCGATTAATTCGCCTTTCAAGTTATAGACTTAGAGCTAATGATATGAAAGAGTCAGAGACTTCAAGGCATTTGTCTGCCATTTCCTCAACTCCACTTACTATGTCTTTTAGAAGCAATAGTTCCTTTGTAACTGTAATCTCGTCTAAGACTCTGATGGTCAGATCACGATACTTGTCATCTATGCTGCGTTCTATTTTCTGGGCTTCGTGAGCAAGCTCAATAGCTCCTGCTGGGTTGCTATTAAGAGCGCGTACAATCTCGTTTAGCTTGTAAACCGCATCTACTACTAAATCAATTAATTCTGTTAGGTCCTTGTCAAGTTTGCTCTTCTTTAAGGTGGCAGCTTTAATGTTTGAAAGCTTGAATGCGATTCCAGTGATATATCCTGCTATTTCATCCATTGTGTACGCAGTGTGTAGGATATTTTCTCTATTCATCATCAGACCGCCCACTTCAGCAATCTCTCTTGTTATCTTACGACGAAGCGCCTCTACTTCGTCTTCTGTACTACGCATTCGCTCAAGAGACGCTTTTACTTCTTCCTTGTCTCCTTTTACTATAACCGCAGGCAATGCTGAAAGGTCTCTTACAGAGTTAAGGATTCTATTTATTTCATCTTGTAAAACTGCAAGCGCTTTTCGTTTCGCTTGAACTTCTAATTCTCCGCTATACATGTAAGGCTTTAAAGTATGAGGAGCGACTAATAATCCTTACGTGAAGTTTTCCTAAGAATCTATGAGCTGTTTTTGAATATCTCAGATGTAATTTTGCTTTTCTTCTTGAACTGCTCTCTTTTGTCCATTGTACAGTGAAATTATCTCTTCATCCGTGGTTGCATTTTCTGGAGTTTTTTCAAACCTTATCTTTCCTGTAAATTTAGGAAATCTTAGAGCAAGACCGCTTCCCTTTCTTATTGTATCAATTGCTGTTTTATGTATAGGACTGAGTGTAATTTCTGATGCTACGATCTCAATCACAACTTCAGGTTCAAACCAAACATCAGCTTCAAGCCCGCTGTTTATTCTAGGATCTTTTTTCAAAGTTATTTTGTCAGAAAGTATCTGATAAAACTGGTCAAGATTTTCATCTGTAAAACCTGTACCAACTTTGCATATGCTTGGGTAGAAATCTTTTTTATCATCATATGTTGCAAGCAACAAGGCACCATATCTTCCAGTTCTTCTACCGCGTCCAAAAAATGCACCTATTACAACAAGGTCTAAACTATCTCCAAGTTCATTCCTATATTCCCGTTTTAGCTTGAGCCAGTTACTGCCTCTGGCACCGGCTCTGTAAGATGCATCGAGTTGCTTTAACATCAATCCCTCGCATCCTGCATTAATTGCGTTTTCTAGTACGTCCTCAACTTCGTTATCTGATTTTACTAATGTCATGGGCATGAGCTTTGCAAATTCGTCTTCCTTTACAATTTTTTCAAGTATTTTTCGACGTTCGTTATATGGCAAGTCAAGACAGCTTTTACCATCTACGAACATGACATCAAAAAAATTTATTGTAATAGGATATTGTGAAACCGCTTTTGCAATGTTATATTTTCGTCTACGATGCATTAGCTCTTGAAAAGCAAGAAACTCTCCTGTGTCATCGTTGATTGCAACTGCCTCTGCTTCTAATATTGCCTCGTCTGCGTCTAGTGACTTGCTAATCTTTTCGACTATATCAGGATAATAACTTGAGATGTTTTCAAGACTTCGCGAATACAGTATGATCTTTTCTCCTCTCATGTGAACCTGTACACGTTCTCCATCAAGCTTGTATTCTGCAGCAAACTCTGCACCCATTTTTTCATGAGCTTCTTGCGGGCTTTTTACTCGTTCTGCCAACATTGGTCGAATGGGGTTGAAAACTGAAACTTGGAAATTTTTGATTGCATCAACTCCATCCTTTGCCACAGCTGCGGCAACTTTTCCTAAATCGCTTGACACGTTATATGCTTGTTCAAGCATGGATCTATTTTCCTTTGAACCTGTGAATGCAATTGCAAGTGAATCCATTATGGTATAGTCAGCAATACCTAAACGCAATGAGTTGGTAATTATTTTAAGAATAAACCCTGCCTCTATTGGATTGGCGTCATTTAGCAAACTGGAAATGTACTTTAATTTCATATCCTGCGAACGTGAGCCTTTGAGTTCGGCAATTTTGTATAATGTGTCATAAACTCTTTCCACCGTGATATCTTCTGTAATAAACGTCGTCTGCGTTTTTTGTTCCAGTATCTTTGCAGCAGCTTGCCCCAAATCACCACTTTCATGATATCCATGTTCAATTTTTTTAATTGGTATCCCTGCAGATTTTGATATTGCTTTTATGGCAATTTTTTCTGCAACACCAAGCTCAACTCCTTCATGATCTGGTCTTAGCTTGCCTTGTAATAGATAGACAACACTTGAAATTACTTCTGGAGGAGTTTTTTTGAATAAATCTACAAGATACTGTGTTAACTCTAGTCTTTTTGTTGTGCTCTCCATTATTTTTAACGTTTCTGCCACAAGAGAAAACTTCATCGAAGAATTTCTGTAGCTTCTGGAATAAAAGCTTGAGTTATTCCAACTGGAGATGTGCCTTTATCTTTAACCAAATCTCCGGCGTTCTCTTAAAAAGTATGGAATGAAAGCCAGACATCTCTTCCTCATTTAGAAATCTTTTATTTCTTCTCAAAAAGCCATCAAAGAAGACTCCTGATATGTATCCAATATACAGCCCAAATGCAAAGTCTGGAAGAGTTGCACCATTTGGAGCAAGGGGTTTTGCTTCAGTCAAAACTACACGTGGATAATCAAGAGTATACGATATGACATCGTTCAGATTTTTTTCTTCGATTACGTCTAATCCCACAACAAAACCGAGTCTAACAAATATTTAGGATTTTGCTGATCCTTGTTCGTTTAAAAGTCGTTTAAAGAATACCAATTTGAACCTGTATCCGAATATCATGATGGTCTAAAGCTTCATTATCCAGCTGATTCTATAAGACGCAATATAGTATGAGATATGTTATCAAAGATGGGAAATCAACAATTAGAAAATTAATCGTTAACTGTTACAGAATGAAATCAACTAATATTTTTCCTATCAAAGACAGCGATTTTCTGTCAGCAGTCTTATTGACAGCAATAGTTTTTTTTGCAATAGCTACACCGACATCAGCTGCTGCCACATCTGTTGACTTTGATTCTATTTCTTATGCCTACAACGGTTTCCCAGCAAGAATTACAGTTGATGATCCTGATGCTAAAGATGCTGGTACAGTGCAAGTTACTGTAACAACAACAAGGCCAGAAGTTGGAGTTATCGATAGCATTACACTTGATCTTACAGAGACTGAGGAACCAGGAATATTTAGAAATACTTGGTTGATTTTTATGAACAACAACAATTTATTTGAAGAAGGCAGCACCATTACTGTATCATACAATAATCTAAGTGAGGCAGGATTAGGACCTATTGAAACTTTTGTTTCATCCATCTTTCCCCCCGATTTTGGAGACTCTAATAGAGAAATATTTGAACCATTTTTCCTAACTGAGACCACCACGCCAGGAGAATTTAAAGCGCAGTTGACTTTAACATCAATTGTTTCAACTACCGATGCAGCCTTAGAAGCAGTTGGGGGAGACTATTGTTATACCAGTTGGTTGTGAACTTGCATTAGGACTAGTGACTCCAAATCCAGATCCAACTGTAGGTGCAATAATAGCAGTAGGTGGAGACACTGTAACTGTAACATATGAAGATGCGGATGGTAATGTGTTTGATGATAATGCTGACGTAGATGGAGGGGGCGGGGGGTGTGGAGGATCAAGCGGAGGTCTTGTAATCAGTCCAGTAGTTCTTGATTTTCTAGACGTATTAGCTGGTGGCGCTTCAGGAGGCGACTTTGCCCCACCGCAACTTGTCATGCCAAAACTGAATCTATCAAATCTTCCACTAATTGGTGACATTCTGAATTTCCTTTCAACTGCAGACGCATTCACACCAATAATGCCTCTTGACGACCCATCTATTGACTATCCAGTATCGATTAATGGTAATGGATATCTGCTGACACAGTATGCAAACACAATTCAAACATACACAGGAAAGACAGGTGAGCCAGTATCGTTTAAGATGACACTGTTTGACGCAACAGGAGTAGAACACATTGCCCTGTACACAAACCTGAGAGGCGATGCAAAAGAGGTCCAAGACAGTGATACTTTTATCATTTACAATGAAGAGGAACCACTCCAGATAATAGATCCGCATGGTTTCTTTTCTAATGTCAACTTCACAGAATCAGAGTATAACGGAAAGTACATTGCTAATTTTGCTATGACATTTGCAAAACCAATGGATACATCAGATGTTATCATAAGAACATGGGATGAGCTGAGAAATTCTGGTGACATCAAAGTGTTTGATGCAATAAAGATAGAAGGTGAACCAATTGTGAATCCAGACACAAATAATCTAATCATTCCAGACTCGGCTGAGATTGTCATACCATACTACAAACTTCCTTTCTATGAGATACCTGAAGCTGACTCTGAAGGAAATTTGGTTTATTACAATTCGTTTGGTGGATTAGAAGAAAAACAAGTACATCCACATGAAGAACCACTTACATATCCAGATTATTTAGGAAAAGCAGAGAGACATGATGATGGATTTTATGATAACATCATTGATGAAGATGTTAGAGCACAAACTTTAGTGGAAAAATTGATTGCTAATCCGTTTAGCTCATTTGAAGATAAAATAAGAAATGAAAAATTCTTCTATCCAAGTAACGTTGGAAAGTTAGATAGGGAAAACAAAGAATTTCTTAAATTTATGAAGGAAAAAGAATACGAAAAAGCAGCAAAAATTTCTCAAAAGATCTATAACAGATAAGATCTATGTTGCATCAAACAGAGGACTTTTGTTAAACAGCTGACATTTAACAGGTGAATTATTCATTTTTGCAACTAAACAAAGATCATTTTTGTACTCTTGTTCGTTTATAAATAGGACTTTGTGAAAACTCGATATGGGTGGAGCAAAAAAGCAATCTCCTGCACAAGCAGAAAAGTCGCAACAAGCTGAAGCCGCAAAAAAAGAG
>Ga0209341_10003836_pt1 | contig 13990 bp, 8 predicted proteins | sample RifCSP13_2_FD_184020 | JGI IMG/M metagenome (GOLD analysis project Ga0209341, IMG submission 184020) | Soil microbial communities from Rifle, Colorado - Rifle CSP2_sed 13_2 (SPAdes) (version 2) | ecosystem: Environmental > Terrestrial > Deep subsurface > Rock core/Sediment | place: Rifle...
ACATCGAAGAGGTGTTGTCGACGATCAGCACGTCGAAGGCCGCGTCGATCTGGCGAGCCAAGGACCCAAGGCGGTCGAGTGTCAGGTCGACAATGGCGACCGGGCGGCTCGTCATCTCAACGGGGGCTCCGCTCCCGTCCGTCGCTGGTGCAGACCTCGGCGAAGGTCTCGAGGACAGCGCGGGCGGAGTTGTCCCAAGTGAACTGGGCGGCCCGGCGCGTGCCTCTCGCGCGCAGGCTTTGCGCCAACTCCGGCTCGGTGAGGACGCGCCGCACGTGCTCGGCAATGGCTCCGGCGTCCTCGGCGGCGGCCAGGAGCGCCGCGTCGCCCGCTACCTCCGGGATGGAACCTCGATCGGAAGCGACCACCGGCGTCCCGCACGCCATGGCCTCGAGCACTGGCAGTCCGAAGCCTTCGATCCATGATGGAAACACAAACACGTCTGCCAGCGTGAACAGCGCGTTCAGGTCCTCGCGCGACGGGCGCAAGACCAGCCGGGCAGTCTGCGCCTCAACCGCCGCCCGCGCCGCCGCCGGCAAGGCGTCGGTTCGGGAGAAGAAGACGATCTGGTGCGATTCCCGCAGCGGCGCCGGTAGCAGAGGCCATGCCCGGAGAAGCACAGCGGGGTTCTTCAGTGCGTCCGCCAGGATGACCCGCCGCGTCAAGCCGAAGCGGCGGCGGACATCTTCCAGCCGGCCGGGATCCGCCACACGGGTCCAGTCCCTTTCGACCCCATGGTGGACGACACGCAACAGATCCGGGCGCAGCCCGCGCGCCGCGGCGATCCGACGGGCGGCATCGTCGGAGACGGTCAGCACCCTCGCCGTGCGCTTCAAGGAGGCCAGGCTGGCGTAATGCAGGTAGGTCATCATAAGGACGGTACGTAGATCCTTGGGATGACCGCGGAGGATTTCTCGCAGGGGCAGCAAGTTAATGGCGTCGTGGAGCGTGATGACCTTGGGGACGCCCGCCGGAGCGAAGCCATAGTTCGCCGGGAAGTGCACTACGTCCAACTGGTCGGCGGCCATCCAGCGCGGCATGGCCAAGTCATTGACCATACTGGACAGCGACCTTCGCCACGGCAAGACGCGCACGGTCACGTACAGCGGTAGCATCGTCAACTCGAAGGGCCGTCGCCGGTCAGCGTACAAAACGAAGCTGTGTGCTGGGGCGAGCCGGATCAGGGCCGGCACTAGCTGGGCCACGTAGTGGTGCACGCCCCCGACCAGGCCGTGCGAGAGGTAGCGGACGTCGATTCCGATGCGCATGCTCGTGCCCTGCCCCGCAGTCGGGCCGCCAGCCTAAACCTTGACGCGCAAGGCAGCCGGCGCCCGAACGACGCGGCGATAGACGGACTCGATCTCGGCCACCTCATCGGCAAACGTCTTGACGGCCGGCACGCCATCCCGCAGTGCCGGAAGCAGGCCCGGGTCGGACAGCAGCCGGCGCAACTGGGCCGTCAGGTCCGCCGCATCCGCAACGCGGAAGAGCAGCCCGCTCTTCCCGTGAGACACCATCTCGGCCATCCCTCCCAGGTTCGTCGCGATCACCGGGATCCGATGCGCGAAAGCCTCCAGGATCACATTGGGGCAGTTCTCGTACCAGATCGAAGGCACGACGATAACGTCCAGCTCCTGCAGGATCTTCCCTACCTCGTTCTGTCCGGCATAGGTGCCGGCCAGTCGGATGCGCGCGTCGCCCTCGGCGAGACGCTTCAGGCGGGAGGCGTAATCCGGGAAGTGGTTGACGTCGCCGTAGATGTCCACCGACAGGCGGGGGTCGTCGATCCGCCGGGCAGCCTCCACCAGAACGTGCACGCCTTTGTGCCAGGCGATCTGACCCAGGTAGCCGATGCGCAGGTGAGGCGACTCGGCCTTGTTGAGCCGGGCGGCTTCGAGGCGCGGGAGGTCCGGGCCGTGCGGGATGACGACGAAATCGTCGGTCGTCATGCCGGCCTGGCGGTACATCGTTCGCAGGAAGCTCGACGGGCTGATAAGTGCGTCCACGCCTTTGAGCGTCTCTGCAAGGAACTGGCTGCGCGCCCTCAGTGTGGCAGTGCTCGACCGCCGGGTTCGCCAGTACGCTCGCATCAGGCCCGGCACGAGCTGTCCGGGTATCCGGAAGCGGCGCCTCTCCTCGCCCAGGCAACGGGCGCAGGTAGCTGGGTCGATCGGAAGCGTCGAGAGCGCGCCGTCGCTGCGCAGCATGGTGATCCTGCGGCACAGGAACCAGTAGTCGGTCAGCGAGACGACGGACGGCACCTCTTCGTCGTGTGCCACGCGCAGCGCTCGTCCGGTCATCAGGTAACCGCCGACCAGGTGAAGCACGTCCGGCCGCCGCCGTCGGATCAGTTCCTGCAAGACCCCGCCCACCCACGGGTTGTCGTACTCCCAAAGATCGGCATCCGGCGCGGCGGCGAGATCGAACGACAGGCGCCGGACGTCGACCCCGTCGACGATCTCGTCCACCCACCCGGCCGCGTCGCGCGGGCCCCGGTCGATGTGCTCGATTGCGACCAGCTGGACCTCATGCCCGCGGGCGGCCAGCGAGCGAGCCAAGCGGAGCGTGAGTCCCTCTGCCCCTCCCCGGTAGCGCGGGGGCAAATGGTGGACGGCAAGCAGAATGTGCACGACAGGCTCAACCTCGGCTGGTCGGTTCGGGCCGCCAGCGCATTCCCCTCAGCCGTTGCAGTAGCCGGGGAAGGATGTCGCGTTCCGTGCTGTCGAAGAGCCTCAGCGCCAACACCAGGCACGCGTACACTACCAGCCCGGCCACCACCAGAACCAGAAGGCTTCGCTGGCCCAGAAGGAACACGGCACCGCCCATGACGGCGGCGGCGGCCAGCGCGCGCAGGAAGACGGAGGCCATGTCCGGCAGGTGCATCCGCTTCCGCAGAAGGAAGAAGAACTGCAGGGAGGCAATCAGATCGGTAAGCACGGTCACAAACGCCGCGCCCGGCATACCCAGGCGGGGGATGAACAATAGGTTCAAGCCGACGTTCGCCATGGCGCTGAGCCCGAAGATGCGCGCAGCGGCCCGCTCCTCGCCCACGACGGCGGTCATGTTTCCGAAGAAGGCGGCCAGGAGCAGGAAGGGCACGTCCCAGATGATGACCTGCAGGCCGACGGCGGCCGGAAGGTACTCGGCGGTATATAGCAGACGGACCAGTGGGAAAGCGACCAGCGTGCCCCCAACGGCGATCGGCAGTGACAGGATCATGATGTACTTCACCGACCGGAAGAACCAGCGCTCGACGCGGGCCTTGTCCCCCACGTACGTACGCGCCAGCGATGGCACCATTGCACGGCTAAAGCTGTTAAGCGTATAGACGAGCGACAACACCAGCCCGTAAGCGACGCTGTACCAGCCGACCACCTCGGCGGATTGGAACTTGGAGAGCATCACCGTGTCCAGGCTGAACGAGATCGTCAAGGCCAGGGAGCTGAATCCAAAGGGCACGCCACCCTTGATCATCCCCCGCCACTGGTGCGCATCGATTTCGGGCGGCCACGACACGAGGCGGTGCCGGCGTACCGCCCAGATGGCCAGGGCGAGTTTCGGCAGCATCGCCAGCAACCCAACGCCAATCAGCACGATGAAGCCCAGGCCGCTGAACAGCACCATGCTACCGAGAAGCATGAACGACACCTGGCCGACGATCGCGAGCGTGGTGACATAGTCGAAGCGCTCATTCGCTGTGAGTACGGTCTCCAGTGCCGCATCGAAGGCGGAGATCACGAACGTCCACGTGTAGAGGAAGACGGCGAGGACCAACGCCGGCGTGTAGCCCGTCACGCGGGCAGCCAGAGTGATGCCTGCGATGCCGGCGAGCGCCAGAAGGAGGCGCAGGGCCACGAGGTTCCAGAACAGGCCGCGTGTCCGCGTTCGGTCGCGGGCAATCTCGCGCATGACGTACTGCGACATCCCCAACTCGGCGAAGATCTGGAACAGGCCGACGAAGGCGATGACGATCGAATACTGCCCGTAGCTGTCGCCGCCCAGCCGCCGGACGACGTAGATGCCAAACAGGAAGTTGACGGCCTTGAGTGCCGCCGTACCCAACATGACGAAGGCGGTGTTCTTGGCGATGATCCGGCCGAGGGCGCGTGGGTTGGCGTCGACGTGCGGGGTTTCCGTCATGGGGTCGTTGTCCGGGTGCGAAGTCGGCCATGGCGAGGCGATCCTGTGCTCGTCTGCCGCCCGTCGAGCTCGAAGACATGCCATTCGTCAAGAAGCTGATGAGCCCACGCCGGCGCGGTCCCGGCGCGGCCGTCCATCACGCGCTGTAGGGCGGCCAGGAACGCCTGCTGATGGCTGATCGTGTCGAAGCGATTGCGCACAACGGCGGCAGCCTGCCGCGCTGGCCCCCCATCCTTCACGCCCGATGGTTGGATGGCAGCCACCAGCTTCCAGCCTAGCCGACCCCCGATTGGCCGCCGCCCCGTCTTCCGCTGGTCGAGCCCCAGCGTGTGAAGGAGCGCGGAGCGCACTAGCAGCCGGCTACCCCCCAGCAGCGCCAGGCTGCCGCCGAGCTCCCCCAGTCCAGTCGCCTCCAGCCAGCGGTCGACGTATGCCGCCCACAGGTCATCGGCCGCCGCCTGATCCGCCGCCAGCCGGCTTAGCTCCGCAAGCAAGGTGCCGAATTGGCGACGTTCCTCGCCCTCCAGGAGCACCGGCCCACGGGTCCCGATCCGATACGGGATCGCCTGCACCTTGAGGACCCGGCCCCGAGAGATACTGGCCTTCAACGCGTAGCCCAGGTGCTGCAACCAAGCGTCGGGGGGAGCGGGCAGGTCGAAGTTGCCCAGCGAGTAGGCGATCGGCGTTCCGTCCACCAACGCCATGCCCTGCGGGACGTGGGGATGATGGCCGACGATCAGGTCGGCGCCGGCGGCGGCCAGCGCGCGGAACGCGTGCCGGATATGCGGTGCGGGCACGGGAAGGTACTCACGGCCGGCATGTACGACCACCATCGCCAGCGCGCCCTGGCGCTTCACCTCATGGATCTGGCCGGAGATGCGCGGGATATCCAGGGATGCCGCGCCGGGGCCGCCATCGACACTCCGCGATTCCTCGCCTTCGGCGGCGTTGATAATACCGACCAGCGTGTCGCCGACGGAACAGGCCAGCGGCTGTTCTGCGCGCTCGGCCTGGACGCCGGCGCCGACGACGCGCATCCCCTTCGAGTACAGGTGCCGAAGAGTCCGTTCGAGCCCGGCAAGCCCGAAATCCATGATGTGGTTGTTGGCCAGGCAGGCCACGTGAAATGGCACCTCGGCGAGGCCACTGAGGGCTGCCGGCGGCAGCCGCAGGTGGATACCGTCCTTGCAGGCCCCGGGTATGTCCCCATCGGTCAGGACAGCCTCGACATTGACGACGGCCAGATCGGACTCGCGCAGGATGGGAGCCAGACCGCCATAGCGCGGCTCTCCCCCATTCAACCCTTCTGGCGCCCAATCCCCGCAGAAGACGATCGATGCAGGCTTCGCCCCATCCGCGGGCTCGGACGGTCGAAGCACAAGGGTCCTCGTGTCAGGGTCGAATGCAGGTAGGGTTTCGGTCATGGGGAGTCGGGTCGGCGCGTGCTCGGAGCGGGCTCGATCGGGGTCCAGGCAGATCGCCCCGACGGTGCAATCGCTGGGCGCCAAGCTAGTCGACGAGCTGCCGGAGCATCAACTCATAGGTGATGATCGGAGCGATCTTGCCGATGGTCCAGTGCTCCAATCCGCTCACGTGACGCTTCATCAGCGATCGCAGGAAGGGCGGGTCGAATAGGCCCCGCTCCGCGGTCCGGCGGTCATTCAGGATGCCCTCCGCCCACGGTCGCAGCTCCCGGCGCAGGTAGTTCTCGTAGTCGGCGTACAGCGTGGCGCGCTCCCGGAACAAGGGGCGGATATGCCGATTGATGCTGCGCCGGATTTGGACGCCGGCCATGTGGATCCCCCGGCGCAATCGGCGCGAGGTCGGCAACAGCTCGTCATAGTCGTAGGGAATCCTTGTCAGGTGCGGCAGTTCGCGCTCCATAACCGCCTGGTACAAGGAGCGCGCGCCACGTACGGACGATGGGATGGAATACAGGAACTCGACGAGTCGGTAGTCAAAGAAGGGAAAGCGTACCTCAAGGTGCGACCGTGCGAAGGTGACCATGTTTTGGGTCAGACGGCCGCAGTGGTTGCGCAGAAAGAACAGCTCGGCGCGTACATCCGGGCGAAGATGCAGGTATGGACCGATCTCCTGGCGGAACGACTCGAATGCCCGGCCGCGGAGCTGCGAGCGATACGGCTCGGCGAAGAGCAACCTCTCCTCGGACTCCATCAGCGAGGGCCAGGTGAACTTCTGATTGAACAGAAAGAACAACCGATTCACCAGGGCCTCGTCATCGACGGCGTTCACCAGTAGCGTTTCGACACTCTCCGGATGACCCATCACCGTTCCGCCGTCCCAACCTGTGAGCGAGACGTCCATCCATTCACGGGCAGCCGGGAACGTACTCATTCCATGGGCGTGGATCCAGCTGTGATGGCCCTCGGTCAGGGCTAGATGCAGCGCTGCTTGCTCCAGAACCCAGCCGCCGTCCGGCAAGTCCACCCAGTGATGATCACTTCCTTCGGCCTGAGCGATACGCGCCGCCAGGTAGACATCCCGGCAGTTGGCGACGCCATAGGTGACCGAAGCCACCGGCCGGCGGCGGATGAGCCCCAGAATCGTGCGTGAGTCCAAGCCGCCGCTCAGGTAGACCCCCGGCCGCAGACGGTCTCCCGACATGCGCTCGACCGCCCGCCGCAACAACCGGCCGGCTTCCTCGGCCGCCTCGCCCCGCTCGACGTTCGGCTGATGCGCCAGATCGGCAAAGGACCAGTAGGTCTTCAGTGCCGGTCGGTCGTCTCCCGGCTGGAAGGTCAACACCGACGCCGGGGGCAGCAGGGCGATGTCTTCTAGAAACGTCCGAGTTCCGAGCAGATGCTGGAAGCGCATGTACTGCGCCAGGGCGGTCAGGTCGATCCGGCGCGGAATGCTCGAATCGACCAGGATGCCCTTGACCTCCGGCGAGAAAAGCAGTCGTCCGCCCCGATGGGCATAAAAGAGGTTGTACAGCCCGAAGCGGTCGTTGGTCAGAACGATCCGCTCCCTTGAACTGTCCCAGATGGCGATGACGAAGGCCCCAGCGAGGCGATGGGCGAAGCCTTCGCCGTGGACTTCGTACATCTCGAGCGCAGCTGCCTCCGGGTCAGCCGGGAACGCATCGAGTTCGCCGGCCATCACCAGCGCAACCGTCCTGGTAGCGTTCCACAACGGCTGCGGACCGGCGTTGAGCAGTCCGATGCCCAGGTGACCGATCCCCACCCCGCGCTCGAGGTCGACAACCGACCTGGAAGTCATCCAGGGTCGGTGCTGATGGGACCGAGCCATACGATCCATCAATTCGCTCAGGTCGGCCGACGGCCCGGGCCCCGCCACACCGTAGACCCCGCTCACTCTGTTCCGGTCTCCGCCATCGCCACGGCCTCGCGCCGCCCGGTGGTTCGCAGTTCCCGCCGTGTCCTGCCGATGGTGATGTCAGCCAACCGCTCCGCGGCGGCTGACCGCATGGCGCCGTTGGCTTTGGGCCAAATCCGGTGGATGCGCCAGGCAGTGCGGGTCCGGATTCCATCCATCCCCTCCGCCTTCAGGAGATGCAGGAAGCGCTCGCCCAGTGAGGCCGGTGATTTCAGCGCGCCGTCGAGTGCCAAATGCCGTCGCCACGCCAGTGCCCTGGCTTCGTCGGCGAGCCTGCGGCCGGATCGGGCCGCCTGCTGCAGCAGCTCGACGAGCAGTCGGGCGAACTCGCCCTCGATCAAAGCCCGCCCGTCGTCGAGACCGAAGCCGTTGGCCAGCAGCTCGCCGGAGAATATCCCGCCGCAGTTGGCGACGAAATCGGGAACGACCACAACCTGCCGATCGGCAAGGCGGGCCTCCGCCAGCGGCGTGATCGGCGCGTTGGCAATGGGCACGATCCAGCGCGCCTCTACCCGGTCGACGTTGTCCTCCCGGATGACCCAAGGGCGCGCGCCCGGAACAAGCACGTCGGCTGGCTGGGTTACCAACTGCTCAGCCGGAAGGCGCGGTCTGCCCTCCAAGTGGTTCACCAGCGGATCGCCATGAGCCTCCTTCAATCGAAGGAGGAGCGGAACATCGAGCCCGCCGGGATCGGCGACCATGCCGTCGACGGTCGCGAGCGCCGTCAGGCGTGCACCCGCCTGATCCAGAAGCTGGGCGAGGCGCGATCCGACTTTGCCGAATCCCTCCAGCGCGATCGTCAATCCGGCGAGCTCATGCCCCGAGAAGCGGACAACCTGGCGGATGCTCTCGAACACGGTAAGAGCGGTGCACAGCGAGCCGTCGATCTGTGCGGACGGCAGCGGCTGACCGGCGCCGGTCATGATGGCGCGCAGGTCATCCAGCGTCGTGCCCAGATCGATCCCGGGCAGGTAAACCCGGCTCCGCACCAGCGGGGCGATGGCCTGGCCGAACGCGTGCATCAGGGCGTCGCGCTCCACACCCTGCAGGCCAGCGTCGGCCCGAATGCCGCCCTTGGCGCCTCCCAGCGGCAGACCGAGGAATGCCCACTTGAAGGTCATGCTGCGCGCCAGGGCGGCCAGTTCGTCGACGCTCACATCTGGCGCCAGGCGCACGCCGCCCGAGGCGACCCCATGGACGGTCCGGTCGATGATGACGAAGCCCAGCGGACCGCGTGTGTCGTCGACGACCTCGACACGCAGACTTGGACCGTGCGGGATGGCGCTAACCTCCGACGGCGAACGGTACATGATCGGACGCAACTCCATCGAAGGATTGGCGCAGGAGCATCTCAAGCGTCATGATGGGCGCCAGCTTGCCGATGATATCGGGCTCCATGCCCGAGAGCAGGCGGTGCCATAGGGAGCGAACGGCCTCGGGTCGGAAGAGACCCCGGTTGACGGACCGATCACCGACCAGCAGGTCCTCGGCCCACGACCGCAGGTCCGTACGCAGCCAGCCCTCGTAGTCGGAGTGCAGCGTAGAAAGCTCCGGAAACACGCGCCACCCGTGGCGGTTGACGAAGGCCTTACCCTTGTTGACCGCCAAGGCCGCCAGGCGCCTCGACGGGCGGTCAGTGATAGGCAGGTCGTCCTTGTCGTACGGGATGCGCCCCAACTGTCGAATCCATCGCAGGACGACCGCCCGCCGCAGACGGCGGTCGAAGAGCCATTCGGGTGGCAGGGCATGGACGAAGTCGAAGTACTCGTAATCACAGAAGGGGAAGCGCTGCTCGATGCGAGAGCGGTGGAATACGGTGTAGTACAGGTAGAAGCGCCGATCTGTGGCGAATGACAGCGAGGCCACGCGTAGATGGGTCGGCAGGTGGCTCCAGCGGGCCGTTTCCCGGCGCAGGGACTCCCAGGCCTGATCCCTGAGCAGGCTCGCCGCCTCCGGGGTGTAGAGGGTCGCTTCCTCGGCCTCGTCGATCGACGGCCAAGTCGTCTGTGAGGTCATGAGCTCGAAGAGTCGGCAGTCGAACGACAGGTCGTCGACGGCATGGATCAGCGCCGGATCTTCCCAGTTGAGCTCCTGGCCGTGGAAGCCGGTCAGGTTAACGTCCATCAGCTGGCGGGCCCGCTCGAGGACACTCAGGCCATGCGCATGGATCCAACTTTGGTATCCCTCCGTCAGCTCGAGGTGTCGCTCGGCGACCTGGGGAACCCACGCCCCCGTCTCCAGCTCGAACCAGTGGTGATCGCTGCCCATCGCCCGGGCGATTCGACCGGCATAAACCACGTCCCGGCTGCCGCGCTGTCCGAAGGTAACCGTCGGGACGGGCATTCGCTGTCGACCGATCAAACCCAGGATCACGCGCGAGTCCATACCGCCGCTCAGGTAAACCCCGACACGCCCCGGTGCCTTGAGCCGCCTCTCGACGGACTGCCGCAGAAGGCGACCGGCTTCTTCGACGGCCTCGTCGAAGGTCACCCCGGCCGGCAGGGTCGGGATTCGGTCGAAGTCCCAGTAGCGCCGCAGCGCCAGGCGGCCCTGCCGGACATCGATGCTGAGCACGCTGCCGTTCGGCAGCAGGCGCACATTCTCGAAGAACGTCCGGTCCCCCAGCAGATGCTGGAAGCGAATGTACTCCGCCACCGCCGCCGGGTCGACCCGCCGGCTAACCTGCGGATCGGCCAGGATCGCGCTGACCTGCGGCGCGAAGGCGACCGATCCGGGGAGGTCGACGTAGTACAGGGGGTACAGCCCCAGCCGGTCGTTGGCCACGACCAGCGTTTCCCGCGAGGCGTCCCAGATGGCGGTCTGGAATGTGCCATTGAGGCGGGAAGCAAAGACCTCTCCCCACCTTGCATACGCCGCCAATACCTGCTCTTCATCGCTCCCGTCGTGACCGTTTCGCCCCGGCACCCCCGCCCCGTACAGCTCCCCGCTCAAGACGACGGCGACGGTCCGATCGTGATTCCAAACCGGCTGTGGCGCGGGGTTGAAGACCCCGATGCCGGTGCGGCCGAGGACCAGGCCGCGGCCGTCATCGACGTGCGCCTCGCAGACGACGCCGGCCCCGCGTGAAAGCGAGGCCATCATGCCTTCGGCCAGCTCGCGGATCTCCGCTGCCCGCCGCAGCGAGACGAACCCGAACACGCCACTCATCGAAAGCGAATCCCCGTCATGGCAGACGGCCGTAGTAGACGGTGGGAGAGTTGTAGGGGGTGGAAAAGAAAGCGAATTCGACGGTCTCCGGGCGCACGAATCCGCCAGCAAAGCCTGACCACTTCACGGACGGACTGGAGTCGAAAGATGATCCCAAGGGCGCGGCAGCGAAGACGGCCGGGTTGGACCATGTTCCCGATCGGCTGCGGCTGGCAGTGCACATGTCATCCATGCGCCGGCAGGTCGCATTCGCCGGGTGACCATGGCCGAGCAGGAACAGGTCACCGTCTGCGTTGATCGCCAACGCCGGGTCATGGCTCCAGATGGGCAACGTGGTATCGGCCCAAGTGGTTCCGGCACGGGTGACGAAGTGCACGCGCCCATAGTCTTCCCCGGAGTCATAGTCTTCGATATACGCCAGATACCGAGTGCCGTCCGGGCCGATGAGCAGGCTTGGCCCCTGGTCGATGTTCACGCCGGCGCTGGAGCTGTGCCATACCGGCGCCGTGCTCACCGTTTCCGGCCCTCCCCAAGCACCCGTGCTCGATCGAGTGCGGGCCAGGATCCGGACCGGCGTCTCGCCTTCGGAGACCCAGGCGACGGTCAGTGAGTTGTCGGGGGCGACGGCCAGCGCTGGATGATTTCCCGATCCGATCGAATCAAGCCGGGTCGAAGGTCCAACCGCGCTGATCGTCCCGGTATCTGAATCGATCGAAAAGGCCTGATGGACAATCTGATTGCCGGCCGCCCAGGTTGCCACCTGCAGGACTCCGGCCTGATCGACCATGGCCGAGACGCCGCTGCTGCCGATGTAGTCCCCACGTACCGCAGGATTCCCGCTCGCCAGGATCGACGACGAGGCGAACGCGCCCGTCTGTGTGTCGAAAGGATAGGCCACCAACTCGCCATTCTGGAGGTTGGCGAGGACGAACACGAATCGGCCGCCGCCGTAAGCCGCCTCAACGGAGATTGGCTCATCGGAGGTGCTAGTGCTGGCTTGGCCGCCGAAGTCGTCCGTTGTGTTCGGCAATCCGGGGGATGCCGTCCAGTAGGCCCATAGGCTGCTGGCATACGGCCGGGCGACGAAGAGCATGGCGCGGTCATCGGAGGTGCGTAACAACTGGCGTGGGATCACATCCACACTTCCGCTTCCCACCGCGAAATAGGCCGACGGCAAGGAGGTCGGGCTTGGAAGTGGCGAGGTTGCCGTAGGAAGAGGCAGTCCCCCTTTGGCCCGAACCATCATGTAGGCCGCCCACGCTCGGCTCAGGAGGCCATCGGGGCAGAATTCGAGCGGGACGGTCCTGCAGGCCGGGAGCAGCCCCTGGTTGTACGCGGCCTCCACCCATCCGGCATACCATGCGCCCCTCGCCACGTCCGCGAAAATGCCTGACGGAGGCGGGGGAGTGAAGGATACGCCGTTCCTAACCCGGAGAAAGAAGACGCTGGCTTCTGCCCGCGTGTGCCCCTGAAGGGGACAATACAAGATGGGGGTCGTATTACATCCTGCGGTGAAGCCGTCCTTGTAGAGACCCTCGATCCAGCCGTAGCCCCAGAAGGGAGAGGCGACATCGGCGAATGTAGGGGTGGGCGGCGGAGGGTAAGGCGGCGAGGCGATTGACCCGTATGTTCCACGCAGCACGAAGACGGAGCTCTCGGCGCGGTCGAGGGTCTGGTCTGGGCAGTAAAGAAGGGGGTTGGTGGCGCAGCCTGCCACATAGCCGGCTCGATAGAGCGCCTCGATGTCGTCGTGCGCCCAGTGAGCGGGAGGCACATCGGCGAAGATCGAAGTCGGCGTGGCTGCCAGCCCCGCGAACGAGCTGCCGGCCAGCGGAGGCACAGACCGGACGCGGTCGCGATCTGCAGCACCGGCAAGGAGCGGGTGGCTCAAATCGGCAAGGGGCACGCCGCGTGCCGCCAGGCGCATGGAGCCGAAGGTCACCAAGCCGAGACCAGCCGCGAGGCCGGTCAACTGTGCCACCCGTCGTCCGGTTCGATGTGCCCTCGCTGGCCTTCCAATCATGTCGATTTCTCCGTCATTCAGACAGTCCCATTCCCCAACCGCCATCGACTCAGGTGAGGACCATCTCAGGCCCCGCGAAACACATACAAGTACCTTGGCCAACCCAGGTTGAATCGCTTGGGAAGCGTCGAGAGCGCTTGGAACCGGTCTCCCAGGTCCACCGCCAGCTCGTACTCGCCCGTTAGGAAGGACAGGGCGCTATCCTGCTCCAAGGGGATGTTGGTGAGGACGTAAGCCTGCCCTGGTGGGTGCACCACCGGATCGAGCAGCGACTGGATGACGAGGTCGGCACTCAGATTCTTCCCCGGCTGCCGGACGAGATCGGTCATGGGCACCCAGTGGATCTCCGGAGAGAAGCGGTAGCCATCAGAAAGGGGGCCGAGCCACGGGGCGTAGACAGAGCCGTCAAGGGATTCAAGGTAGCTCTGCAGGTCCGCGTAGGCCGCCGCGGCTCGCGGCGAGACGACGACTGTCCACGGGTTATAGGCGAGGAGTACGAAGGACCCTGCGGCGACCAAGGAGGGGATTCTCCACCGGCTGAGACGCGAAGAGCCTTTCGTGGCCTGGTCCAGAGTCAGGACGCCCGTCACAATCAGCCAAGTCCCAAACGGGATGAAGACATTGTTGTTGGACTCGGAGTCCATCGCGCCGAAAACGGCGGTGAGGGCGGCAAAGGGCAGCAGGAAGTGCCAAATGTTCCCCTGGGTCTTCCGCCTCAGGCCGGCGAGCCATCCGAAGCCGGCCGCCACAGCCAGCAGCCCGTACGCACGAGCATGGAATCCCACCAGCCGGCGAATCGTGGCGATGTTCACCGAGACCCACTGGCGAGGAATCGTCCAGGTGTACTCGTGCAGCAGTGGGCCGGTCCAGCGCGCCGGTGCGAACACGTATAGCGCCAAACCCAGCAGACCTGCCAGCAACCAGCAGGGCCCCGCCTTCCATATCCCTTGGCGGATCGTCAGATAGGCCAGGACGCCGACGACGAAAGCCGCCCCTGGCTGCTTGAACCAGAAGGAAACGACACAGAGTCCGGTCCCCAGCAGATCCAAAGCCCGCGAGCGCTGGAGCGAGATCAGGTAGACGCCGAGCAGTATGCAGAAGAGCATCCACGAATCGGCGTGGGCATTGTCCAGATAGGTATCCATCGCCCGGTAGGCGGCGGCGAACAGGCCCGCGGTGGTCACACCCCACCCGGCGGAGCCCGTCTCTCGCCGGACCGCTTGGAAGATCACCACCATGCATCCAAGCACTCCGGCGATCGCGGCCGTGCGCAGTGCCGTCAAGCTAGTGCCAGACACCCAC
>Ga0209341_10003837_pt1 | contig 13983 bp, 9 predicted proteins | sample RifCSP13_2_FD_184020 | JGI IMG/M metagenome (GOLD analysis project Ga0209341, IMG submission 184020) | Soil microbial communities from Rifle, Colorado - Rifle CSP2_sed 13_2 (SPAdes) (version 2) | ecosystem: Environmental > Terrestrial > Deep subsurface > Rock core/Sediment | place: Rifle...
ATTTCACCAAAAGCTCGACCTCAGCCGCTGCCAAGCCATCCGCCGTTGCTTTCATCACAATCTTTCCCGGTTCCTTCCCTGCCTTTACAATCACGAGGCATCTTCCCTGCCACGCCTTGCGCTGCGGGAGCACGTAACTTTCCAGGCTCACCGGATTGGCATTTCCAACACCTATTATGGTACCGGGCCCTTCAAGTGAAAACTTCACAAGATTTTCCGCTTTGGGATTGCGGTTGCCGGAAGCATCGGTCAATTCAACCGTGATATACGATAAATCCTGCCCGCCTGTTCCCAGGCCGGTTTTGTCGGCTAACAGCTTCAACTGTACAGGCTCGGCTGCAGTTGTTAGTTCTGAGGTGGTAATTACTTTCCTGCCGTTATAACCCACCGCTTTCACAACCCCCGCCTCGTAAGGCACCTCCCACGAAGCTGTGTACCGGGTTGATCTTCCGGTTGGTTTTGCGCCCAGCGATTTTCCGTTCAAAAACAGCTCCGCCCGTTCACAGGATGAGTACACGGAAACGGTCATTGATTTATTTTCATATCCCTTCCAGTTCCAGTCGGCTACAGCATCCACCCAGTGCCATTTCGACCAGCTCTGGCGGTTGGGATTTTCCACGAAGGAAGGAACCGGGGGAGTGACAAAGACCGATAACTGATCCGTTTTCCACAGGGCATCGCGGTAAAAGGACTGTGGCCTTTTCCAGCCACATATATCGATGTCACCGCAAAAGGCAAGGTTCCACGGAAAAAAGTCCTGTTCCTGCCAATAGCCTCTCCAGCCGATACTTGCCTCACCAATATAATCATAGGCTGTCCATACAAAATCTCCGATCACATAGGGATAATCAAGAACGCTCATCCAACTCTGAAAGGCTTCCAACGGGTACGATTCCGCACCGTACATGATCCGTCCGGGTATCCGGTCGTGGTCCTGCTCATAAAGATTTTGTTGCAGGTGGTCTCCACCCGCAGCATAATTGTAACCGGCAACATCAAGGGTTGAAAAATACGGATCCTTATCTGGTTTCAGGTCATTTACCGCTGAGGTGACCGGCCTGGTGGGATCAAGGTTACGGATAAAGGCAGCCAGCTTTCCGGCAATTTCCACAACCTCCTGCTTATGCCTGTTAGGAATTTCGTTGCCGATGCTCCACATGATCACCGAAGGATGATTCCGGTCACGCAGGATCATGCTTTCCACATCGGTCTGCCACCATTCATTGAAAAACAGATGATAGTCATTGGGGGTTTTTTCCTGATTCCACATATCGAAAGCTTCATCAATGACCAGCATTCCCAGCCTGTCACAGGCATCGAGGAACGCCGGAGACGGAGGATTGTGAGCACATCGTATTGCATTAAATCCGCTGGCCTTTAACAGTTCAACCCTGCGTTCTTCAGCCCTGTCATAGGATTTCGCACCCAGAGGTCCATTATCATGATGAATGCAACCGCCTTTAAGTAAGAAGTTTTTACCATTGAGCAGAAAACCATGGTCCGCATCGAAAGAAATGGTTCTTATCCCAAAAGCAACCTGTTCACGGTCAAGCCGGATATCATTCTGAAAAAGTTCAATGACTGCGGTATACAAGGCTGGAGTCTCTGTTGACCAGTACCGGGGTGATTTCACTTCGAGTGACTGATCAAAAACAAATTCACTGCCGGAATCCAGGTTTTGTGTAATATTCGCTGTAACCGATACATTGCCCGACGGATCCAGAACTGTGGCCACCAGTTTTACAGGCAGGGATATGTTGCTTTCGTTCTCCACCCTTGTATTGATTTTTACACGCGCAACGGCGTCACGTACCTCCGGCGTTGTAACAAAAATGCCGTCCCGGCCAATATGAACCTGATCTTTGGTAATCAGCCACACATGGCGATATATTCCGGAGCCGGAATACCACCGGCTATTCTCGCCTTCATTCATGACTTTCACAGCCACTACATTTTGCTGTCCATATTTTATGAAACCGGTTAAATCAAACTCAAATGAGGTGTATCCGTATGGGTGAATACCCAACCGCCTGCCATTAAGGTATACCTCTGCACGCATATATACCCCGTCGAAACGCATAAACAGCTGCTTATCCCGGCTGCCCTCAGCAACTTGAAAGCTTTTCCTGTACCAGCCTGTTCCTCCGGTGGTAAATCCGCCGCTCACCTGACTAATCGCATCCCTGTCAAAAGGTGTCTGCGTGCCCGGCAGATCTTCAATACTCCAATCGTGCGGAAGATCAACCTTACGCCAGCCTGAATCATCAAATTCCGGTTGCTCGGCACGCTGGGCACCGCCACGGTGAAACCGCCAGTCATCATCAAATAATTGTACTAAACCTGAAACTTCCCGGGCATGAATACCAGCCAGGGTGAAGGCCGCTAAGAATACAATCAGGGTGGTTCTCATAGTTTGCTCAAAAAATAAACATAAATCAAAACAATTCATTGATAAGTATCCTTTCGCGGTCAAACGGGAATTGATCATCAATAGCGAACCCCGCATTCCGTTTAATCCATTTGCCACGTGTAAAATCAGGAAAATCGACCAGGGCACCACCGCGGGCAACCGACATTTCCGAAAGTGCAGAAACCGCACTCCATGCTGCAGCATCGTATGCGTCGAGAGGCACCGCCTTCCCGTTTCTTACCGCATCGAAAAAGTCAACCAGCATAATATAATCCATACCTCCGTGTCCGGCTCCCAGAGCCTTTTGTCCGTGATCACGCCAGTACTTATGATCGTACCGGGATGTCCATTCGGAGGAACTGTCCCATTCATGAGGATTCTTTGATTTTCCCTCGATATAAATCTTGTCTCCGTCGTTGTACCAAAGGCCTCTGGTACCTTCAACTCGGAAACCCAGGGAGTATGGTCGCGGCAGATTGGTGTCGTGCGTTACAATAATTGTCTCACCATTGGCGCATTTAATCATGGAAGTAACAATGTCGCCCAGGTTAAATGAAATATTGGCGTAGGGATGATCTGCTCCCCCGTTCCTTACGATAAAATCGTGCAATCCTCTTGATTTTGAAGCCATGGCAGATAACGTAAGGAACCGGTTACCCCGGTTTATGTCGAGGTAATTCGCCACCGGTCCGATGCCATGTGTGGGATATAGGTCGCCATTGCGGCGGATGGCATGCAGTGCCCTCCACTGCGCTTCGGAATAGGCCTCTTTGCCAGTTTTAAGTTCACCGCCCGGAATATAATCATAGTGAACACCGTCGTTGAATTTTACGCTTCGAAGGTCATGTTCATAACCACAGCGGCAATGGATCAGCTCTCCGAACATGTTGGTACGCACCATGTTGAGTATGGCCATAACATCACGACGGTAGCATACATTTTCAAGGATCATCAACTGTTTGCCGGTTTCCTCATGCGCATCCACCAGGTCCCAGCACTCTTCCAGGGTATTGGCAGCAGAAACCTCAACACCGGTATAGGGAACGCCTGCCTTCATGGATGCCACCGACATCGGAACGTGCCATTCCCAGGGCGTGGCAACGATCACAGCATCCAGCTCCTCCTGATGCAGCATGTCCTTAAAAGCATCTTCACTGCCGGTATAAATCCTGGGGAGGGTCCTCCCCTTCCCGGAAATGATCTTGAGGGCCGCATCAATAGATGACTGCCGGATATCGCATATTGCAACGATCTCAACACCCTGTATTCCCAGGGAATCGTTAACATGACTTCGGCCGCGGCTTCCAACCCCGATAAATCCTGTGCGGATGCTGCCTGGTTCCTTGCTTTCCTTTTTTTCTGGTTTTGCTTCCGCCCGGACAAGGCCTGTTAGATTCAGTCCCAGCATTCCCACGCCGGTAAATGCACTTTTCCGGATAAATTCCCTTCTGTTCTCTTTCATAATATCATACTTTATAAACCAACCGTGCTCCCCGATTACTTAAGTTCTACCATCACTACAGATGCCGGGGGCAATTTTATGGTCAGGATGTTTTTGGCAAGTCTGGCCGACCCGTAATCTACAGTTTTAACTACTTCGGGATTTGAAAAGGTATTGTGCGCATTCAATTCATCTGCAGTAATTATTTTTCCGTTCACCTTGCTCACCGGAGAACCACGCAATTCAAAGCTCATTTCAATCTCTTTATGCGGATGGGCGTTCGTAAATGTTATATGTACAAGGCCTTGTTTATCCCTGGAGGCAGATGCACTTACAGCGGGAATCCGCTGACCTTTGAATTCATAATCGGGTGATTTGAAATCCATCGGAATAAGGGCGGCATCATGATGAACCTTGTACATTTCAAAAACATAAAATGTGGGTGTCAGGATCATCTTTTCTCCTTCCGTAAAAATTACCGATTGTAAAACATTTACCATCTGGGCAATATTGGCCATTCTTACCCTGTCGCAATGGTTATTGTAAATATTCAGGTTTATTCCTGCTACAAGGGCATCGCGGACGGTACTTTGCTGGTAAAGAAATCCCGGATTTGTATTTGGTTCCACGTCGTACCAGGCACCCCATTCATCAACCATTAATCCCACCCTTTTATGAGGATCATATTGATCCATAATGGATGCATGCCTTGTCACCAGTTCATCCATGTACAATGTTTTTCTAATGGTTGAGAAGAACTGGTCTTCCGTGAACCGGGTGGCAGAACCTTTATTCTGCCAGTTATCCGGTACCGTATAATAGTGCAGGGATACCCCGTTCATCATATGTGAGGGCACATTCTTCATCAGGGTTTCCATCCAGTTGTAGTCATCCGTATTGGGCCCGCCAGCTATTTTAAACAACCGGTTATCTCCATAGTTCCTGCAATAGGTGGCATATCGCTTATACTGATCGGCATAAAACGCGGCGGTCATGTTACCACCGCAGCCCCAATTTTCATTGCCCACGCCCCAGAACTTAACCTTCCAGGGTTTTTCCCTTCCGTTTTGCCTGCGCAGTTCAGCCATGGGGCTCTCACCGTCAAAAGTTATATATTCAACCCATTTTGACATTTCTTCCACCGAACCACTGCCCAGGTTACCGCAAATATAAGGCTCAGTTCCAATCTGTTCACAAAGATCAAGAAATTCATGCGTACCAAAGCTGTTGTCTTCAACCACACCTCCCCAGTGCGTATTCACCATCCTGGGGCGGTTCTCACGAGGACCGATGCCGTCCATCCAGTGGTATTCATCGGCAAAACAACCTCCGGGCCAGCGAAGATTAGGCAGATTAAGCCTTTTAAGCGCTGTAACCACGTCGTTCCTGATTCCCCGTGTGTTGGGAATTTGCGAATCCTCACCTACCCAAATTCCACCATATATGCAATGTCCGAGATGTTCGGAAAAATTACCGTAAATATGCCTGCTGATCGTATCGGCAGTCATATCGGTGTTCAAAATAAATACTTGCTTCATCTGGGCTGATAATACAGACAAAACCATACCCAAAATCAGAAAACCTCCGGAAAGTAATCCTCTTTTATACATACTCGTTTGAATTGGTTAACAACACTGTTGATTAAAATCTGGTCATCCAGGCATCGGGAACAGTTTCACGGATATGCTGAAGTTCCCTCACTGCCATTTCCTTATCAATAAAGGAGGCATAACTTACTGCATGAAGATTGCCGATAATTCCAAATTTCTCGGCATCATATCCCAGGTCCTTTAACGATTCGACCAAAACGTTCGCGTTGTCCTCGTCCCGGAAACACCCGGCAACAATATAATACTTCTCGTTTTCCTGACCGGCAGCATTACCATCCCCTGATGCCACACCAACGTCTTCGCTGTAAATGAGTGTTGTATCTTCGGCAACCACCATCCTCACCGAATCGGATAAAGCCTGGAAAACAGAGTCCGAAATCATTTGCGGGCTGTTCTTTCCTTTAATCGCACTACGGACGTCATCCTTAAAAACAAACCAGGCCAGAATAGCGGCATTGACAAATAATATCAGCAGTACCCACAGCAAAATCTGATTGATCCTGTTCGGTTCCGCTAAAATTGAAATATTCGGGAAGCGAAATTTCTCATTTTTAAGCGGCGATTCCATCATGGGGAATTCCGTATCATGAAGTCCACCGGGTAAAGGTTCTGAAACAGGGTGTTCAGGTACCACTTGTTCAGTAACAGGCATTCTCCGGACAGGTGGTTCGCTTTTTGTTTTTTCTACAATTTCAGCTTTGACCTTTGGAACTGGTTTCACGCCGGTTTTTCTTTTTACAGTAGCTTTTGAGCTTGTTGTTGTCCGGACTGTTGCCTTTTTCCTTACCGGGGCCTTAATTTTCTCCGGTTTTTGTTCTTCTTCCTCATCATCAAGCTGAATAACAGGCAGAAAATCTTCTTCTCCGGTAAAACTGATCTTTCCACTGCTGTCCTTTTGAAGCATGCCCAAACCATTAATAATAAATGGTTTTCCGCTGTCCAGGATTTTTGTGCCTTCTTCAACAAAATTCAAGACCCGCAACTGTGCGATCTCCTTCTCTATTCCTTCTGTTTTGGCAATGTATCCGATAAGAAATCCGTCGTTGTATCGAAGAAATTCATTGAAAACTATAATTTTTGGTTCCTTTTGCCTGATTATAAAGGCTCCGAAATCAGGAATAATTACCCTGAGGTTTGTATTTAACAGGGCAATAATGTTATTCTCCATTAGGTGAGGTTTATTGAACAAATCTGCTTTCTAAATTACATCAAAATATTTATTTTAAAGGAATATCCAAAACACAAAGCGAAAAATTTTTAGTTACAGAAAATACAAAATAATTATTAAATAAGATATTCGCCGTGTTAATTTTTTGTTTTACCTTGCAGTTGCCGGGCGTGATGAAAGAATAAATTCTGAAAAGACAACTATATCACTTGAAATCCCTGGTCATTTAAATGAAAAAACTAACCTATGAAGCAAAAAGGAATCCTTGGAATTGATATCGGCGGATCCGGTATCAAAGGTGCACCCATTGACATCAAAACCGGCAAATTATTGGATGAGAGACACAGAATACCTACCCCTGATCCTTCCTCTCCTGAAAAAGTGGCAAATGCATTAAAAGATCTTGTTAATCATTTTAAATGGAAAGGACTTATAGGCTGTGGTTTTCCTACGGTAGTTCAAAATGGAATAGTAAGGACAGCGGCTAATATCGACAAATCATGGATTGACACCAACGCCAGGAAACTATTCAGTGAAGTAACAAAATTACCGGTGTGGGTGCTTAATGATGCTGATGCAGCAGGACTTGCCGAGGTTAAGCTGGGTGCCGGCGCAGGCTTTAAGGGAGCGATCGTTGTGCTTACCATCGGAACAGGAATTGGAAGCTCGCTGTTTTTGAAAGGCAGGTTATTTCCGAATACGGAATTCGGACACCTTGAATTCAAAGGCATGGATGCTGAAGTTTACACTTCTGACGCAGCCCGTAAAAAGGAGAATCTCAACTGGGAGATGTGGGGAAAACGACTGAACGAATATCTCTCTTTCGTTGAATTTCTTTGCTGGCCCGAACTGATCATCATTGGTGGCGGTGCCAGCAAAAAACTGGATCTGTTCAAAGATCAGCTAAACCTAAAGGCTAAAGTTGTGCCTGCCCGGTTTCTAAACGATGCCGGTATAATTGGTGCAGCTATGGCTGCTAAGGTCAACCTTAAGAAACTTTAAAGGGAACCCTGTTCAGAATCGAACGGCCCAGGGTAATTTCATCGGTGTATTCAAGCTCATCACCGATGGAAACTCCCCGCGCCAAAGTGGAAAATGCTGAATTGTAGACATTGAGTTTGCGGTACAGATAGAAATTCGTCGTGTCTCCTTCCATGGTTGCACTGAGAGCAAGGATAAGCTCCTTAATATTTCCATCCTTTAACCGTTCCTCCAGTTTGGCAATATTGAGGTCGGCAGGACCCATCCCATCCATGGGTGATATTATCCCGCCCAGAACATGGTAAACACCGCGGTATTGCTGGGTATTCTCAATTATCATTACATCTTTGATGTTTTCAACCACACAAACGGTGGAATGATCACGCTTCCTGTCAGCACATACCGAACATAACTTCTCATCACATATGTTGTTGCAGATGCTGCAGTATTGTATATCCCGGGCCAGGCGTGCAATTGTATTTCCAAAAGCCTCCAGGGCAGCCTTGTCCTGCCTGAGCAAATGAAGCACAAACCGGAGCGCAGTTTTCTGGCCTATTCCCGGTAAAGCTGAAAATTCATGCACGGCCTCCCCTATCAACCTGGAAGGATAATTGAAATTCATATTTCGCGATGTTGTGTACCTTATGAAACCATTATAATCCCTGCAAAATTAAACTTTTATTCCCACGACTGATTTTTTTTGATTAAATGTTTTTGCTATCCTTGTAAACAAATGTAATCTCACAGGATATGAATCCGTTGTTGCTCTTACTTACAGTTGTCGTATATTTCAGCTTATTAATAATAATATCCTATATTACCAGCCGCGGAGCTGACAATGCCTCCTTTTTTGTGGGCAACCGCAAATCTCCCTGGTTCCTGGTTGCCTACGGCATGATTGGTGCGTCCATATCAGGTGTAACTTTCATTTCGATCCCAGGCGAAGTAGGGGCCAGTAACTTCTCATACATGCAGCTTGTATTGGGTTACTTTGCCGGTTATCTGGTAATTGCCAATGTGTTGATGCCTTTGTATTACAGGATGAACCTTACTTCGATATACACATACCTGCATCACCGGCTTGGTTTGCACAGCTATAAAACCGGCGCTTTCTATTTCATTCTTTCCAGGGTAATTGGCTCTTCCTTCCGGTTATACCTGGTGGCCCTGGTAATTGACGGATTTATACTTTCGCGTTTTGGGGTTCCTTTCTGGCTCACCGTATTGATCACCATTGCCCTCATTTATGTATATTCCTTCAAGGGCGGCATTAAAACCATCGTTTACACCGACACCTTTCAAACCACCTTTCTTATTCTCGGAGTTGTTTTATCTATAGTTCTGATTGCCAAAGAACTCAACCTGGATGTACAAGGATTGATCAACAGCATCGGTTCAAGCCGCTATTCCGAAATTTTTGTATGGGACTGGAGACCAGGTAACAATTTCTTTAAGCATTTTCTCAGTGGCATGTTTATATGCATTGTAATGACTGGTCTCGATCAGGATATGATGCAAAAGAACCTGAGTTGTAAAAACATACACGATGCCAAAAAGAATATGTATTGGATGAGTTCCATGCTTGTCCTTGTGAATTTGCTGTTTCTTTCACTGGGTGCTTTGCTTTATATCTATGCCAATTCAAAAGGAATAATCGTTGAGCATTTTAATAATCCCGGGTTGGTACAGAATTGTCCAATTGAACTGCAATATCCTGCTGTTGAAGGACTGACATGCAGCAAAACCGACGAGTTTTTTCCGTTTCTGGTTTTTAGTTACCTGCCACCTGTGGTAGGATTTGTATTCATACTGGGCTTGCTTGCTGCCGCCTATGCAAGCTCTGATTCGGCCCTCACTGCACTTACCACATCGTTCTGCGTTGATTTCCTTAATTTTAAAGAGGATAATCAACGCATGGGGACACGGAACATGGTCCATATTGGTTTTTCGTTGCTTTTTTTTATCGCTATTGTAATTTTCAAAGTGGTAAATAACGAAAGTGTAATAAACTCCCTGTTTAAGATAGCGGGATATACTTACGGACCTTTGCTGGGGATGTTTTCATTCGGTATTTTAACCCGGTATAAAATCAGGGATAAAGTTGCCCCTTATGTTTCAATAATCGCCCCTGTTTTATGTCTTTTCCTTGACCGGTATTCCGAACGGTTGTTCTGGGGTTATAAATTTGGATTTGAGTTGCTGATAATCAATGGATTGTTGGTATTCCTGGGGTTATATTTCACCCGGAGAAGAAAGTAATGAGTAATGAGTAATGAGTAATGAGTTTGGGAATGCCATAGATCACACTAAACCCAAAACCCAAGTCTCACTCATCACTCATCACTCCTTACTCATCACTTCTTCAATCCGCTTCTCACCAGCAACGGTTCAACGGAAGGCTCCTGTCCCCTGAAGCGTTTATAGAGTTCCACCGGATCCTGAGTTCCCCCGCGCGAAAGTATATTTTCCCTGAATGACTTCGCCGTGGTTTTGTCAAATATCCCATTTTTTGCAAATAGCGAAAATGCATCTGCATCAAGTACCTCCGCCCATTTATAACCATAATAGCCAGCCGCGTATCCCCCGCTGAAGATGTGTGCAAAGCCGGTGCTGAAACTGCATCCTTCCACTGCCGGGAACAATTCGGTAGATGCCATGGCGGTTTGTTCAAATTCAGCTACAGGAACCTGTAACGAATCACCCAGGGCATGCCATGCCATATCATTCAGTCCAAAACTGAGCTGGCGGACAAAAGTATAACCGCTGTTAAAATTTCTGCTTTTCAAAATATTATCCAGCAGGTCAGCCGGGATTTTTTCGCCGGTTTCATAATGAACAGCAACTTCGTCGAGCCATGCTTTTTGTTCGGCCCAGTTTTCCATGATCTGAGATGGCAACTCAACGAAATCACGATATACATTGGTTCCGGCGAGACTCATATAAGTACATTCACTAAATATGCTGTGAAGGGCATGGCCGAATTCATGCAGAAAAGTCCTCATTTCGTCATAGGTAAGCAGCGAAGGTTGTGATTCCGTGGGCTTGGTAAAATTAAGCACCAGTGATACATGTGGTCTTACATCCCGGCCTTCAACCCTGTGCTGCTCCAGGTAATTGGTCATCCACGCCCCACCCTGCTTTCCTTCTCTCGGAAAATAATCCAGGTACAGCAATGCCAGAAAAGTCCCGTTCTCATCAAAAACCTGGTAAGCCCTGACATCCGGATGATAGACCGGAACAGTGCTGTCGACCCTGAATGATATTCCATACAACTTTCCGGCCAACCCAAAAACTCCTTCTTCAACCTTTTCCAGACGGAAATAAGGCTTGGTCATTTCATCGGTGATTGAGAATTTTTCATTTTTGAGTTTTTCAGAATAATATGCCCAATCCCAACGCTGGATCTCATCACTGGCCCCTTGTTTGATTGCATATTTCTGAACTTCTTTATAATCGGCACGAGCTGCAGGCATCGAGGCATCAAGTAAATCCGAAAGGAAATCATTCACCTTTTGGGAGCTTTTTGCCATCCTATCTTCGAGCACGTAATCGGCATAGGTTTTATATCCCAACAGGTTGGCCATGCGCAGCCTCAGATTGACAATACTTCGGATGATTTCCTGGTTATCCTTATCATTGTTATGAAATCCGCGTGAGCTGTAGGCCCGGTACATTTCCTCGCGCAATTTCCGGTTATCCGCATACTTCATAAAAGGCAGGTAGCTGGGTGCCTTCAGCGTGAAGAGCCAGCCGCTGACATTTTTCGACTTTGCCTCCATGGCTGCCGCTTCCTTAACGAAATCCGGAAGTCCGGCCAGTTCATTTTCATCCGTAATATTCAGCAGGTAGGCATTGGTTTCATCCAGCAGATTTTCTTCAAATTTCAGTGTAAGCTTTGACAATTCTGAAGTTCCCCGCCGGTATTCCACCTTGGCTTCCGCACTGAGGTTGGCGCCGTTCCTGATGAATGCCTTGTAGGTATCTTCCAGTAATTTACGTTGTTCCGCAGTAAGATCCAGGGATTCGCCATCGTTGTAAATCTGTTTGACCCTGCCGAATAGTGCTTCATTTAATGTAATATCATTATAGAATTCCGTAAGTACGGGTGAAATTTCCTGTGCTATCTGCTGAATTTCCTTGCTGGTTTCCGCCGAATTGATATTAAAGAATACCTGTTCAATGCGTTTCAGGGAATAATTGGCATGTTCCAGTGCCTCTATGGTATTGGTGAAGGTCGGCTTTTCGGAAGCAGTTATAATTTTTTCGAGTGTTGTTCTGGCATCAGCCATAGCTGATTCAAATGCTGGCTTGTAATGCTCAGGCCTTATCTTGTCAAATGGCACAGCCTGCAGCGGAGTATTAAATGCTATCATAAGAGGATTATCAGTATTTACTTTTTTCGGTGAACATGAGAACAGTATCATTGAAAAAATTAATGCAGTAAAAATTGTATTGTTTTTCATGGGTTAGTGGTTTATAAACAACAATTATACTGGTTGTAATCAACAATAACAAATATACGATGGTTATTGTTTTATGATTTTAATCAGGAAATACCGCTGCTTTTTTTCTGCCAGGGTTCATTATATTTACCAAAACAACTTCGATGAACAAAACCATACTTCTTGGCCATGGCAGCGGAGGCCTGATGACAAGCGACCTGATCAGGGATGTCTTTGTTAAAAACTTCAGCAATCCCATGCTGAATGTTCTCGGTGATGCTGCAGTTGTAAAAATGGGTGATGCGCTGATCGCCTTTACTACAGATTCATTTGTTGTAGATCCGGTTTTTTTCCCGGGAGGTGATATCGGCAAGCTGGCTGTGTGCGGGACAGTTAACGATTTGTGCATGACCGGGGCAAAACCCCTCTTTCTGAGTTCGGGTTTCATAATGGAAGAAGGATTCCCCCTGGACGACCTTGAAAGGATCGTACATTCCATGGCTGCGGAGGCAGAGAAAGCCGGTGTAAAAATAATTACCGGCGACACCAAGGTGGTAAAAAAGGGACAGTGCGATAAAATCTTCATTAATACAGCCGGAATAGGTTTGCTTGAAAAACGTTTTGAAAACATATCGAAAGGATCCCTGATAAAACCTGGTGACCGGATCCTGGTAAACGGTTACCTGGGCGATCATGAAATCGCCATATTGTCGGCCCGTGAAAACCTTTCCTTTGAAGAACCTGTCCTTTCGGATGTAACTGCGCTCAATCACCTTGTCAGGAACCTGCTTGAAGCCGGGATTGAAATCCGCTTCATGCGCGATATTACCCGCGGGGGCTTAGCTACCATTCTTGCTGAGATAACGGCTTCTGCCAGTTTCGGGGTAATCATTGATGAGCAATTGCTGCCCATCCGGGAACAGGTGAACGGATTGTGCGAAGTATATGGGTTTAATCCGCTATACCTGGCCAACGAGGGCAAATTGCTGCTTATTGTCACTGAAGAATCAGCTGACCTGGCCCTGAAGATAATGCAGCGATTCTCAGCCGGTGTCAATGCCAGGTCGATAGGGTCTATCACTGCATCCAATCCGGGTAAGGCCATAATGAAATCAGTGATTGGCGGTACCAGGATAATTGAAAGACTTGCAGGAGAACAGTTGCCAAGGATCTGCTAAAAAATTCCAAAAATTGTACCCTTTATGCATGAATTCTCCATCATACAAAGCATTGTTGCTATAGCTGCAGAATCAGCCTCACAGCACCATGCCGAACACGTAAGTGTGGTTGAGATAGAGGTAGGACAGGCTGCAGGCGTTGTCACCGAAGCCCTTGAATTTGCCTGGGAGGCCGCCAGAAAAGGAACTGTACTTGATAATGCCTCATTGGTTATTAAGCACATACCCCTTAGGGTAGCTTGCGGAAATTGCCATATACCCTATCAACCCGTTGAAATTTACGATCCATGCCCCGGATGCGGTGACATTAATCCGGAGATTATTTCAGGTAAAGAATTAAGGGTGGTTGCGATTGAGATATAATTTCTAACTTTATCCCTGTTTTAATCTTCAATTTATTATTATTATGTGCGAGAATTGCGGATGCAGCGAAGGAGATGGTGCAGGTTATACAATGATTAATCCGGCCGACAACAATAATCGTGATCATGTTCATGATCATTCCCATCCCCATGATCATGAACATCCCAATGATCACTCCCATGATGAACTCAGTCACAGTCATGTCCCTGTGCACAACCGTATCAGCATTGAAACAGATGTATTGCAGCAGAACAACCTGCTTGCCCAGCGCAACCGGGGCTACTTCGAGGCAAAGAATATCATGGCACTTAACCTGGTTAGTTCACCGGGTTCCGGAAAAACCACCATTCTTGAAGAGACCATAAGATCCCAGACAGGATCCGCGGTTTT
>Ga0209341_10003838_pt1 | contig 13982 bp, 15 predicted proteins | sample RifCSP13_2_FD_184020 | JGI IMG/M metagenome (GOLD analysis project Ga0209341, IMG submission 184020) | Soil microbial communities from Rifle, Colorado - Rifle CSP2_sed 13_2 (SPAdes) (version 2) | ecosystem: Environmental > Terrestrial > Deep subsurface > Rock core/Sediment | place: Rifle...
ACCTCAAGGAGGGCGAGGAGAAGCCGTCGCTGCGCCGCGTGGAGCCGTACACGATCGAGCGCGAGCTTCCGGTGTGGCGCGTACACACGTGGGACCGGACGGTGGACGGCGCCCGAACGTTCCGCCTCGACCGCATGCGCTCGGCACGGCTGACCGACGAGCGTTTCGAGCCCCGCGAGGGGTTCGACCCCTCCTACCTCCGCAACCCGCGTGTTGCGACCCTCCTCCACTCGCCGGCAATCGCCCGCTGGAAGCTGGAGCGGGGCGCACAGCCGCTCACCGACGGCTCGGCGCGCGCGCAGGTCCCGTACAAGACGGAAGAGTGGCTTCTCTGCGAGGTCCTGGCCGACCGCGGGAACACGGTGGTGCTCGAGCCCCAGCGGCTGCGGGACTTCATCGCTCGACGAGCGAGACGGCTCCAGCGCGAGCTCGGTCGCGTTCCAACGCGACGGTAGCGTCAAGAAAGCGCGCCGGGACCGTGCCAAAGCCGCCGCCGGTGCGGCCCCTCGCCGGTATCGGCGCTACCCTTCGTTGTCTCATACGACAACGAAGGAGCTCGGATGGACAGAACACGTATTCCACGCCGTGCGCTGGCGGGCATCGCAGGTCTGCTCGCCGGAGTGGCCGCTGGTACCGTCGTCGCCGGAGCCGCCGTCGCGCACCGCGCCGCGACCGGCGCTCTCGAGGCGCAGATCGAGGCGACACACCTGCCACCGCTGCTCACGACGCCGGGAGAACAGGTCGAGCTGCGCTACGACATCTACTGCCTGGGCGGCGAGGACGATCCGGAGGGCACCCCCGCATGTGACGCGGACGGGACGGTCTTCGTGCGCGCGGGCAACTCGGGGCCCTTTCGAGAGGTCCCGCTGAGCCTCGATGCAGCCGCGCCGGAGGGCCGCTACGTCGCTCGTGTCCCGGAGGCGATCGCCGGCTCACCTTCCGGCTTCTCCTACTACACCGTCCTCCGGAGTGCCACAAGCGGCGCGTCCCTGAACCTCCCCGCGGGCGGGGCGGCCGCGCCTCAGCGGAGCCTGCGGCTCGAGCGGAGTGTGGACGTGCAGCTCGGAGCTCACCGCTTCGGCGCCACCCGCGTGGCAGACAGCCGGGTGGCAGAGGCCGCCTGGGGCGACGGACCGGACGATGTTGGCCTCGAGCAGGGGCGCAACCTCACGCCGATCGGCGGTTCTACGTTCGACGTCGAACAGGGAGGGACGGTGACCGTGCTCGACGAAGCGAACAAGCGCCTGCTCCGGTGGCGGCCCGATGCGCCCGAGCCCGTACGCGTTCCCCTCGGCTCTGACGGCGCACTGGCCGACATGGCGCTCGCCGCGGACGGGACTGTCTACCTGCTCGAGTCCGCGAGCACCCCGGGGGCTTCGCCTCTCGTTCGAATCTTCGGTGCCGACGGCGCTGCCAAGGGGACAGTCGAGGTGGCCGAGCGAACGGCCTCTCAGATCCGCATGGGGCCACGCGGGCCGTTCGTTCTCCAGCATCCGTCGGGCCAGTGGATGCCCATCGCGGACGCTGGATCGCCGCTCGCGGTACAGACGCAACGACAAGGCGGCCGCGCCGGCCGGCCGCTCCCCGGTGGCGGCGAGGTCGTTCTCCTGCGACGCGGGGCCGAGATCCGGGCGGCGCTCGTCGGTGCCGGTGGTGTCCGACGGAGTTGGCGCATTTCGAGCGAAACCCCACTCGCGGAGGTGCAGCTCGCCGAGCCGCTCGGCAACCGGCTCCTTCTCGTCGCACGCGTATACACGGACGACGAGGACGAGTTCCTCGTGCTTCTCCTCGACCAGAGCGGGATTGTGCGGCGCTTCGCGGTCGAAGCCGCCGACTGGGCGGAGACGGCTCCGCTCGCCCGGTTTCGCCTTGCCGGCTCCTCTGTCTACCAGCTCGGCTCGTCACCCGCAGGTCTGTTCGTCGATCGCTTCGACCTGGAGGTGAAGTGATGTCCACCACGCACAGGTTCCTCATTGCATTCGTCGCTGCCTTCGGCCTCGCCACAGCGGGGACGGCAGGCGCATATCACACCCGGTTCGTCGCCGACAACTGCAACACCAATGCGCCCCAGGCGCTGTCGCCGATCACGCGCGACAGCGCGATTACGGTCGCGCTCAAGGCCCGCTACGAGGGCTACCAGTGGGGCGGCGGGTGCTGGAACGACAACAACGTCGACGACTCGCCGAACGATCCGACCGGGGATCCGAACACAGGCGGAGAGGGCGGCGATTGCTCGGGGTTCACGTTCAAGGTCTGGCGCGAATCGCTGACGGAGAGCGACGCGGGCTTCTGGCAGTGGAACAAGCTCCGCAAGGTCCACGGTCCGTACACGGCCGATCGGTTCAGGCAAGGCGCAGGCGCCCCCAACATCACCTACGCCAAATCGGCCCTGATCAAAATGGACGCCTTGGCAAGCACGGGCCACATCGGGATGATCTACGCGAAGAACGCGGACGGCACCGACCAGATCATCGAGGCGAAAGGCGAGGCCTACGGCACCAACATCTGGACGCGGACGTACCGAGGCAGCTCGAGCTACAGCGGCGTCCGCCGGACCGGCTGGAGTGGATGAGGATCGAGCGGGGAGGCGCAGGCTCCGCCTGTGCCTCCCCTTCCTCCTCGCAGCGGTTGCGCTCTCGGGGTGCGCAGAAGACGAACATAAGAAGCCGATGACGCTGGTGGACGGCTCTCCGGCGCCGGACGTGCCCGTCGAGCTCGAGGGCGTCGACCAGCCCACAGTGCTGACGCTCGTCCGAGTCGTGCATGGCGGCAAACGTAAGCCAGAAACGGCTTCGGCCTTGTGCCTCCGAGGACGGAACTGGGGCATACGCGCTGCAGGGTCGTCAGTCGAGCGCGTTGGCGTCTACTCGGAGAGCGTCACATTTCGGCAGGAGTCCCGACGGGGCGTCTTTGGCTGCGACAACAGCGCGGGCCTGCGCGAGGAGAACCGTCGCTGGTGTAGCGGCGCGTATGGAAAGCTGTACTCCGGTCATCTTCGCGATCCGCGACTCGGCCTCGGCTGCTCGACGAACGACGGAGAGCGAATGGGTTTCGTGTGGATTGAACCTTCGTCCGAGACTCGCTACGTCTCCGTCGCCCAGCCCGGATTCGCCGAGGTTTACGAGGTGGCGGGCAAACTGCCGGTGCGCATTGCTACGACGAGCGGTCTGAATGCTGACCCGTTGGGCGCGACGTTCCATCTGTGGGAGCACGACGCCACGGGTCGGCTGCTACGCCGCTACCGGCTCGACGCGGTGCCCGCAGGCTAGCTCTTCGGAAGAGGCAGGACGAGCGTGAAGGTTGCGCCCTCGCCCGGCGCGGACTCCACTGTCAGCGTCCCCCCGTGTGCCTCGGCGATCGCCCGGGCGACCGCTAGGCCCAGGCCCGACCCGGGACGTTCCGTGTCGAGCCGAACGCCCGGCTCGAAGATCCGCTCCTGTTCCTCGATCGGAATCCCGACGCCGGTGTCCGAGAAGGAGACCCGGATCGCGCCGTTCCCGACTCGCGCGCTGATCACGACGTCGCCACCCGGCGGCGAGTGGGTGACGGCGTTCGCCACGAGGTTGTCGAGGGCCTGGCGAAGCCTGAGCGGGTCGGCTTCGATCCGTGGCAGGCCGGCGGCGATCGCCAGACTCACCGATGCGCCACCGAGCGTCGCTGCGGCGACGGACTCCCGGACGAGCCGGCCGACGTCGACCTCCTCGAGCCGGATCGACCCCACGGCTGCATCCCCGACGATCCGCTCGATACCACGGCAGGCCGCGAGCGCCAGCCCGGCGAGCTCGCGCCGCGTGCCCTCGTCGAGATCCCCGCCGGCGAGTGCGTCGGCGATGGCGGACAGCGCAGCAACCGGGCTCCGCACCTCGTGCACGAGGAATGCGAGGCGATCGCCGTCGCTCGGCGCGCTCACGTGCGCTCCGCGATGCGCGCAGGTGCCCACTCCGCGGTCTCTGCGAGCAGCGGGTCGTCTCCGTGTGCGTGCTTCGCCACCGCGGGGGCGAGATCCGGAGTGCCGACGTTTCCCGCCGCGACGAGGGCGTTGCGCCGGAGCCAGCGCGGATCGTTTCGGGGGATGTAGAGCCGGTCGAGCTCCTCGACGAGCTCATCCCCGTCGCGCCCGAGCCAGTCCTGGAGCGACACGGTCGGCGTCGCGTCCTCGGGAAGCTGCGACCGGCGCCGGCGCTTCTCGATCCCGCGGTTCCACGGGCATACGTCCTGGCAGACGTCACACCCGTAGACCATGTGGCCGAGCTCCTCCCGATACGGCTCCGGGATGGGCGCGGGAGCCTGCGTCCAATAGGAGAGGCACTTGGTCGAGTCGAGCAGGCCGGGCTCGTCGAGCGCACCCGTCGGGCACGCGTCCACGCAGAGACGGCACGACCCGCAGTCGAGCTCGAGCTGCGTGGTCGGCTCGATCTCGACGTCCGTCACGAGCGTGCCGAGGACGACCCAGGAGCCGTGCGTACGGGTGATGACCATCGCGTTCTTGCCGTAGAAGCCGATCCCGGCACGGACGGCTCCCTCTCGGTCGACGTGGTCGTTCTCGTCCACGAGCACGCGGTACGAGCCTCCGAGCAGGCGCCCGAGATCGTCCAGTCGCTGCCGAAGCTCCGCGTACGCGTCCCGCCAGGCGTAGCGCGGGAGGCATCCCTCGTTCGGACCGGGCTCCGGCCCCGGTGCGAAGTAGCAGAGCGCCGCCGAGACCACCGTCCGTGCATCTTCGGGAAGCGCCTCGGGATGGCAGGACACCTCCGGTCGCGCCATGGTGAAGCGCATGTCCGCGAAGAGCCCCCTGGCACGCCGATCCCGGATGTTCCGCTCGGTCTCCGTATAGGGCTCGGCGCGAGCCGCACCGACGACGTCGATTCCCACTTCCGCGGCCAGCCGGCCCAGCTCCGCGCCGGTCATGCGAGGATTCTGCACGGTGAAGGCCGTGCGCATTCACGAGGACGGCGGACCTGACGTGCTCCGGTACGAGGAGGTCGACGATCCCGAGCCGGGACCGGGAGAGGTGCTCGTCGCGCTTCGGGCCGCGGGACTCAATCACCTGGACGTCTGGGTTCGAAAGGGCCTGCCGTCTGTTCCCAAGCCGCGCACCCTGGGTGCGGACGGTGCAGGCGTCGTCGCAGCTCTGGGCAAAGGTGCGAACGGCTTCGCCGTCGGCGACCGCGTGGTCGTCAATCCGGGCATCCCCCACGACCGCCGGATCACGGTCATCGGCGAGCACACGGACGGGACGTACTGCGAGCTCAAAGCGATCCCGGAGGGACAGCTCTACCCGCTCGACGACGCGCTCTCGTTCGAGCAGGGTGCGGCCTTCCCGCTCGTGTTCGAGACGGCGTACCGGATGCTCGTGACGAAGGCCGCCGTCCGCGAGGACGAGTGGGTGCTGATCTGGGGGATCGGCGGAGGCGTCGCACTCGCCGCCTTCGAGCTCTGCCGCGCGCTCGGCGCGCACACGATCGTCACGTCTTCGAGCAGAGAGAAGCTCGAGCGGGCCCGCAGTCTCGGAGCGGACGTCGCGGTCAGCCATTCCGAGGACGACGTCGTCGAAGCTGTGCGCGAGGCGACAGAGGGGCGCGGGGCAGACATCGTGATCGAGACCGTGGGCGAGGCGACCTGGGAGCGCTCGCTCGCCGCGGCCGCGGGCGAGGGGCGAGTCGTCGTCTGCGGCGCGACGACGGGGCACAGCCCTCCCGCACGTCTGTACCGGCTGTGGTGGAAGCAGCTCGTCGTCTACGGCTCGTCGATGGGCATGCCCTCGGACTTCGAGGCGGCCTACGAGCTCATCCGCGCGGGCCGCGCGCGAGTGCACGTGGACAGCGTCTTCCCGCTCGCCGACGCGGCGAAGGCGCACGAGCGCCTCGAGTCGGGAGCTCAGTTCGGCAAGATCGTCCTCGCCATTCCGGGATGACGCCCGGAATGGTTAGAGAGCGCCTTTCTAGGCTTCGGCGTTAGCCGAAGCCGAGGATGAACTTGGCGTCGTCCGACATGCGGTCCGGCGTCCACGGCGGGTCGAAAGTCAGCTCCGCCTCGACCTCGTCGACGCCGGGAACCGAGCGGGCCGCGTCGACGATCCCGTCGGCGATCATCGGCCCTGCCGGACAGCCCATCGAGGTGAGGCTGTAGAGGATCTTCACCTGGGGGCCGTCCACCTCGACGTCGTACATGAGGCCGAGCTCGACGATGTCCATGCCGAGCTCTGGATCCTCGACCTGGTGCAGCGCCTCGATGACATCCTCGCGAGTGACCATGCGGCAAGTCTAGAGGTCCGAAGCGCTCAGGCCGCGCCGACGAGCTGGTCGGCGCGCCGGAGAACAAGATCCATGACATCGCCGATCGCACGGTCGAGCGAGTCGTTCACGATCACCGGGACGTCATGCCGGCGTGCACGCTCGACGAGGTACTCCTGGATCTGCCGGATCTGCGGTAGAGAATCGAGGTACTTGTCGAGCGGCCGCAGCCCCTCCGTCGCGTCTTCGCGCACCCAGAAATGGCTCCGGTGAAGGTTCTCGTCCTCGATCGCGACGACGCACTGCACGACGAACGCCCCGGGCACGTCCGTCGCGACCATCCCGGGGACGAGGTGGACGCCTTCGAGGACCATCGACCATCGCTCCGTCGCGGCCCGTTCCAGCGCGGCCTGCACCCCGACCAGGACGTTCCGCGTCTGGTCGAGAAAGCCGAGGATCGCCGCGTCGCCGGACTCCTCCTCCTCCGCCTTCGTCAGCGCGAGCCGGGCCTCGAAGCTCGAGTAGTGAACGGAGGGCATGAACTCCTCCGAGAAGAACGCTCGCATCGTCTGACGGATGAAGTCCGTCGAGGTGACGCGGGTGATTCCGAGCCGGTGCGCCGCCTCGGTCGCGATCGTCGACTTTCCGGTTCCCGTCGCCCCGCCGACGAGCAGGACGAGGGGCTCGTCGAGGCGCTGCAGCGCGTCGAGCCGCCGGAGCCGTCGGACGGTGCGCGCAGCTTCCTCCGCGCCGATCACTTCGGCCGCGAGCTCGCCGAGCCGATCGAGGTCGAGGGATACCGCTCCCCTATCCGCGAGGTCCCGATCCGCGCGACGCGCGATCAGATAGGAGCGCTCCGGGTCGAGACCGGTGACGGTCAGAGCCCGCGCCATGAGCCCCTTCGAGAATGGAACCTCCTCCCCGAGAGGCAGCGGGACGACATGTCTGCGCTCGCTCACGGTCGTATTCCTGCCATTTCCAGCAGCATCTCGTCAAGGTCCCCGTCTCCGTCGACCGGAACGACGTCGTTCGCCGCGAGCACGACGCCGGCGCCGCGTGCCAGGGCCGCCTCGGCGACGACGTCGATCGCCGCGGCCTTGAGCTCGACGAGGAAGACGTCCGCGTCGACCCGCTCGAGCTCGGCCTGAAGCGCCGCGCGGTCGGCCAGGTTGCCCGAAATGTGGACGACGTCCGCGCCGTGCTCCCCTGCGAGATAGGCCGCGAGCGTCGGATGAGCCGCAGGCGGCGCGGCGCAGAAGTAGGCGACCCTCCGGCCGCGCACGTCCTCGCCTGGACGCGGGCGGAGCACCGTCGGAACGATGCCGACGCCCCGGCGAACGACCCCCGCCACCGCGTCCCGAACGCGCTCCCAGCCCGATCCAGATTCGGCCATCGTCACGACAACGAGGTCGGCGAGGAGAAGGCGATACCCATTGAGGTAGCCGGCGGCGACGGCGGGCTCTTGATGTCCTCCCACGACCACGATCTTTCGGTCCGCGTTCACCGGGGGCAGCGCGGCGCCGCTGCCGTCGAAGACGACGAGGTCGGGGCCGAGCTCCGCGGCGACCCGCGCGCCGGCGGCGACGTTCGACATGTAGACCGCACCTGCGAGCCCGCCGCCGCAGCGGCGGCAGCCCACTGTCTCGACCCCGGTGAGAGCCGCCGTCTCGAGGTGATCGGAGGCCGCATGACGCCCGGAACGTGACAGCGCGAGAAGCGACTCGACCGTGGGCGGAATCGTGATCGTCTCGGGCTCCGCCGGCCCCCCCCGGCCCATCGCGACGACGACGACCCGGCTCTGCGACGAGAGGAGCCGCGCGAGGTGGCCGGTGACCGCCGTCTTGCCGACCCTCTTTCCGGTGCCGACGACGGCGATCGAGGGCAGCTCGAACCTCGCGAGCTCGGGCGGATCGAGTCGGAAGTCCGGCCCGGCGTAGGGCACTCCGTGCGTGAGCACGCGGCTTGCGAGAGCGAACCGCTCGACAGGCCCCAGCACGGGCTCGTCCGAGAGGTCGACGACGATCTCGGGTTCGTAGCGCTCGATCGCCTCCTCCACGTTTCCGACGAGTGCGACGCCGTAGTCCGCGGCTCCGCGCAACTTCTCCGTGCCCCCGACGAGGACGGCGGCGACCACCTCGTACGGGAGCTCCGCGAGGGCGTCGCGTACAACGGGCGGGTAGTGCTCCCCGTCGACGATCGCGAGGGCTCTTGGAGCTCCTAACACGGTGGGGACACGCTGGCCGGGTGCACTGGGAGCCGCGAGACAAGGACGCAGGGAGCGCCCATATCGAGAGAGATATGGGCGCGACTCCCGGGGTCCCCAGAAAGTGCGACAGCACTTTCTGGGGTAGGGCGGAGGACGCCGTATCGCGGCTCCCAGTGCGGTCGGCCAGCCTCGGTTCTCATCGTGTTAGGAGCTCTTAAGTTCGTGTGGTGACCTCGTTCTCGATGGCGCCGGTGAACTTGGCGTACTCGAGCGTGTCCAGCGAGAACGAGACGAGCTTGACCTGGCCGTGAAACGGGTGCCGCCGTGAGATCTCGACCCTGTGGTCCGCGATCTCGATCACGTTGTAGCAGGGCCTGGTCTTGCCTCTGAGGCGAAGCGACGAGACCGTGCCGGCGTTCACGACGAAGAGATCCTCGAGTCGCCAGACGTAGGGCACGTGCTTGTGGCCGGAGAGCACGAGCCGCACCCCGGCCCGTTGCAGGCACTCGATGGCGTCGCCCGCGTCGTACACGACGTTGCGCTCGCGACCGGTGCCGGGCACGGGTAACAGGTGGTGGTGGAGGACGAAGATCTTGAGGTCCGCGGGCTCGTGCGCGAACTGCTCCTCGATCCACCGGTAGCGGCCGCGGCCGATCTGGCCGTGGTCGAGGTCGGGCTCGCTCGAGTCCACCGCCACGATGGCGACGCCCCCCTTCCGGAGCACCGAGTTCCGCTCGCCGAACATCTCCTCGAAGTGGACGTACCCGACGTTTCGCGAGTCGTGGTTCCCCGGAACGACGACGAGCGCGTCGCAGTCGATGCGGTCGATGTACTCCCGCGCGGTGAGGTATTCGTGGCGGAATCCGAAGGTCGTCAGGTCGCCCGAGCAGACGACGACGTCGGGCCGGAGCTCGTTGATCTCGCCGATCGCGCGCTCGAGCAGGCTGGCCTCGAAGTAGGGCCCGCCACAGTGGAGATCGGAGATCTGCGCGATGCGGAAAACGCCGTCGGGCCCCGGCATGGCCACAGTCTACGAGCTCGGTTCAGGATGATCGCCCGTCGCGAGGCGGATGATGGGTACCGCGAGGCAAGGACGCAGGGAGCACCCATATCGAGGTAGATATGGGTGCGACCGAGGACGCTGCATCGCGGCGCCAGGCTTTCGGGGTCCCCAGGAAGTGCGGAGCACTTCCTGGGGCTGAGCGCCGCATCGCGACATGGCCGCTCATTCTGAATCGGGCTCGCTAAGGTGCAGCGCGCCGTCCGAGGCCATAGGTACCCTGATGCCGGTGCGGGTCGAAAGTCCCGTTTTCCAGGCATATTGTGGAACCGAGCTCCCGCGGTTCGCAAATCGCATCGAACTCGAGTGCGCGAAGATCCTCGACTACTACCGCGTTCCCTGGGACTACGAACCGCACTCGTTCGTCCTCGACCGCGATAACGAGGGCCGTGTCCTGAGCGCCTTCACACCGGACTTCTACCTCCCGGAGCAGGATCTCTTCATCGAGGTGACCGTCATGAAGCAGTCCCTCGTGACGCGTAAGAACCGCAAGCTGCGAGAGCTCCGGCGGCTCTATCCAGACGTGAGGGTCAAGCTCTTCTACCGGCGCGACATCGAGCGCCTCGCGCAGCGCTACCGGCTGCGTCTGGCCTCGTAGCCGTGCTACCCGCAACCCTGCACTCGGAACACGGAGAGGTCGGTGCCGTCTACTTGACGCGCGCGGAGATCGCGGCGCGGGTCGAGGCGCTCGGAACGGAGATCGCCGCTGACTACGCCGGTCTCGACCCACTCCTCGTCGCGCCGCTCAAGTCGAGCGTCGTCTTCCTGGCCGATCTCACGCGGGCGCTGCCGATTCCCCACACGCTCGACGTCGTCGAGCTCGCTCGCTACACCGGTGAGGGCGACGGCGGCGTCCGGCTGCTCAAGGACGTCGACACCTCGCTCGAGGATCGCCACGTGCTCGTCGTCGAGGACGTCGTCGACACCGGCCTGACGCTCCATTTCCTGTGCCGGACGCTCACGCTCCGGAACCCGGCGAGTCTCGCTGCTGTGACGCTCCTCGATCGCCCCTACCGTCGCCTCGTCGACGAGATCCCACTGCGCTACGTCGGGTTCACGGTCCCGGACGAGCTCTTCGCCGGCTACGGCCTCGGCCTCGACGAGCGGTGGCGGGCGCTTCCCGACCTCCACGTCGTGGTCGGGAAGGAGTTGCCGAAGGCAGCTATCGAGGCCGCGTAGGCCCTCAGGCAAGGGCCACAGCGTCCTCCACCTGCAGCTGCTTGGCGACGTCCTGCGCCCAGGCGTGGATCGCGTCCCAGTCCCGCGCGTCCGACGCCGGCATGCGGTTGAAGGGGAAGCGCAGCTTTGCGGGGTCGACGACGCCGCCGAAGACGGCGACCGAGACCGGCTCGAGCTCCGGCACCATGGCCAAGGCATTGTCGAGTTGCTGGCGCGACTCTTCGACGTCTGATTCCGCGAGGGTGCGAGGGCCCATCGCAAACACAGCAAGGCGAAGTGGGACCAGAGTTCGGCGGTGGCGCTTGAGGAAATCGCGCGCGTCGGCATGCCAGCGTCCCATGTAGAGCGCCCCGCCGAGCACGACCCCCGCATAGCCGTCGAGGTCCTCGATCTCCGCTGCCGCCCGGCACTCGGCCTCGAGCCCTTCAGCGCGGAGCGTCTCGGCGACCGATTCGGCGACCTCCCGAGTCGACCCTCTCTTCGTGGCGAATGCGACCAGAACACGTCGGTTCATCCTTCCTCCTCTCGTCGAGGCGAACGCAAGCAGCCGCCGGCGCCGAGGCCATCGGGGCCGCCCCGGATTCAGGGTCGGTGGTTCCCGCTATCCGAGGTAGAGGAGCGGGTCCACGGCGACCCCGTTCACCCGTACCTCGAAGTGGACGTGCGGGCCGGAGGAGTTCCCCGTCGAGCCGGAGAGGGAGATCGTCTGCCCCTGGGAGACGGCCTGGCCCACGGCCGCGAGCAACACCGAGTTGTGCGCGTAGGCAGTCGCGAGGCCGTTTCCGTGATCGATGACGACGAGCAGACCGTACCCGCCCAGCCAGCCGGAGTGGATCACGGTGCCGTCCGCCGAGGCGCGCACCTGCGTCCCCGTCGGGACGACGATGTCGATCCCCTCGTGCATGCGGCCCCAGCGCATCCCGAAGCCGCTGACGACGGGCCCATCCACGGGCCAGATGAGCCCGGACTCCGACACGCCCGTGCCCGACGAGCCCGCGCCTGTCTGTGCATCCCGGATGGCCGCGGCGAGTGCAGCGCTCTGGGCGGCGAGCGCCTCGACCTCTGCGAGGTACTCCTCGCGCGTCTGCCGTGCGCCCGCGAGTGCGCTCCGTTTCAGTTGGCGCACCTGGGTGAGTGAGTCGCGGCTCGCCGCAAGCTCGTTGCGCACCGTGCGCGCCTCGTCCGTCCGCGCCGAGATCACCGAGACGGTCGCGGCGGCAAGCGTTCGCGTACGCACGGTCGCTCGCCGCTCGGCCGCAGCCTTGGCCTTCACCTCGGCGACCTCGCGGGCGATGCGCCCGTCCTGGAGGCCGATCCGACTCAGGAACTCGAAGTTGTCGATGATGTCGGAGAAGCTCGACGCGGAGACGAGGAACGAGAGAACGTCCGGCGACTCCTCGATGTAGATCTCGCGCACGCGTGCCTCGAGCACCGCGACCGCCTTCCGGTGCTCCTCCTCGAGGCGTTGGAGACGACGGGTCTGAACGCGAAGCCGCGCGGTCAGCCGGTCGAGGCGGGCTTGCTCGGTTGCGAGCTCGGCCTCGAGGCTATCGAGGCTCCCCTGGGCCTCGTCGACCGCGGACTGCGCCGCCTCGAGCTCCGTGGCGACCGCAGAGAGCTGCGACGTGAGAACACCTTCCTTGTCCTTCGCCGCGGCGATCTCGGCCTGCAGCGCCGCGATCCGCGCGTCGACGGCGGCTTTCTGGTCCTCAGGGTCGTCCCCGGCCGCCGGCGCGGCGAACGCGAGGGCAAGGCCGAGCCCGAGGACGACCAGGGATCGCCGTCGTCTCGAGGCTCTGTGATCAGTTGACACAAGCCATCCCGGTTAGCTTCGTCCGGCGGGCGGACGTCCCTCCCCATCGTCGCTCGGCGGCTGCACCGAGGCCGCTCGCTCGAGCGCCTGCAGCGCGCTCGCCACCTCGCGGCGAAGCGGTCCGACGAGCGTTCGGTAGTCGTCGTCCGAGATCGTTCCCGTCCTGTGGTCGAACTCGAGCTCCTTCAGCGCCGCGAGCGAGCGGTCGCGCGACTCGAGCAACTCGAGACGGCGCCGTTCACCCTCGTCGAACTCGTCCAGGCTATCGGACTCGGGCTCCGGTTCCTTGAGAAACGGAAGAGCGACCACGACGACGCAGGCGATCGCGAGGAGCGCGGCGAAGATCAGTGCCGCCTCTGTCAACGGGTCGCCGGGACGCCGACCTCGCGGGCGCGGGCGACGAGCCGGCGCTGCTCGCGGGCGTCCGGCCAGAGGGCGATCGCGGAGCCGAGAACGAAGACGAGCCCGGCGATCCAGATGAGGTTGACGAGCGGCTTTACGAAGACCCGGAAGTAGACAGCTCCATCCGGATCGATCTGCTCGGCGATGACGAACAGATCCTCGCCGGTCAGCCGGTCGCTCCGGATCCCGACCTCGTTCGAGACCTGCTGCTCGATCGTGTAGGCGTTCTTGCCCGCCTCGAGCGTGCCGAGGTCGCGGTCTCCGCGGCTGACGCCGAGAGTCGCGCGGATCTCCGTCGCGTTCTCCACCTGGCGCTCATCGAGCGACCGGTAGGCGAGCGTGTACTTGCCTACGTCCATCGACTCCCCGGGCCGCAGCTTCGCCTCGGCGACGGTGTCGAAGGCACTCGAGCCCGCGATCCCGATCGCGAGCAGAACGATTGCGGCATGCACGACGTAGCCCCCGTACCGGCGACGGTTGCGGGAGATCAGCGAATGAAACGCTCCGGGCCAGGTCGCCGCGCCCAGTGCCTTCCGGGCCCGCGTCCCTCGCGCGAACTCCATGACGATCGTCGCCGCCACGAACGCCGCGAACGTGTACGTCACGAGCCCGGGAACGGAGCTCCCGGCCCCCAGAAGGAGGAGCACGACTCCGGTCGCGAGCGCCACCGCGGTCGGCCAGCGGAACGTCGTCACGAGGCTTCGCAGCGACGCCTTCCGCCAGGCGATCAATGGCCCGATGCCCATGAGGAGCAGGAGCGGCAGCCCGAACACCCGCAGGAAGAAGTCGAAGTACGAGCGCCCGAGCACGACGGCCTCTCCCCGTACCGCCTCGGAGAGCAAGGGGTACACGACGCCCCAGAGGATCGTCAGGCAGAGCGCGAGCAGGAGGAGGTTGTTGTAGAGGAAGGCGGCCTCACGCGAGACCGGAGACTCGAGCCGTGTGGGCGAGCGGAGTTGCGGTAGGCGGCGAAAGAGGAGCGCCAGCGACACCGCGACGGTGAGAGCGATGAAGGCGAGGAACCAGGGCCCGATCGAGCTCTGCGTGAAGGAGTGGATCGAGTTCACGACGCCGGAACGGGTCAGGAAC
>Ga0209341_10003840_pt1 | contig 13980 bp, 14 predicted proteins | sample RifCSP13_2_FD_184020 | JGI IMG/M metagenome (GOLD analysis project Ga0209341, IMG submission 184020) | Soil microbial communities from Rifle, Colorado - Rifle CSP2_sed 13_2 (SPAdes) (version 2) | ecosystem: Environmental > Terrestrial > Deep subsurface > Rock core/Sediment | place: Rifle...
CGTGGTTCCCGACATCCTCACGGTCGCCAAGGGGATCAACTCCGGCTACGTGCCGCTCGGGGCGATGATCGCGCGCGGCCCGATCGCCGACCAGATCCGCGGCCGCTTCTTCCCGGGCGGGCTGACGTACGCCGGCCACCCGCTCGCATGCGCCGCCGCCGTCGCCTCGATCGAGGCCTTCCAGGACGAGGGCATCGTCGAGAACGCGGCCGAGGTCGGCGGCTACCTGGGCGGACTGCTCCGCGGACTGGCCGAGCGTCACCCCTCGATCGGCGACGTGCGGGGCCTCGGCTGCTTCTGGGGGATCGAGCTCGTCAAGAACCGCGAGACGCGCGAGCTGCTCGTGCCGTTCAACGCTTCGGGCGAGGCGGCCGCGCCCGTCGCGCGGGTGGTGAAGGCGGCACTCGAGCGCGGCCTCTACCTGATGACGCATTGGAACGTGATCATGGTCGTGCCGCCGCTGACGATCACGCGCGAGGAGGTCGAGGAGGGCGTCGCGATCCTCGATGAGGTGCTCACGATCGCAGACGAATACGTCGTGTCCTAGCTCCCCGAGTCGTTGCGTCCTGCCGTCGACTTCACACAGCACTACGACGTCCACTCGAGCCGCATTCGCAGCGAGCTCGGGTACGCCGAGCTGGTCGACGAGCGGACGGCACTCGAGCGAACGGTCGCCTGGGAGCATGCGAACCCGCCCGCCGACACATCGTTCGACTACGCCGCCGAGGACGAGGCGCTCGCGGCGCTGACGCCATGAGCAACGTCGCGGAGCTGACGGCCCGGCTCGTCGAGATCGAGTCGATCAACCCGGACGTCGTTCCCGGCGGATCGGGTGAGCAGGGGGTCGCGCGTTTCGTGGCCGAATGGTGCGAGCGCGCGGGGCTCGAGGTGAGCGTCGAGGAGGCTGCGCCGGGGCGCCCGAACGTGATCGCCGTCGCCCGCGGCACTGGGGACGGTCACTCCCTCATGCTCAATGCCCACATGGACACCGTCGGGGTGGCGGGGATGACGGACCCCTTCGTTCCACGGATAGAGGGTGGCCGGCTGTACGGGCGCGGCGCCTACGACATGAAGGGGAGCTTGGCCGCCTGCATGCTCGCGACAGCCGAGGCCAGGCGCGTTCGTCTCGCGGGAGATGTCGTCCTCGCCGCCGTAGCGGACGAGGAGTTCGCGAGCGTTGGGACGTCTGTGGTGGCAGAGCGGTGGACCGTCGACGCCGCGATCGTGACGGAGCCGACCGAGATGGAGGTCGCAGTTGCTCACCGCGGCTTCGTGCACATCGAGATCGAGACGCGCGGGCGGGCCGCACACGGGTCGCGGCCGGAGCTCGGCATCGACGCGATAGCGAAGATGGGGCGGGTGCTCGTCGGCATCGAGCGGCTCGATGCCTCCCTCCGCGCGACGCCGACGCATCGGTACCTGGGGAGCGGGAGCCTGCACGCGTCGCTGATCGAGGGCGGGCAGGAGTATTCGAGCTACCCCGCTCGGTGTGTTGCGCAGGCTGAGAGGCGGACCATTCCCGGCGAGACGGTCGCCCTGGTCGAACAGGAGTTTCGAGCGATGATCGAGCAGGCGGCGGAGGGCGATCCCGCCTTCGCCGGCAGCGCGCGCGTCCTCGCGTCGCGGGAGCCGTTCGAGATCGGTGAGACCGAGCAGATCGTCCAGGCCGTCCGCCACCACGGCACGGCCATTCTCGGTCAGGAGCCCGAGCTCGTCGGAGCTCCTTTCTGGGCGGACTCGGCCTTGCTCGGCGAAGCCGGCATTCCGACCGTGCTCTTCGGACCTCGCGGCGAGGGCGCCCATGCCGAGGTTGAGTGGGTCGAGCTCGACGCTCTCGAGCGCTGCATCGAGATCTACGTCGCCGTCGCGTCCGAGCTCTGCGCCTAGCGTTCGACGAAGGCGCGGACTGCGGCGACCGTTTCCTCGAGCGCGTCCCAGAGGACGGTGTGCCCCCCGGGCACGGCGACGACCTCGAGGAGGTCGCCGAGCGCGGCGCGGTGGGCGTCGAGCAGGTGGTCGTACGGCACGTACGACTTCTCACCGAGCACGAGGAGCGTGGGGATGCGCACGCGCTCGAAGGGAGGCGGCTGCGAGGCCATCTCGCCGTACGCGGCCACGACCGCCGACTGGCAGTAGCGGTAGCGGTAGAGGCCGTCGTCGCTCGGCACGAGGTGCGTCGAGAGCTCCTCCTCGAGCAGCTCTCGCGGCGCACGCTGAAGCTGGCTCTCGTCGTAGCGGCGGTCGATCCCGTCGTGGAAGGAGACGTAGACTCGCTCGTTGCGCGCGTTCTCGGCCGCGAAGAGGGCAACGTGGGGGAGGAGCAGGATCGCCGGGTCGAGGAGGACGAGCTTCGGGACGAGCTTCGGCGCTCGCGCGGCGATCTCGAACGCGAGCCGGCCCCCGAAGGAGTGCCCGATGAGGACAGCGGGGGCGACCCCCACTGTCTGGACGATTGCCTCGATGTGCGTCTCGAGATCCCATGGCGGCTGGTAGGGCGAGGATCCGTGACCGAGCAGGTCCGGGGCGAGAACGTGGAGGCCGGGGAGTGCCTCGGCGAGCTTCGCGAAGTGGCGACCGTGGCTCGTGACCCCGTGGAGGCACACGATGCGGGGAGCGCTCTCGTCACCCCACTCGTGGAGGGCGAGCGCCGTCATCGGCCACCCGAGGGGAGAAATACCAAGTAACAGTCTGTTACTTGGTTTCTCCTACACACGCTCGTCCAACGCCTCGAGGGACTCCGGGACCATCTCCGTGCGGCGCTCGTCCCTTTCCTTTACGAGCGACCAGATCACGTTCCCGTCCTTGTCGATGAGAAACGTGCCGCGGTGCGGGGCGCCGTTTCCCTCGTTGAAGACCCCATAGGCCTTCGCGGCTTCTCCGTGCGTCCAGAAATCCGAGGCGAAGACGTACTCTGCCCCGATCTCGCGCTTCCACGCTTGTCGGGTCGGGGCGGAATCGCAGGAGACGAAGACGATCTCCGTCTGTGCATTCCGGAACGACTCGAGGTTCTCCTGCAGGTCGCGCGCCTCCTCCTCGCAAACGGTGGTGAAGGCGAAGGGATGGAAGACGAGGAGGACGTTCGAGCGGCCGAGGAAGTCAGTGAGCCGGACGCGCTCTCCGTGCGTCACCTCGAGGTCGAACTCGGGCGCCTTGTCACCTGTCTTCACCGTCATCCGCGGACTCCTCGCCTGTTCCGGAGGGGCGATAGTAACGTCGTCCTTCGAGCTCCTCGGGCAGGTACGAGAGCTCGAACCCGGCCGGATCACCGTGCGGGTAGACGTACCCCTCGCCGTGGCCTCGCGCCTTTGCTCCGGCCTTGTGTCCGGTCGAGCGGAGCATCGCGGGAGGACGGACGTTGCCGAGCTCCCGGACGTCGCGCGAGGCCTCCCAGATAGCGACTGCCGAAGCGTTCGACTTCGGGGCGCGGGCCAGGTAGATGGCGGCTTGCGCGAGGTTCAGCTGGGCCTCGGGCAGCCCGACGAACTCGAGGGCCTGGGCCGCGGCGACGGCCACCACGAGTGCCTGCGGGTCGGCGTTTCCGATGTCCTCGGAGGCGAGGATGACCATGCGCCTCGCGATGAAGCGGGGATCCTCTCCCGACTCGAGCATGGCGGCCAGGTAGTAGACGGAGGCATCGGCATCTCCGCCGCGCAGCGACTTGATGAACGCGGAGGCGAAGTCGTAGTGCTGGTCGCCCTTGCGGTCGTACAGGAGCGGTCGCTTCCGCGCCGCGTCGAGGACGTGCGACTGGGCCAGCGGGACACCCTCCGCGCGCGCGGTGTCGCAGGCGAGCTCGAGGATCTGCAGCGCCGCCCGGGCGTCGCCACCCGCCCGCTCCACAATCAGGACGACGAGGTCGTCGCCCACCTCGGCTTCGAGCGCCACCGCGCCGCGCCTCACGATCTCGCCGATCTCCTCCTCCGAGAGCGCGACGAGCTCGATCACCGTGCACCGGGAGAGGAGGGCCGAGTTGACCTCGAAGTAGGGGTTCTCGGTCGTCGCGCCGATCAGGGTCACGAGGCCGTCCTCGACCGCGTGCAGAACGGAGTCCTGCTGCGCCTTGTTGAAGCGGTGGATCTCGTCGATGAAGAGGATCGTCCGGAGGCCGTTGCCGCCGAGCCGGTCCTCCGCCCGCCTGATCACCGCACGGACGTCGTCCACACGCGCCGAGACGGCGGAAAGCTCCTCGAACTCCCCACCCGTCCGCTCCGCGACGATGCGCGCGATCGTCGTCTTGCCGGTGCCGGGAGGGCCGAACAGGATCATCGAGGGCGGCCGGTCCTGCTCGATCGCGAGTCGCAGCGCGGAGCCCTCCCCGAGGACGTGCTGCTGGCCGACGAGGTCTTCGAGTGTGCGCGGTCGGAGACGGACTGCCAGCGGTGCGGTCTCCGCCTGTCGTTCCCGAGCCGCTTCTGCGAAGAGGTCCCCCACGGCCGAAGTATGCTCCGGGCATGACCGGATCAGAGGCTGAGGCGGAGGATTACTCCCAGCCGATCCTTCCCGGCGGAGCGGCTTCCGACTACGAGCGGTACCTGTCGACGGACGAGCTCCTCGCCCTCCAGAAGGGGCCGGACGAGTGGGTGCACCGCGACGAGCTGCTCTTCCAGGTCACCCACCAGTCGTCCGAGCTCTGGCTGAAGCTGTCCTGGAACGACGCCGAGGAGGCGGCGCGGCTGATCGAGGAGGGCGACCTACGGGGCGCCCTTCGTCTTCTCCGGCGTTCGACGCTCTGCATCCGCTTCCTCATCCCCCAGCTCGAGATGCTCGAGCACATGTCGCCGTGGGAGTACCAGGAGATCCGAAAGGTGCTCGGGCACGGTTCGGGTTTCGACTCCCCCGGGTGGAACGAGCTCCGCCGCGTCCTTCCTCGCCTCGGACAGGCGTTCCACGCCGCTCGCCGTGCCGCAGGCCTCTCGCTCGCCGATCTCTACGTCCAGGGGCGCGAGCACGAGCATCTCTACCAGCTCGCGGAAGCGCTTCTCGAGCTGGACGAGCAGGCGCAGCTCTGGCGCATGCGGCACTACCAGGTCGTGGCGCGCGTGATCGGTGACAAGGTCGTCGGGACGCAGGGGACGCCCGTGGAGCTTCTCGGACGGCTTGTCACGAAGACGTCGTTCCCGGAGCTGTGGGAGGTCCGGAACGAGCTGACGGCTCTGTCGAAGGGAACCACCTAGCCGATGGGGCTGCGAGACGAGGCGGTCGTGCTCCTCCAGGAGCTGATCCGCGCCGACACCGTCAATCCGCCGGGGAACGAGACGCGTGCCGCGGACATCCTCCGCGACTACCTCGCCCGCGGCGGGATCGAGTGCGAGCTCATCGCCCGCGAGCCCGAGCGGGCCAACGTCGTGGCCCGCATCGAGGGCGGAGGCGGACCGTCGCTCGCCTTCCTCTGTCACACGGACACGGTTCTCGCCGATCCCGGGGAATGGGAGCGCGATCCCTGGTCGGGAGACCTCGTGGACGGCGAGGTCTGGGGGCGTGGGGCCCTGGACATGAAGGGGCAGGTGGCGGCGTCCGCCGTCGCCTTCGCCTCTCTCAGGCGGGACGGCCTCTTTCCCTCCGGCGACCTGCTCCTCCTCGCCGTCGCGGACGAAGAAGTTGGGGAGGGGTACGGCCTGCGCTGGCTTGTCGAGGCTCACCCTGACGCGGTTCGGTGCGACTACGCGGTGAACGAGGGAGGCGGCGATCGGCTCGTGCTCGGAGGGCAGCCGGTCTATCTCTGCGCGATCGCGGAGAAGATGTCCGCTCCATTCAAGCTGCGGGTCCACGGTCGCAGTGGGCATGCCTCGATGCCGGGAATCGCCGACAACGCGCTGGTGAAGGCGGCGAGGTACGTGGAGGCTCTCGGCGCCTACGAACCGCCGCGCGAGCTGATTCTCGAGGCCCGCGGGTTCCTCGAGACGGTACTGGGGGAGATACCTCCGGTCGAGAACGCGCTTGCCCGGGCGCAGGCGCTGCATCCCATGCTGCCCGCGCTCGTCGAGCCGCTCCTCTCGCTGACGCTCTCGCCGACGATGATCGAGGCTTCACAGAAGCGGAACATCGTGCCGGCGATGTGCGAGGTAACGGTGGACTGTCGGCTCCTCCCCATGCACACGCCTGCCGACGCCGAGCCGCTCATCCGAGCCGCACTCGGGCCCGGCGACTACGAGCTCGAGTGGATCGAGGCGGTCGGTGGGACGCGCTCGGAGCTCCGGACGCCGCTGTGGGACGCGCTCTCCGCGTACGTCGCGGAGCTCGAGCCCGGCGCTCGGCTGGCGCCCATCGCGTGCCCGGGTTTCACCGACAGCCATTTTCTGCGCGAGGCGTTCGGCACGATTGCGTACGGCTTTTTCCCGGGGAAGGAGATGGACGCCATGCTTGCGACGACGTTGGTCCACTCGGCGAACGAGCGAATCGCCGTCGCCGACCTCGAGGCGGGCGTTGACATGCTCCGTTCGACAGCACGAGCATTGCTGGGGTAGCGATCCGATGAGTTGGAGCGAGTGGGCGGGGCCGGTCGAGGTCGAGCCGTCGATCTACGCGGCCGACTTCTCGCGTCTGGGCGAGCAGCTCGGCGCGCTTGCCGAAGCCGGTGCCCGCGTCTTCCACTTCGACGCAGGAGACGGCCACCTCATCCCCGAGATCACGATCGGCCCCATCGTCCTCGCCTCGATCGCCCCGCTGGTGCACGCTTGGGGGGGCGTCCTCGACTGCCACCTGATGGTGAGTGAGCCCGAGCGTCACTTCGAGGCGGTCGCGCACGCGGGCGGGGACAGCGTCACGTTCCACCACGAGGCGTGCGACGATCCCGCGCGGGCGATTGCCGGGGCCCGTGCCGTAGGTCTCGGAGTAGGGCTTGCCTTCAATCCCGAAACGGCCGTGGATGAGGCAGCTGCGGCGGCGGACGGTGCAGATCTCGTTCTTTGCATGTCCATCCACCCGGGGTATTCGGGGCAGGAGTTCATGCCTGACGCGCTCGGTCGGATCGAGCGCCTGCGGTCTCTTCTGCCGGCTGGCGTGCGTGTCCAGGTGGACGGGGGCATTCACGGCGAGACGATTCGCTCGGCCCGCGATGCCGGTGCCGATCTTCTCGTCGCTGGGAGTGCAATCTTCTGGCGGGATGACCCCGCGGCCGGGTACCTCGAGCTCGTGGCTGCCGCCGCGGATGACCGCTAGCTCCGGCACGACACTCGAGCTCCGCGAACCCGAGGGTGCGTTCCGGCTGATCGAGGGCTGGCTCAGGGAGCAGGGCTTCTTCGTCCCGGGAGGCGAGGAGCTCGTCGCCGACCTGTTTCTCGGATACGGCCTCTCGCAGGCGATTCGCCGTTCCGTCTCGCCGCCACCTCCCGAGCCGTGCCCCGCGCTGCCGCTCGCGGCCTGCACCGTTCGGGGCAAACAAGCCCTTGTGGCTCAGAGCCACGAGGTGTTCTCGACGGGGGGCTGGGAGCAGACGTGGAGCACCGCCGAGTACGCCGGCGCGGTCGAGCGGGTGCGGGAGGCGATCGCGCGCGGCGACGTCTACCAGGTCAACCTCGTCCAGCACCTCTCGGCTCCGTTCTCCGGGGATCCGCGGGCGCTCGCCCCTGCGCTCGCTTCGCTCAAGCCGCTCCATGGGGAGCCCCTGGTCGGGGACGGCTGGGCAGTCGTCTCCGCGTCGCCCGAGCTCTTCCTCGCCCGCCGCCGTCGGCGCGTGTGGACGATGCCGATCAAGGGCACGCGCCCGGCCGGTGAGGCGGCCGAGCTTCGGGAGTCGGAGAAGGACACCGCGGAGCACGTCATGATCGTGGACCTCGAGCGGAACGATCTCTCACGGGTCTGCGTCGCAGGAAGCGTGCGCTGGCCTGAGCTCCTGGCGGCGCGCGAGCTCGCCGGCGTGGAACACATGGTCTCGACCGTCGAGGGAACGCTTCGGGACGGCGTCGGGCTGGCGGAAATTCTCGAAGCTACGTTCCCGGGCGGGTCGGTGACGGGGGCTCCGAAGATCGCAGCGGTTGATCTGATCGCCGAGCTCGAGCCCGTGGGGAGGGGGGCCTCCATGGGAGCTCTTGGCCGCGTCTACGGGAACGGCGACCTCGAGCTCGCTCTCACGATCCGCACGTTCGCGGTCGCAGAGGGCCGGATCCACCTCTGGGTGGGCGGCGGCGTCGTGTGGGACTCCGAGCCTGCCGCCGAGATCGCCGAGTCGTGGCTGAAGGCGCGTCCGCTGCTCGAGGCGATCGGCTCGCCGCTTCCCGAGATGATCTCGGCGTGAGTCTCCTTGCGCTTGCGGCGACGGGCCGGGGGCTCTGCAACCCGGCCGAGCCCGTCGTACTCGCCGACGACGACGCGGTTCTGCGAGGGCGAGCTGCGTTCGAGACGCTCCGTGTCTACTCGGGCCGGCCGTTCCGTCTCCCGGCGCACCTCGATCGCCTAGCGGCCTCGGCGGAGAGCATCGGATTGCCGCCGATCGAGCGCCTCGAGCTCGAAGGGCTTGCGTCGCTCGTGCTCGCGGAACCTCGGGAGGAGGACACCGTGCTGCGGCTCGTCTGGACGGCGGGCCCCGCGCACGGAACCCCCAACGGGCTCGCGCTTCTGAGCGCGGTTCCGCTGTGGATCGACGAGGTGCGGACCCGTGGAGCGCGAGCGGTGTCCCTCCTCGGCGTCCGAGCGGAGGCGCCGTGGCTCCTCCCGGGCGTCAAGTCCACGAGCTACGCGGTGAACATGGCGGCCGAGGCGGAAGCGAAGCGCCGCGGCGCGGACGAGGCGATCTTCGTGGACGCGGAGGGGGTCGTGCTCGAGGGAACGGTGACCAACGTTTGGTGGCGCGTTCGAGAGACGCTCCACACGCCATCGCTCGAGCTCGGCATCCTCGCCGGCGTGACACGCTCCGCTCTGCTCGAGCTCGCACCTGCGTGCGGCTATCGAGTCGCGGAGGGGATCTACCGGCTCGACGACGTCCTCGAAGCGGAGGAGGCTTTTACGTCGTCGTCCGTTCGCGAGGTGATGCCGATCGTCGATCTCGACGGGCGTCCGCTCGGGCGCGGGCCCGCAGGGGATTCGCTGCAGGATGCGCTGCGAACGCTCGCAGCTAAGGTCTGATACATGGAGACGAAGACCATTCGCCTCGGTGGGATGGCGCTGCAGAACGGCGTGCTCGTGCACGGCCCGACGTCCTGGGGGTGTGCCGTGCGCGATGGCGCCGGAACGCTCCATGTCGCCTCCGGCCGGAAGCCCCATCTGGCTCCGGCGGTGCAGCAGCGAATGCCGATTCTGCGAGGGCCGGTGAGGCTCGCGGAGGCGTTCGCGCTCCTGCCGGTGATACGGCGCGCGCTCCCGGAAGCGCGGTTCCCGTTCGAGCGGCCGGCCGTGCTCGGATCGATCGTCGCCTCGACGGTGATCGTCCGCACGCTTCGCCGGTCACGGCTGCTCTCGGCCGGGAGCCGGGAGCTCGCCGCCGGCGCGCTCACGCTGCTTCCGGCGGCTATGGCGCTTCGTGGCCCCGATCTCGCCGCGTACCACGGGGCAGAGCACGTCTCGATCGGGACGTACGAGACGGGCGCCCCGGCACCGAAGGAGCACCCTCGCTGTGGGTCGCAGCTGATCGCCCCGCTGCTCGTCTCGTCGCTCGCAGCGAACGTCGCCGCGGCCAGGGTTCCGGCGGCGACGCGCGGGATCGCACGGCTGCTGGGGACCACCGTGGCCGTCGGCGCCTCGGTCGAGGTCTTCGGCTGGATGGCGCGGAACCCGGACCACCCGCTCGCGCGTGCGCTCGCACGTCCCGGGTTCGAGCTCCAGAGCCGTCTCTCGACTGCAGAGCCGTCGTCCGATCAGCTCGAGGTCGCGAACGCGGCCCGCGACGCCTGCCTCGCACTCGAGGGATGAGCGAGACGCGGGCCCGGGAACGGCTCGCGCCCGAGGTCTTCGACCTTCCCGTCGAGAGCATTCGCGCCGGGTACTACACGGACGCGTACTTCAACCACACCCGCTCGGCACTGCTCGCCGACGGTCGGCACGCGCGGGTCCTCATGCAGGTGTTCCAGAAGAAGCAGGTGCTTCTCTGTGGCGTGGACGAGGTTCTCGCGATCCTGAAGCTCTGCTCGCACGGATGGGACGGGCTCGTCGTTGAGGCTCTTCACGACGGCGACCGGATCGAGCCGTGGGAGACGGTCCTGACCATCGAGGGCGACTACACGCTCTTCGGACACCTGGAGACGGTGATCCTGGGCGTGCTCGCCCGCCGGACGCTGGTCGCGACGAACGTCGCAGGCGCACTCGAGGCGGCTAGCGGAAAACCGGTCATCTACATGCCCGCCCGGCACGACCACTACTCGGTCCAGCCGGGAGACGGGCACGCGGCGCACATTGCGGGCTCGGTGGTGGGCGCGCCGGTCCCCGTCACGACCGACGCGCAGGGTTCCTGGTTCGGCGAGCGCGGCATCGGCACTGTGCCTCACGCCCTCATCGCCGCCTACGGCGGTGACACCGTGCTCGCTGCCCGCAAGTTCGCGGAGTGGGCGCCGGAGGACTTCAACATCGCCGTCCTGGTCGATTTCGAGAACGACTCGGTGCGGACGGCGCTCGACGTGGCGCGTGCGCTTGGCCCCCGGCTCTGGGGCGTGCGGCTCGACACGTCAGGCGACCTCGTCGACCGCTCTCTTTCGGAGGAGAAGGGCGACTCCGACCTTCGTGGCGTCAATGAGCAGCTCGTCCGCAAGGTCCGGGTCGCGCTTGACGCCGAGGGCTTCGGCGACGTGAAAATCGTCGTCTCGGGTGGGTTCACCGTGGACAGGATCCGCGCGTTCGAGGGGCGAGGTGTGCCTGTGGACGCCTACGGAGTCGGCTCGTCGCTCATCCGGGGCGAGAACGACTTCACGGCGGACGTCGTGATGACGGACGGCAAGCCGTCCGGGAAGGTGGGCCGCGAGTTTCGCGCGAACCTCGGCCTCGAGCGCGCCACGTAGTTCAGTACGGCCGCGTGAACTCGGTCCCCGCCGGCCACACCTTCACGTGCTGCTCCCCTCGCTCGTACCGAATCAGGCCGACGCTCTCGATGTCGACCGAGAAGAGGTGGAAGTCTCGTCCCTCCCACTCTGAGAGGCTCTCGACGTACCGGCGCCGGGTCTTCTCGTCGTCGATCTCGACCGCCCGCCCGCGAAGGCTGATCTCGACCTCGTCCCCTTGGTTGGTACTGATCGGGTTGTGGAGCACGAGGCGTGGATCACGCAGGAGATCGACGGCCTTGCGCGACTGCCTCATCATCCCCAGGAAGAGCTCTCCGTCGAGGACGTATGGCCGCACACAGCTGATGCGAGGCGACCCGTCCTTCCGCAGCGTGCCCACTAGCACCATCCCGTGCCGCTTGAATTCGCCGCGGGCGAGCGCAGCCAACTCGGGCGCGCGGGCCTCGAACTCCTCCCACTTCACGGCGGGACCCCTACCGCGTTAGCGCGGCCGCCATGCCCGGCCAGCTCGCGATCGGATCGGTTGACCGGACGACATGTGCGCCGGCCTCGGCGAAGCGGGCGAAGGCGGCGTCGGCATCGTCGGTGTAGTCCACTGCACCGGGGACGACGACCGGCGACGAGCAGTCCTCGAGCAGGTAAAGCCGAGGTGCGAACTCCGGTGAGTCGGCGAGGAAATCCTCGACCGTCCACGCGACGCAGTGGCTCTTCGCCTGGCCGGCCACGATCACCGCGTCGAAGCCGAGCAGGTACTCGATGAGCGCGTCATTCCGTTCGCCGAGCGCCTCCCCCCGGGCGCCTCGGAGCACCTCCGGACCGAGCACCGAGTAGTGCTCGGTCAGCGGGCCCACGCCCTTGATCTCGAAGCGGGTCTGCGATCGTCGCGCGATCGCGTGGAAGAAGAGCGCCTCCTCGACCGCGCTCACGAGCGCATGTCCGATCCCACCGAGCATCGCGTGGAACGGCCAGATCGTGAGGTCGTATTTCCCGCCGGCTGCGAGCGCCTCGACATACGCGTGCAGGTGGTCATCCGCCCCGGCGCCGAGCCCGATCGCCTCCGCGACGTCGAGGTCGACTCGCCAGCGCCCGGCGGCGATGTCCTCCGGGGTGACGAGGGTGAACGGGTCCGGGTGCCGCCCGTCCGCGTCGACGAGGAAAGGGGCGTGGAAGATCTGGAATGCCTGATGCGTGTCCAGGGTGACGACCGTCTGCGCGATCGCGCCGAGGTTCCGGTAGAGGAATGAGCACAGCCGCCGCGAGTCATCGAGTGCTCCCGTTCCGGAGCGTCCGCCCACGAAGAGCTCGAAGCCGGGAGTGCAGAACGTGTTCTGCGCATCCACGAGGAGGAGGCAGATGCGCTGCGAGTCCAACGCGGCCGGCTCGAGATCGTGTTCGGAGGCCCAGGCGGTCGCTTCCCGGAAGCGCGCTTCGTAGTCGACGCGCCACACCTCGGAGACGCGCTCGAGGTCGACGTGCGGCGGAATCTCGAGCTCAGCCTTCACGGGCCCTACGCTAGCGCGCGTATGGGCGAGGAAATAGAGTCGATTCATGCGATCGCAGCTGTGCCGGGTGCTCGCGGGCCTCGCGCTCGTACTCGGTCTCCTGACGGCTGTGAGCCCGGCCGCACCCGCGGCCGTCTCCATACGCCCTCCTGCGGGGAGCCCCGACCCGAAGCAGATGGTGCTCACGACCTCCGACCTGGGAAGCGGGGCGAGGGTGACCGGCCAGCGCTACTACAAAGACGCCGACCCGTCGGTGATCTCGTACATGCGGGAGTTCGAGTCGGGCAGGGTGGGCTCCACCCAGCTGCCCTACGTCGACAGCGAAGCAGAGATCGGCACGAGCGCGCAGTCGACGGCGAGCTACCTCAACACGACTAGGCGGCTGCTCGGCTCGAAGCAGGGGCGCAAGCTCCTGAAGGAGGTACTTTCGGAAGCGTTTCCTACGGGCGGTCTGGTCTCGAACCTCCAAGTGGGCCGGCCTCGCAATCTCGGTCTGGGCTCGGGCTCGTTCGATCTGCTGATCACGGTCAAGCTTCTCGGCCTGCGGACCGAGCTTCATATCGCGGCCTTCAGGGTCGATCGCGTGCTGGGTGCCCTCGGCGCCGTGGGCGCGCCCGGGAAGCGTGTTCCGCTGTCGGTGATGACACGGCTTGCCAAGATCATGGCCGGTCGCATGGGTGCCGAGCTGGTGCCGAAAAACACGGCTCGTCCCGTGATCTCGGGCACGCCGCAAGTGGGGCAGACGCTGACGGCGACGCCCGGCACGTGGTCGGGCAGCGCTTCGTTCGCGTATCAGTGGCAGCGCTGCGACTCGGCAGGTGCGAACTGTGCAGACATTTTGGGCGCGACCGGCCAGAGCTACGCCGTCGCGGATGCGGACGGGGGCGCGACGATCCGAGTTGTCGTAACGGCGCAAAACGCGTACGGCAGTGCGACGGCGGCATCGGCGCCGACGGCCGTCGTGCCGGTCGGTACTCCGGCGAACACCTCGCCGCCCACGATCTCCGGAAGTCCGCAGGTGGGCCAGACGCTGACCGCCGGCACCGGTAGCTGGACCGGCAACCCGACCAGCTTCAGCTTCCAGTGGCAGCGCTGCGATGCGGGCGGGGCCAGCTGTGTAGTCATTTCGGGTGCCACCGCAGGGACCTACGTTCTCGGCAGCGCCGATCTGGGCTCGACCGTGCGTGTCGCCGTGACCGCTCGGAACTCGGTCGGCGAGGCGACGGCCGTCTCGGCCCCGACCTCGGTCGTCACGTAGACAGCGTCGAGCCGGCCTCAACCGTCCGCCGCCGGCACTTCAGGCTCCCACTCTCAGTGCCGATACGCGGTGTGGTGGGAGACCTCGAGAACACGCTGCTCGTGTGGCTCCCGATCATCTTCTTCGGGGTCGTCATAGTCCTCCTCCTCTACACCCTGCGGTTCATGCCGCGGGCGAAACCGGCCCCGGTGATCAGAGGCTCGCAGGTGGATGTGTCGTGGAGCGACGTCGCCGGTCTCGACGAGGCGAAGGAGGAGCTCCAGGAGGTCGTCGACTTCCTCCGGAACAGGAAGCGCTT
>Ga0209341_10003842_pt1 | contig 13978 bp, 17 predicted proteins | sample RifCSP13_2_FD_184020 | JGI IMG/M metagenome (GOLD analysis project Ga0209341, IMG submission 184020) | Soil microbial communities from Rifle, Colorado - Rifle CSP2_sed 13_2 (SPAdes) (version 2) | ecosystem: Environmental > Terrestrial > Deep subsurface > Rock core/Sediment | place: Rifle...
GTGGGGAATTGGTTGAGAGATGAACGACAGCAAATTCTGGCGCGGGCGCGATGGCCCTTTCTTATAGCGATGTTGGGCACCATTATCGCTGGCAGCGCGTTTCTGGCGGTCGTTAACGGTCTCGGCTAGTCAATTGCGGGCAACCTCCTAAGGCAACGCCAAAAGCCGTTGGAGAAAAGCTGCGTTGGGATAATCGTGATGCGTTGCTCTCTGAGGCAGTCAGCGGGCATGCGCTGCGATCGCCGACGGCAGATACTCGTCAGGGGCGGGCCTGCGATCCACGCGCTGGTCACGGAGCAAGTCCGTCTAATAGCTGCCGGAATCGCTGCACTGCCGAAGTCTTCGGGGCCTGCACAAGACCCGTCATGCGAGAGACGGTCTGGTAACATGGGAACGGCCAGCGCGGCGCTCTTTGCGAGCTCTGAGACCACCTCTGCTCAGGCCGGAGGGGAAGCTGCCCGCAACAAGGACATCCTCGCGCGTGAATATCAGCGCTGGCACGACACCAAGGGCGCCAGCGTCGCCTCGTGGATGGAGATCGTGGCCGACGACATCGCCTTCGGCTCGCTGGTGGAAGGCAGCAGCGGCCTTGACGGCCCGCATCAACGGCAAGCAGGAACCGAGACGCTACTTCGATGGTTTGCTCGAGGGCTGGTCAATGATCCACTACACGTTGGCCCACTTCATCGCCGAAGGCGACCGGGTGGCGATGGTCGGGTCCGCCGCGTGGCGCAACAAGCGGACCGGCAAGGTGTGCGAGACAGCGAAGGTGGATGTCTGGCGCTTTCGGGATCCCGAGCGCCGCTATAGCCTCGCTGACGATGTATTCGCGCAGCACAGGTCCGAGCGCCGCGCGTCCATCGCCGTCCCTGGAAAACGGCGTCGGGCCCCCCCTGAGCTGGATGTCGCGGCGCACACCGTCGCGATCGATAACCTCGCCGAGAAGAATGGCGCGTCCGTCGCCGAGGTGCGGCACGAAAGCACCGAACTGGTGACCGGCATAAGCCATGGCGAGCGGCTCGCCTCGCTTGGGCACTCGGTTGCCCGCAAGCATCTCCACACCCTCTGGTGTGGCGAGCGCCACTGGGTCGAGCTTGAGCTGCCAAGCCAGCTTCTCGTTCAGCCGAACGAGACAGGGCGCAGCAACCGGGGTGGGCAAAAGCCGCGCGAAGAATCGGTCCGGCAGGCGCGCGTAACTGTTGTTGAATGCAAGGAGTTCAATTGCTGCAGTTTGTCCCGTCACGACAGTTCCAGCGCGTCTCGTTTCAGATCGGCATGCGATCAGCTGCTTCCTAGCATGCTCTGAAGGACCGCTTCCATCGGCCGCGGCGAAATCCAAAGATCGGCGAAACCCAGCAGGCTCGGCGATGCGACGGTGTCGACCTGCATCAGTTCCACCTGATTGCGCGTGACTGGCGCACTCGGCAGCACTTCGGCGAGCCAAGCCAAAGCGTGCCAGACGCCAAATGGCACCGGCACCAAGATCGGTCTCACGCTCGCTGCGCGGGCTACTGTTCTGAGGAGCTCTTCGTACGAGTACACGCGCGGCCCGCCACACTCGACCGTCAGCGGCCCTGTCTCCGTCCGCTGCATCACCCTCGCAACCGCTTCCGCAACGTCTTCCACATCGGCTGGCTGCAACCGCGTCTTGCCACGCCCGAACATCGGATACACGGGAAGGCGCCGCAGCAGCTTGATGAGGGTGTTGAGAAACGCATCATCGGGGCCGAACATCACAGCTGGTCGGATCACCGTGGCGCCGGCAAAGGCCGCGCTGACCGCCTGTTCTCCTTGGCCTCGTGCGCGAATGTAGGGTGAGGACGAATTTGGATCGGCTCCGATTCCTGAAATTTGGACGAGATACTCGACACCCGCCTGGCGCGACTCATTGGCCAGCCGCTCGGCTGCCGCGACGTGCACCGCACGGAAGGTATCTTTTCCGCGCTCAACGTAGAGACTAACCGCATTGACCACGCCGATCGCGCCGGCAACCGCGCTGGTGATTGACGGCCCCTCGTGAATATCGGCCGCAATAGAGCGGAGCTGCGGATTGTCGCCGCTGGATGGGTTCGGGCGCCGGGATGCGACGCGAACAGAAAACCCTTTGTCATGCAAATGACGGACGATCCGGCGCCCGAGAAAGCCGGTCCCGCCAAACACGGTCACAATCTGCACCACGGCACAAGCCGCTCTTTGTGGCTGATGTGGAGGCTCCTCAGAGCACCGCTTCTAGCGTACACGTCTGGCGTTGAGGCGCGAAGTCCAGATGCCCGGCCCACGCGCTGCACCGGGCCACCGCTAGCCAAGTGGTTCCGCAGACACAGCCAATGTCGAGTAAACAGAATGACACCGCGAACACTCGGATTAACCGACCCGCTGCACCAGTACCTCATGCAAGTCGGGTTTCGCGAACATGAAGAGCTGAAGCGCGTTCGCGAGGAAACGGCCCAGCTTCCCGGTGTCCACATGCTGCTTGCGCCGGAACAGGCCCAGTTGATGGCTCTACTGGCACGCCTCCTGGGTGTTCGCCGCTATCTCGAGATCGGCACCTACACGGGCTACAGCGCGCTTGCGATCGCGCTTGCCCTGGAGCCCGGGGGTAGTGTCGTCACTTGCGAAATCGACCAGGTGATCGCCTCGACCGCGCAGCGCCATTGGCGTCGCGCAGGCGTGACCGACAAGATCGAGCTACGGCTCGGACCGGCGCTCGAGACGCTCGATGCCATCCTCGCGCACGACGGGCGGGGACGCTTCGACATGGCATTCATCGACGCCGACAAGGAAAACCTACTGGCGTATTATGAGCGTTGCCACGGTCTGGTGCGCATTGGCGGATTGATCCTAATCGACAATACTCTCTGGAGTGGCTCCGTGGCCGACGACTCTGACCACGATCCATCAACGGAGGCGATCCGAGCGTTCAACATGTTCGTCCATGAGGATCAGCGCGTCGAGATGGTGCTGCTGCCTATTGGTGACGGGCTGACGCTCGCCCGTAAGATTGTCTAGCCATCGTAGGCAGGGTCCAGGACATCATGACCATTGCGCTCAACCACACGATCGTCCCGGCGCGCGACAAGGACGCGGCCGCGCGTTTCCTCGCGCAGATCTTGGGCCTTGCCTACAATGGCGTCGACGCGCATTTCGCGCCGGTCAAGGTCAACGACAGCTGACCTTCCTCTTCGACGATGGTACCGACTTCGGGAGCCATCACTACGCGTTCCACGTTTCCGACACGGAGTTCGACGCGGTCTTTTCTCGCGTGCAAGAGGCCGGCCTCAGCTATGGCAGCGCACCGTGGAGCGCCGATGACCGGAAGCTCAATAACTGGGGCGGTGGTAGGGGCGTTTATTTCAAGGTCCCTGACGGCCATCTGCTCGAACTGATGACCGTGCCACAATGAACTCGGCTGCTTACGATTGCATTCTTGCAACCAGGAGGTGAGCATTGCTCAACGTTGGCCCATCCGCCATCCCATTTCCCAAAAATCAGCCTCGAGCCGGGTCGCTTCCCTAAAGAGTGTGGTCAGTTCGGCTTCGCGAGCGGGCGTGGCATAGAGATCTGCGAGACGGTCCAAGTGAGCCCGCGCCTTGGCTGCGACCTCCTGGTATGGCACACCGGCATACTCGGCGATCCAGAGGCGATAGGGGTTCGTTGCGGTGCACGCATCCGCTCGTGCGGCGAGCCGCGTGGCGATTTCCGCGTAGCCGATCACGCATGGGGCAAGCGCCACCTTGAGGGCCAGAAGATCGCCACGCATTCCCGCGTCCAGCACATAGCGCGTATAGGCCAACATCTCGGCCGCCGGAGGGGCTTGCTCGAGGGCATCGGGCGACAAGCCCCAGCCGGCACAGAGCTTCACGTGCACGCCCATCTCGACATCGAGGATCGCCGACAGGCCGGCCGCGCCTTCGCGCATGTCGTCGAGCGTTGGCGATTTGTAGACGGAGAGCGCGTAGGCGCGGGCAAACTCGATCAGGAACAGGTAGTCCTGAACAAGGTAGTGCCGAAAGGCCACCTCAGGCAGCGAACCGTCTGCCATCCCGTTGATGAAGGGATGCTCGGTATAGGCACGCCACTCGGCCGAAGCTTCTGCCTTCAACCGCTCGAAGAAGCTCATGGTCTCCTGCCGTGTGTGCTCTCTGCCTTGGGACGTAAGGTGCCATAGAATGAAAGCGCTCGCTGCAGCTCGAGCGCGTGAAAGACATGAGCTTCCGGCCCTCACGGATCGCCGGAGAAGAGTCCCAGACGCTCTGCCGCCAAAAAGAATCCGCGTGCGGGGATGCCGGGTCGTATCTTGCTTACACAAATTGCGCACAACATGGGGCGGCCGGCCGCGACGTCATCCTCCATGAGCCTTTCGAGCGCTTCGGTCACCCGATGGATCGTATGAGGTGGCTCAAGCCCGAGGCGCTGCGCGAGTTCCCTATAGGTCATCGCGGTCCCGGTTTGGGCCTGATCCATGAGGACCTGTTGGAGACGATCCTTCAACATGACTTTGCCACCAGCCTTCGCGCGTCAACGCGCGTCCTGGGTGCGCGCAAGAGGAGGGTGACGGGCGTCGCCCCGACGATTTTGCGGGCGGACGTACATGATCAGCGCTTCCGTGTGCTCAGTCTTGACTTTTCGGGCGGCGATGAGCGCGTCCTCGGCGTCCGCCACGACGTGGTTCACTTTCCCTTTGTGTTTGAGCCCAACGGTGAGTTTCATCGATATTTATTCCCCTGTTGAGGCCGTTTGGCCTCGACCCATCAACTCGCCAACACCCGCCGATCGATGTCCTTGATGTTCTTCACGCCGGTCAGCGCCATAGTGACATCAAGCTCCTTGCGGATGAGCTCGATCGCCTTGGCGACGCCAGCCTGTCCCCCGGCGCCCAGGCCATAGATGTAAGAGCGGCCAATGAGGCACGAACGAGCGCCAAGGGCCAGTGCGCGCATCAGGTCCTGGCCCGAGCGGATACCGCCGTCGAACATGACCTCAATCTCGGAGCCGACGGTATCGGCAATCTTCGGCAACATGGAAATCGACGATGGCGCGCCGTCGAGCTGGCGGCCGCCGTGGTTCGACACGACGATCGCCGACGCTCCGGTCACGCGCTGCACTTGGCTGCGGCGGCACGCTCGATCATGGAACGCACGAAGCCGCGATCCCTCATGACATAGAGCTGGAACCAGAACGGTTTCTCGACTGCTGCGGCCACGTCCTCGATTGAGCAGATCGACATGGTGCTCAGTGTGTACGGGATGCCGGCCTGCTGCGCCGCGCGACAGGCCAGGATCTCACCATCACCATGTACCAATCCGGTCATGGCGACCGGACCGAGTCCAAATGGCAACGGCACCGGCTCTCCAACAACAATTGTGCTTAGATCACGTTTCGACACGTCGACAAGCACGCGCTGCCGCAGCTTTATCCGCTCCACGTCTGCCCGGTTGGCGCGCAGCGTCTCCTGCGCATATGAGCCGGCCTCGGTATAGTCGAAGAAGGCGCGTGGCACCTTGCGGCGGGCGATCTCCCGCAGGTCCTCGATGCAGGTGATGTTCTTCATTGAAGGTCAGCTTCATATGATGCCGAGCAGCCAGAGTAGGCCCCCGACGCCCAGGAGCACATAGCCAACATAGACCGGCATGCGCCCCATCCACCCTTTGATGCGGTGGGCCGCTTGCGTACCCGCGAATTCCGCGAAGAGGCCAAGACCGAACCACAGCGGCAGAGCTACCAGGCTGTAGAGGAACACCGTTTCGATCCGGCTCCGGAGAAGCGGCCTCAGGTCGTAAATGAACGCGGAAATGACGACGAGAGCAATCAGCGGCAGTAGCCAGAACACGCAAATGAAGAGCATGATGCTGTCGTGCAGCCAGGCAATCATGCTGATCGCCTTGTCGCCCATTGCTCCAAGCCGCTGGAGCAGAATTTTCATGAAAGAGCTTCGGCGCTTGTCTGCCTGCTAGCGCACTGCCCCTCGCTGGCTTCCCACAGCCGCCGCGCCGTCTTCGTGTCCTGTGCCTCGGGACTCGGCGGCCTTTGTTCCTTGTCGAAGAAGTATGCGCCACTCACATTGGCCGCCTCCGCCGAGGTGGTGAGCCACACGAGCGTTTCTGCGCCCTTCTCTGGGCTGCGCGACACCGGCTTGAGGATCGTCATGCCGAGATCCATCAGCAGACCGTTGTTGCGGTTGAAGCCTGACGCTACGAGCCCAGGGTGGAAGCAGGTCGCCGTCACGCTCGTGCCCTCAAGACGGCGAGCCAATTCAGCCGTAAACAGGATGTTCGCCAGCTTAGTCTCGCCGTAGCGGCCGAAGCTCCGATACGAGCGTTCGGCGTTTATGTCTTCAAAGGGAACGTGCGCACCTTGATGCGCCTCCGATGCGGTGGTGATGATGCGGGCCGGGGCGCTCTCCTTCAGCCGGTCGAGCAGCAGAGCAGTCAGTAAAAAGGGCGCAAGGTGGTTGACCGCCCAGGTCAGCTCGATGCCGTCGTCGGTCACCTGCCGCCTCGCGTACATGCCGCCGGCGTTGTTGATGAGCACATCCAATCTAGGATAGCGGCCCAGCAGCTCGCCGGCCAATTTGCGCACCGCTGCCTGCGATGAGAGGTCGGTGATGAACGTGTCCACCGTCGCTCCCCTCCTCCTGGCCGCCTTGACCCGCGCCGCCGCAATGCGCGTTCTGGTCTGGTTGCGACCTACGATGGCGACGTTTGCCCCGATGGCGACGAGCGCTTCGGCCGCCGCGAGGCCGATGCCGCTGGTAGCACCTGTGATCAGGATTTGCTTGCCGTTCATCGCACGGTCAACTCATGCTATTTGCATGGGCCCTGAGCCCGGCAGGCGTGTGACGAGATCGGGGCCGATCAGTTTGGCAGGCGTGTAGGCACCGCCTGATACGTCATGGGCCAGCAAATGCTCCACAACTGCCAGCGCGCCGGTCACTGTCAGGCTGTAGCCGTTGGCCGTCTTGATCCGAGCCGTGCGTTTGTCGCCTCGCGCATTCGTAACCTCGCCCCACACGAACGCCGGCTGCGCATCGCGCTTGGCCGACGAGGGCCCTTTGACTGTTTTCTCGATGCGCCGCTTCATGAAGTTCTGCACCATGCTCGCGCCGAGCAGCCACTTGAACCGGTTGGCGCGCCGCGCCCGCGCGACCATCGCCGGCGAGCCCGGGATGTAGACCTCGATGTTGGGAATGCCGGTCGTCGCGTAGGCCGTCGAGACGCCGCCCCAGGGAATTGTCATAGCGAGCTTCTTGCCGTCGCCAAAGTCGATGCGCCGGGTCTTGTACGCGAGCGGCACGGAGATGATACGCCCATCCTGGCGCACCTTGCCTCCCTGCGCGAGTCCTTCGACCGAGGTCTTTGCCGTTCCGGGCGAAAATCCCGAGCGGGAATCGAACCCCACCGCTAGATGTGTGGCATCGGGGAGCGCGGCCTTAAGCGTCGCCGCCACACAGTCGGTGGGGATCACATCGAAGCCGATGCCAGGGCATATGACAATGCCCGCAGCCCGCGCCGCCGCATCCAGCGTTCGGGCGTGCTCAAACACACCGATCTCGCCCGTGATGTCGAGGTAGTGGGCATGCGCGGCGAGGCAGGCTGCTATCATCGCTGCTGCTGTTGCCGAGAACGGTCCCGCACAATTGAGGACAAGTCCCATCCCCTCGACACTCCTCGATGTCGCCGCTGCGTTTTCGAGATCGAAGACACGCACCTGCAAGCCAAGACTAGTAGCCAGCTGCTCCACCGTGGCCGCCGTTCGCCCGGCCAACACCGGATCTAGGTCGCGGCTGACCGCTTCGCGCGCGATCAGCTCGCCCGTGTAGCCATTCGCGCCATAGATCATCCACGGCTTCGGCATGGGGGACTTTTTCTCCGTCCTTGGCGTCGGCATCGAGGGGCTTCCGGTCCTTGTGCACTGAAACGAGCAGCTGTTGAACCTCGTGGGCAGGTAGGGGGTTGCTGAAATAGTAGCCTTGCGCCTGCGAGCACCCTTCGGCACGCAAACTCTCGAGCTGCTGTTCTGTCTCGACGCCTTCCGCAGTCGTTGCCATGCCGAGGTCGTTAGCCAACGCCGCAATAGCGCGCACGAGTTTTGCCGCTTTGGCGGGGTCGGTAGCGCCACTAACGAACGCGCGGTCGATCTTGATTGTGTCGAAGGGGAAGCTCTGTAGGTAGCTCAGCGAAGAGTATCCGATGCCGAAATCGTCCATCACGATGCGAACGCCGAGCATGCGCAGCTGATGCAGCATGGCAATCGTCGTCTCATTATCCTCCAGCAGAGCCGTCTCTGTAATCTCCAGTTCGAGCCGCTCGGCGGGTAGACCTGAGCTGGCCAGCGCACCGACAACGACTTGGATGAGACGAGGGTCCTTGAAGTGTGCAGGGGAGATATTGACAGCGACCCGCAGGTGGTTCGGCCAGCCAGCAGCAGTGGCACAGGCCTGCCTGATAGTCCATTCGCCAAGCGGAACGATGAACCCCCTCTCCTCTGCTAACGGAATGAATTCGCCGGGCGGGATTAAGCCCCTCTCGGGATGCCGCCAGCGGACCAGCGCCTCGAAGCCGCCGATCTCGTGGCTCTTCAGATCAACGATTGGCTGGTAATAGAGCTCCAACTCACCGGCAGGGAGAGCTTTGCGCAGGTCATTTTCCATGCTGCGGCGCGCCTGCATTTCCGCGTCCATACGGCGCTCGAAGAAGCGGAACGTGCCGCGCTTGCTGCCCTTGACGTTGTAGAGCGCCAGATCTGCATTGCGCACGAGGGTATCTGCTTGATCGCCATCTGTCGGACCGATGGCAATTCCGGCGCTTATGCCGATGATGCACTGGTGGCCGTCGATGTCGTACGGCTTGCCTATACTTTCGATGATGCGTGCCGCCAAATACGCCGCGTCTGTAGGCTGTTCGATTGCCGACTGAATGATTGCAAACTCGTCGCCTCCCATACGCGCTATCGTGTCCGTCTCCCTGACCAGCATTCGCAACCGATCGGAGACAACCTTCAATAGCTTGTCACCGACAGGGTGACCGAGGGTATCGTTGACGCTCTTGAAGTGGTCGAGGTCGAGGAGATGGATGGCCAACCTCTCGCCGCGTTTGCATCGCGCCAGGGCCTGCTCCATTCGCTCGTTGAGTTGCACACGATTGGGCAGGCCAGTCAGGGCATCATGCCGGGCCATATGCGCGATCTTGGCCTCTGAGCGGTGTCGCTCGGTGATGTCCATGTAGGTCGTAACGAAGCCACCGTCGTCGAGCGGCATGCCGCGTACGTCCAACACAGTTCCATTCTGGCGTTGGCGCTGAAATTCGTAGGGTTCTCGCCCCTTGGCGAGAGCCATCCGTGCGGCGACCTGCTCTTCGACATCCCCTGGGCCAAACTCACCTCGGCTGGCATTGAATCGGATGAGGTCCTCGAGGGTGACAGGGCCGTTGGCGAATAGCCAATCGGGAAGATCGAGGAGCCTCTTGGCTCTATCGTTGCAAACCAGAAGACGCAGGTCTCGGTCGAAGAAGCCAATTCCGCCTGGGAAGTTGTCAACGATGGCTTGCAAATGCGAAGTTCGCTCGCTGAGCAGTTTGTTATTTTGCTCCAGCCGAGCGTTTAGATCCTGGCGCTCGGTCACATCTTCATGGATTGCGACCCAACCGCCTCCCTGCATCGGTTGCCGGGTGACGCGAACCAAGCACCCATTTGCGAGCCCATCGATCCGGCTCGATCTTACTTCAGTAGATGTTTGGGCCAACGCCGAAATCTTCTGCGCCACGGCGCTTTGGCTCTTCTCGCCCTTTAGTATGCCGTTCAATACGCGGTGGGCGATGATCGCATCATGTGGTGTTCCCACCTCCAAGAGCTCGGGAGGCAACCGATACATCGTGGCATATCGGTCATTGCAAACAACGAGCCGTTTTTCCGCATCGAACATGCACAATCCTTCAGACAGATTGCGCAGGGCCAGGTCGAACCGCGCATTCTGAAGACTGAGCTCCTCTTCGCGGAGCCGGCGTGTCTGACTTTCGATGAGCGCCACCGATGCCATGCAAGAAACCACGACAAGCAACGCGACACTCGCCACGGCGAGCGCCATCACCCCGTCGTTGATTGAATTCTCCTGCAGAGGAATGGTTGGGTCGGGCAGAATGTTGACAGCACTCATGCCAGTGAAATGCAGACCGCAAATTGCCAAGGTGAGCAAACCGGCCGACATCCACAGGGCCCACCAGCCGCTCAACCTATAGAAGCTCGTGAGAGATCCTGCCGCGAGTGCCGCACCGATTGCCAAGGAAGCGACCACAGGCACTGCGTCCCAGTTCAGCGTGCCAGGAATGATGAGCGCTTGCATCCCGGAGTAGTGCATCAAGCCGATGCCGGCACCAACGACAGCGCCGCCAACTGCGGGATGCCTACGGCTACCACCGCAAGCAACTGCGAACCCGACCGTTGTTGTGGCAACAGCGCTTATGAGCGACGCTGTGGTTGCGAACACCTGATATGAGATTGAGAAGCCCGCCTCATAAGCAAGCATCGCGATGAAGTGGGTCGCCCATATGCCACAGCCGCCACAGATGCCCGCGAGAAGGAGCAACACCCACCGCTGGCGGCCCTGGCTGGGTGCAAGGGAATAGATCTTGATCGCCGCTAGAGCCGATGCGGCACAGACGAAGCCGGCAACCGCTACAAGCCGGTAGTCGTGCTGCGTCGTGAGGCAGGAAAGAACACGATACACGGACGCCCCCAGACTGGGTCCCTGCAATGCTATGAAGACCTGCCGAACAGGTAGCTAGGCGTTGGCATGGTGCTGACTAAAGGGGGCGTAGCGGAGAGCTACTGAGCTCTCTAAGGCGTTTCCGGTGTCCAACATGGCTGCTTCCCCCAATTGTTCGAGTCAAGCAGCGTTAGCTGAGCACCTCTAATTATTCCTTCCGAGTGCGGCATTTCTCGAGAATTGCCATCTATTCGTGGGTAATAAGGGGTAAAGCCATCTGCCCAGAGCGTGTACGCGAGAATGGGGAGGGGAATGCAGCGGGCGAGCGGACGATCCTGCCCGGCACGCGGGTCCGCGTCATCGGCATCATCAGCGACTGGGTTATGGTCGCCCGCGACGGGCAAAAGCTCGGCTACGTACCGGCAGAGGCACGGCTGCAGCTGCAATAATTTCTGTCACTCTGCCCTTGCAGGGGAATGTCTGCTTTCAAGGCGAGATATTCGCCTGAGAGTTTTTCCATGTCTCGAGCGCGACTGATAGCCCGCGTTCTGCTGCCCTTCGCCGCCGGCTACTATCTCTCCTACCTGTTCCGCACCATCAATGCGCTGATCGCCGGCGACTTGGCGGCAGACCTCGATCTCAGCGCCAGGGATCTCGGGCTCCTCACGTCCGTCTATTTCCTGGCGCTTGCCGCTGTGCAGTTGCCGCTTGGCAGCCTGCTCGATCGTCATGGACCGAAGGCCATCCAAAGCTTGCTGCTGCTGTTGGCGAGTGTCGGGGCGCTCGTGTTCGCCTTGGCCGACCATTTCCTTGCCTTGCTGTTTGGCCGCGCCCTCATCGGCCTCGGCGTCGCGATGGCGTTGATGGCGGGCTTCAAGGCGATCGTGCTGTGGTTCCCGCTGGCACGACTGGCGCTGGCCAACGGCTGGCTTGTCATGCTGGGCGCGCTGGGAGCTTTTACGGCGACTGGGCCCGCCGAGCTGATTGTCCAGAGCATCGGCTGGCGCGGCTTGTTCGCTGTGCTGGCTGGCCTGTCGGCGCTCACGGCACTGCTCGTTCTGTTTGCTGTCCCCCAGCATGGCGAAGGCTCTGGGCGCTGCGCCGCGTCCAGCGTGAGCTTGTGGACGATCTATCGGGACCGTCGCTTCTGGCGGATTGCCCCGCTGTCAGCCATTGGCATCGGCACCTCCTGGTCGCTGCAGGGCCTTTGGGCCGCCCCGTGGCTTCGCGATGTCGATGGCCTCGATCGGGCAGGCGTGGTTCATCACCTGACCGCCATGGCGGTCGTGGTTTGCGTCTCAGCGCTGCTTCTCGGAATGGTCGCCGATCGCCTTCGACGCGTCGGTATCAAGACCGAACTGCTGCTGGCAACGACTCTGGCCACATCAATGCTTGCACAAAGCGCGCTGGTGGGACAATGGCCGCTGCCATCTATCGTCTCGTGGGCGGTGATCGCGGCGGCCGGAGCTGCGACGGTCCTGAGCTTCGCGATCCTTGGCGAGTATTTCCCGAAACAAGTATCGGGGCGTGCCAACGCGGCCCTCAATCTGTTGCACGTCGGCGGGGCGTTCGTCCTGCAATCGGGACTCGGTTTCATCATAGCGCTATGGCCGCAGACGCAGGGCACGTATCCAGCCGAAGCCCATCAGGCAGCTGTGGGCACCATGCTTCTCTTGCAGTTCGCCGCTTTGGCCTGGTTCGCATTCCCGCGCCGAACCACAGCTCCCGTGATAGCCCATGGTGCGCGTGGGTCTATGAGCATGTCCCTGGCGCGGCAGGCTCTGCCGACAGTGCGTCATGCAACGGTCGGACATCGTGCCCAGCACGTGCATCTTCTCCGCAAGCAAAGCGCCCATTGGCGGCTGGCGGCGACTGCCTCGACCGCCCTGTGCGTCGGCCTGATCGCGATGCTCTTCATGGTGACGAGCCCCCCGGCTGTTGCCATCCGCGTGTTGCAGGTCGACCGGCCCGTACGGAACATCGCGGCGATTGCTGTCGAGACGATCGACGGGATGCGCCTCGCAGGGAGCCAGCCGTCTCAAGAGGCGCACGCCATGTCGTCGACGCTCTTATTGCCCGTTGGAGGCGCGACCCTGTCGCGGGCGATGGCAGCGGAGTTGCCGCGATGAGCACGCATCGACCGTTCCGATTCTCACCGGCAAGCACGACAGACAGATCGCGCGGACCGACGCTCGCCGACTTTCCCGTCAGAACAATCGAGAAGCTGCGCTTCGCCGACACCGATCGAAACGGTCACATCACAAATTCGGTGTTCGCAATCTGCTGCCAGAACGCGCGCATGGAGCTGCTCTGCGACCCGAGGAAGGTACCGCTCCCGCCCAGCGCCCAGTTCATGATCGCCAGGCTGCTGCTGGAGTTCCGGGCCGAACTGCACTGGCCAGGCACCGTCGCGGTCGGCACGCGTGTCGAGCGGGTCGGGCGATCATCCGTCACGCTCATACAAGGTCTCTTCATCGACGAGTGCTGCGCCGCCACCGCGGAGTCGGTGGTGGCGCTGATGGACAAGACGAGCCGGCGATCAACACTCCTACCGGAAGCGACCGCACAGGCTCTCAGAGCACTTTCGCACACGAGTTCAAGCGTCCTGCCGCGCGAGGCGGTGCACATGAATGGCGAGGGCAGAACAAGCGAGTAGCAGATGCCAAGATCCAAGCATTCTCGGGCACGCGACGGTGCCAGTGCCCCCGGTGAAAGCAGCGCGCCGGTCGCGGGCCCGTCGAGTGCGGCAGCGGAGGTTCATGTGGTCCGCCCGAACGGGGCCGGCGGGCCTGCTGGCGTGCTCGCCGCTAGCGATGACGAGCTCTGGAGCCTGAAAACAGTCGTCGCCAGGACCGGCCTGTCGAGATCGTCCATCTATAGCTACGTCGAGCTAGGCCTATTCCCACGACAACGCCGGCTGGGTCCCCGACGCGTTGGTTGGCTTGCATCCGAGGTGCGCGCCTGGATTGCCAGTCGACCACTTTAGGGTGACTGTCGCCCCGCTTGGCGCCTGCGATCTGCACCTCCTACACATGCTACACTTCCGGTTGGGCGGGTCAGCACCGGGAAGGCGCAGCAGTGAGTGAGGCAAGCGCGGGTAAGGCAGATCCCGACAGGTGCCCCGCCTGCGGCAATCCGGTAGGTTGCGGGATGATGAGGGGCGAAACCATCTGTTGGTGCTTCGATCTCCCGCATTGCATGCCGATGCCGACGAACGTGGGAGGCGCACGCTGCTATTGTCGCGCATGCCTGGAGCGCCTCATTGCTGATCGGACAGCC
>Ga0209341_10003845_pt1 | contig 13967 bp, 15 predicted proteins | sample RifCSP13_2_FD_184020 | JGI IMG/M metagenome (GOLD analysis project Ga0209341, IMG submission 184020) | Soil microbial communities from Rifle, Colorado - Rifle CSP2_sed 13_2 (SPAdes) (version 2) | ecosystem: Environmental > Terrestrial > Deep subsurface > Rock core/Sediment | place: Rifle...
TTCCGCCTCCGGCACGGTCTACTTGAGCGTCGTAGACGGGGAAGGCAACGCCTGCTCGCTGATCAACAGCAACTACATGGGTTTCGGCACCGGCCTCGTCCCGCCCGGCTGGGGTTTCACGCTGCAGAATCGCGGCCACAACTTCAGCCTGGACCCCGACCACCCCAACGCCCTGGCTCCCGGCAAGCGCCCCTACCACACCATCATCCCCGCCCTGTTGACCCGCCCGGGCGAAGCCGGCGAAGAACTGCTGGCCTGCTTCGGCGTGATGGGCGGCTTCATGCAGCCGCAGGGCCACCTGCAGGTGGTGGTAGCCCTGGTCGATGACCATCTCGATCCCCAGGCCGCCCTGGACCGGCCGCGCTTCTGCATCCAGGACGGCCCGGCGGGCGGGCGCCTCGCCCTGGAGGAAGGCATTCCCGAGGAAACGCTCGCCGCCCTGGCGCGCATGGGCCACCCGGTCGAGCGGGTCAGCGGGCACGCCCGGGCGACGTTCGGGCGCGGCCAGATCATCCTGCGCGACCCCGAGAGCGGCGTGCTGTGGGGCGGCAGCGACCCGCGCGCCGATGGCTGCGCCATGGCTCTGTAAGCGTCTATCAAGAACACGAAGGGAGATAAAAGATAAATCTGCTAAAATTGTAATGAGATGCTGGTTGTACGTTCGCGCAATGGTGTTTTAGTTCGTTTGACGGAGGAGCGCTGGGAACATATCACGCGCCGCCATCCGGAGATGCTAGAACAGAGGGAACGAACGCTGGAAACCGTGTCCGAGCCAGAATTAATCCTGGAAGGCGATTTTGGTGAATTGCTAGCCGTCCGGTTCTACACTGAGACACCTGTAACCAGCAAGTTCTTGGTTGTTGTATATCGTGAGAATAGTCCAGAGGATGGTTTCGTCCTAACTGCCTACTTTACCAGCGCTTTTTCTTCCCGGAGGATTGCGGTATGGAAGCGATAAAAATCCTAGAACGGCCTTCTGATTTACAGTGGGAATATGACGAGGAAGCGGATGTTCTTTATCTCTCAGTAGGAGAACCGAGGCAAGGGGTGGGTATGGATATCGGTGAAGGCATCATTGTACGGTATGACGAAGCTGAGAAAGAAGTGCTAGGACTGACCCTGATCGGATTGCGCGCCCGCGTCTTAAAGAATCTTGTTAATCGTTCTTGAGTAACTCACAACCATCAAAATCTTCCTAACCGATAACCTTCAGCTTGATCAATCTTGCTCTGAAGAAAGTTCACGGGTTTTTTTGAAGCCGGGTGCCAGACGAAGGATATGATGGCTGATATGTTGAACTATAAAAATTATACAGGAATCGTGGAGCATGATCCGCACGGCCGCATCTTTACCGGGGAAGTCATTGGTTTGCGGGACACGATCACATTTCAAGGGCGAACGCCCGATGAGCTGGAACATTCCTTTCGTGAATCGATCGACTTTTACCTGGAAATGTGCGCCAGGGACGGGGTTCAGCCCGACCGGCCGTTCTCTGGGCGGTTTAACGTCCGGATTAACCCAGGAATCCACCGGAAAGCCGCAGAAAACGCCGCTCGTGAGCGCAAGAGTCTCAACCAATGGGTGGTGGAAGCGATCGAGAAAGCCCTATACCACTAAGCACCTCATCCGGAAAACTCCCCATGTTATAATTGTCTGGGGATCTCTGGGGAAATCAACACCACGCCGCCAGGCGGGTTAAACACCACTCTAGATAGGAGCCATTCCATGTTAATCAGCAAAGAGCTGCAAGACGCCATGAACGCCCAGATCGGCAGCGAATTCGGCGCCAGCATGCAGTACCTGGGCATCGCCGCCTACTTCCAGCAGGAGAACCTGGCGCTGCTCGCCAAGCTGTTCTTCGAACAGGCCGAAGAGGAGAAAGACCACGCCATGAAGTTTGTCCATTACGTCCTGGACACCATGGGCGAGCTGCGCATCCCGGTCATTCGGGAGGCAAAATTCGAATTTTCCTCGGCCGAAGAGGCGGTCGCGGCGGCCTTGACCTGGGAGCAGGAGGTCACCCGCCAGATCAACAACCTGATGTCGATCGCCCAGTCCCAGAACGATTACCTGGGGTGTAAATTCCTGGATTGGTTCGTCGAGGAGCAGCTGGAGGAGATCAACAAGATGGACCAGTTATTGAGCGTGATCCGCCGGGCCGGCGAGAAGAACCTGCTCATGGTGGAGGCCTACCTGGTCCACGTCGGCGAAGGGGAGTAAAACCGAGATACGAGGATTATTTCCAGGAATGTCATTCTGAACGGAGCCCTTCGCAGGCTCAGGGTAAACTTCGCGGAGTGAAGAATCCCTGATCACCAGTTATTCAAATTAGGATGGCAGGGATTCCTCGTCGCTGCGCTCCTCGGAATGACAAAATCCTGATCGCCAGGCCGGCAGCACTCCACGAGGAGAGGATCTAAAAAAGGCATCTCGAACTTTGCGAGATGCCTTTTTATTTTAGGACTTACGCAGTTGGCAGGAGAATGGGGGTGTTTGGGCGGGCGAAGCCCGCCCAAACACCCCCAATTTCAACCTCAACTGCGTAACTTCTATATTTTATTGTTTGCTCTAAGGTCAGGCTGCCGACTCGACCCGCACCTCCGGGAAGAACTGGCGCACCGTGCCCTCCACCCAGCCATGCAGGGTGCTGGGCAGGAGCGGGCAGCCCAGGCAGGCGCCCCCCAGGCGCACCCGGGCAATTTTTCCATCGAATGAGATTAGTTCAACCGAGCCGCCGTGGAAGTGCTCAATATAAGCGCTGATCTGTTCGACCAGGGCGCGCAGGCGCTGCTCCGCGGTCGCTTCAGGGGCGTTGTTCAAAGGACTGATCATCTCAACTGGCCTCGGGTAAACTCAATTTCCATTCGAAAGGCCGTACTCCAGTATGGCGATGACCTGCAGATGAGAGCCCTGGAGTCTCGGCGCGACCACGGTTGCCAAGCGTTCGATGACCATTATACCCGTTTCTGGGTGCAACACCCGCAGGGTCTGCAGATCAGCGCCCCGCACCCGCAACAGGCTGGTGTGTTCGTTGCAGATCGCCGTCGAGGTGTATAGTCTCCGGCCGATCACCGCAGACCAACCGACCAGGTCGCCATCCCGCACGCGCGCGATCGTTAGCGTCTGCCCGTCGTCCGGCTTAAAGCGGATGGCGACTTCTCCCGCCAGTATCAAATAAAGAAAAATGGCTGGCTCGCCTTGCTCGAAGAGCACGGTGCCGGCGTGATATTCACAGGAGATGAACAGCGGGCGCAACAGTTCGCGCTGGTCCGGGCTCAGGTCCTTGAACAGGTGCAGCTGATCGAACAAATCCACGGCCATACGAAACGATCTTCCTGATTAAAATGTATCCCTTTGGGTGCCGCTATCCAAGTGGCAAATATCCTCAAACCGGAGACAAATATCACCCAGGCCGGGATGTTTGTCCTGGGTCAGGGGTGACTGTGGCAGGAAGATCGTCCTCCCAGCGCATTCCAGCTACTCTGAAGGATAAAAAATACCCCTTCCCAGAGTAATTGGGAAGGGGATAGAGTCCAATCGAGATCCGGCGAATTCGATTAGCCGGTGGTCTCCAGCTGTTGGATGTTCTCGGCTGGCAGGGGCTGGCCAATGGGCCGGAAGACCAGCCGCTTGCCCTCTTCGTCGACATCCACGATGACCGTATCGCCCTTGGAGAACTCGCCGCTCAGCAGGCTGACAGACAGCGGGCTCTCGACGTGTTTCTGCAAGGCGCGCTGCAGGGGACGGGCGCCAAAGGCCGGGTCGAAGCCCTCGTCGGCCAGCCAGTCCCGGGCGGCGGGAGTCAGTTCAACTCGCAAGTCGCGTTCACCCAGGCGCTCCTGGATCTCCTCCATCTGCAGGTCGACGATCTGGCGCATATCCTCGCGCGATAGGGCCGAGAAGGTGATGATCTCGTCGATGCGGTTGAGGAACTCGGGCCGGAAAGTGCCTTTCAGAGCCTTCTCGATCTTGTCGTGAGCTTCACGCTCCTCCTGGTTATCTGAGCGCTGCAGGAAACCCAGCGTACCCGAGTGTTGCACGTACTCTGTGCCCAGGTTGCTGGTCATGATCAGGACCGCGTTTCGGAAGTCCACCACGCGGCCCTGCCCATCGGTCAGCCGGCCGTCGTCCAGGATCTGCAGCAGGGCATTCCACACCTCGGGATGGGCCTTCTCGATCTCGTCGAACAGGATCACCCGGTAAGGGCGCCGGCGCACGGCTTCGGTCAGCTGGCCGCCCTCCTCGTACCCGACGTAGCCGGGCGGGGCGCCGAACAGCCGGGAGACCGTGTGCTGCTCGTGGTATTCGCTCATGTCGATGCGCACCAGGGCGTCCGGGTCTTCGAACAGGAACTCGGCCAGGGCTTTGGCCAGCTCGGTCTTGCCGACCCCGGAGGGGCCAATGAAGATAAAGGAGCCGATCGGGCGGCGCGGGTCTTTCAAACCGGAGCGCGCCCGGCGGATGGCATCCGAGATGGCGTGGATGGCTTCGTCCTGCCCGATGATATGCTCGTGCAGGCGCTCTTCCATTTGGAGCAGCTTCTCGGCTTCGGTCTCCATCATCTGGCTGACCGGGATGCCGGTCCACATCGCCACTACCTCGGCGATATCGTTATAGTCGACCACCTCGTCCAGCTCGTGTTCGTGCTCCCACTGGTCGCGGCGTTCGTTGAATTCGCCTTCCAGGCGCAGGCGCTCTGCTTTCTTCTGGGCGGCGCGTTCGTAATCGCGCTCCAATCCGGCCTGCTCTTCTTCGGCGGTCAGCCGGTCGAGCTCGCTCTTCATCATCTTGAGGTCGGGCGGCAGGGAGTAGAGCGCCACGCGCAGCTTGGCAGCCGATTCATCCATCAGATCGATGGCCTTATCCGGCAGGTGCCGGTCGGTCACGTAGCGGGCGGACAGGCGGGCTGCGGCGACGATGGCTTCATCTGAGAAACGCACCTTGTGGTGCGCCTCGTACCGGTCACGCAGCCCCATGAGCATCTGGATCGTGTCCTCGATGTTCGGCTCTTCCACATAAACCGGAGCGAAGCGGCGTTCTAGGGCCGCATCCTTCTCGATGTGCTTGTGATACTCGTCCAGGGTGGTTGCGCCGATGGCGTGCAGCTCGCCGCGCGCCAGAGCTGGTTTGAGCATATTGGAGGCGTCCATGGCGCCTTGAGCCGCCCCAGCCCCGACGACCGTGTGCAGCTCGTCGATGAACAGGATCACCTCGCCTTCGGCGCGCTGGATTTCCTCGATGGCGGCTTTCAGGCGCTCTTCGAATTCACCACGGAAGCGCGACCCGGCGATCATCGCGCCCAGGTCCAGGGCGACGACGCGCTTGCCCATCAGGATCTCCGGCACATCGTTGGTGGCGATCTTTTGGGCCAGGCCCTCCACGATGGCGGTTTTGCCGACGCCCGCTTCGCCGATCAGCACCGGGTTGTTCTTGGTGCGCCGCGACAGGATCTGGATCACGCGCAGGATCTCCACATCGCGCCCGATCACCGGGTCCAGCTTGCCCTCGCGCGCCATCTGGGTCAGGTCGCGCGAGAAGCGCTCCAGGGTGCGGTAGCGCGTCTCGGCCTGCGGGTCTGTTACCCGTTGGCCGCCGCGGATTTGCTGGACGGTCTCGTACACCCGTTCACGCGTTACCCCGGCGCCTTCCAGCAGGCGCGCCGAAGGGGTGCTGCGCTCGCTCAGGATCGCCAGGAAGATGTGCTCGGTAGAGATATATTCGTCCTTCAGGCGGTTGGCCTCTTCGTTGGCGAGGTCGATGATGCGCTTCACGCGCGGGGTGATGAAGATCTGCCCGGCGCCTCCGCCGAAGATATTGGCCTTGGGGCTGGTGCGCAGGATATAGTCCAGGCGCTCGGTCAGCGCGCTGGCGTCAACTTTTAAGGTCTCTAAAATCTGCGAGATCACCCCCTGCGGCTGCTCGATCAGCGCCAGCAGGATGTGCTCGGTATCGATCTGATTGTGCCCATAACGCTGGATGATCTCCGCCGATCGCTGTGCAGCTTCCTGGGCGCGCTCCGTAAAGCGGTCAAAACGCATCATAATATTTGCAGTCCTTCCTGGGGCAAGTCAGGTTTTGCCACGCGCATTATATCATCGACCAGGTTAATAGAATGAATGTGCGATGTTAGAAATTCGTATGAAGATCAGGTATGACCGAGCACCGGGTGAGGCCGGTAAGGTTGCTGTAAATAGGCTTGTTCCTCCGGGGATAACCGGATCTCGAGAGCGCGAACCGCTTCATCCAGGTGGTGCATTTGGCTGGCGCCGATGATCGGGGCGGTTACCCCGGGTTGATGCAACAACCAGGCCAGGGCAACCTGTGCCGCGGTTACGCCAAGCCGCCCCGCCAGGTCGACGACTCGCTCCACCACTTCAAAATCGCCCTCCTGGTAGTACATCTCGTGAGCGAAATCGTCGATCTGCGAGCGCACCGTCTCTCCCCAACCCTGCCGGGCGCGGTTGCCAACCAGGAAGCCGCGCGCCAGCGGGCTCCAGGGGATCACACCCACGCCCTCGGCCCGGCATAGCGGCAGCATCTCGCGCTCCTCCTCCCGGTACACCAGGTTGTAGTGGTTCTGCATAGATACGAAGCGCGTCCATCCATGCCGGTCAGCCAGGTATATGGCCTGGGCGAACTGCCAGGCGTACATGCTGGAAGCGCCGATGTAGCGCGCCTTGCCAGACTTCACCACGTCATGCAGCGCTTCCAGGGTTTCTTCTATCGGCGTCTCGGGATCGTAGCGGTGGATTTGGTACAGGTCGACATAATCCATTCCCAATCGTTTGAGAGAAGCCTCGATGCTGCCCAGGATATGCACCCGCGACAGGCCGCCCTCGTTTGGGCCTTCTCCCATGGGGAAATAGACTTTTGTGGCGAGGACCACTTCCTCCCGGCGGGTGTATTCGCGCAGCGCCCGGCCCAGAACCGCCTCGCTCTCGCCGCGCGAGTACATATCTGCGGTGTCAAAGAAGTTGACGCCCAGCTCCAGGGCACGCCGTATGAAAGGCCGCGACTGCTCTTCATCCAGTACCCACTTGCGCCACTGTGAGCTGCCGTAGGTCATCGTTCCAAGGCAGAGGCGCGAGATTTTCAGGCCGCTGCGGCCGAGGTTAATATATTCCATGCAAATCCCTCTATCTCATGAACCCGCCTCGAGCGTCTCGATCGTGCGCATGGCCAGGTCGACCGCCTTTTCCAAGGTACCGGCGTCGAAGGCAAACTTAACTCCCGCAGCAACATACAGGTCCGGGATGGTAGCCGAACCACCCAGGGCGAGCGCCCGGCGGTAAGCGGCCACTGCACTCTCCTGGTCCTGCAAAGCCCGCCGCCAGACCTGCATGGCGCCGAGCTGCGCCAGGCCGTATTCTACATAATACAACGGATCAGCGTGGATATGCGGCTTGCGCTGCCAACCGGTGATCTTCTCTAGCTCCAGGCCACTCCAGTCCACCCCGGGCATATAGCGCTCCCACAGCTCAGACCATTTCTCATCGCAGTTGACGGGTTTGCTGGCCGCCACGTGGTGAGTATAGACCCAATGCTGGAAGCTATCGACCACCGCCATATACGGCCAAAAGCGCACAGCCACCTCCAGGTGCTCGACCCGGGCGCGGGCGGCATCTGCGAGGGAGTAAAAACCGCCCTGTTCTGCCGCAAGATAGGGAGCAGACAGGTATTCCATGCTCATCGAAGCCACCTCGGCGAATTCCAGCGGTGGTTCCTGAGCATGGAAGGGTAGCTGGCGGCTCTCGAAGGCATTGAAAGCGTGCCCGCCTTCGTGGACCAGGGTCAGGATGTCATCGTGGATTCCGACGGCGTTCATGAAGATAAACGGGCGCTGGGCAGCCATAAAAGTCGTGCAGTATGCGCCTGGGGCCTTGCCTTTGCGGCTGGCAAGATCGAGCAGGTCTTCCTGCCGCATGGTTTCGAATTGCGTGCCCAGCTGCAGGTCAACCTGGTTGAAGATCTTGCCACCCTTCTCGACCAGTTCATCGATCGTCTGAAAAGGCCGCAGGGGCAGCCTGCCGAGTGAGTCGACCTCCAGGTCCCAGGGTCTCAAAGAATCGACTCCCAGGCGTCGCCGGCGCTTCTCATAGAGTTCCCGGGCGGCCTGGACGACCACGGCTTCGATGGCTGCATGGAACTGAAAGCAGTCCTCTGGGGTATAGTCGAACCTGTGCAGTTCAGTCCAGCGATAGGCCCGGTAATCGGACAACCCGCTGTTGGCGGCCAGCTGGCCGCGCACCTGCATGAATTTTCGCCAGAGCTCGTTGATCGCTCTCCGATCGGCCAGCTGGCGTTCGGCAGCCAGGCGCCAGGCGCGCTCGCGCTTGTCACGGTCCGGGTCCTGGTAAACTGGCAGCAGCTGCGGCAGGGTCAGTTCCCTGCCTTCCCAGACCACGGTCTGGGTTCCCATGACCTTTTCGTACTCCGCGCCCAGTTTCTTCTCCTCGCTGAGCAAGGGCAGGTTGGCCTCCCGGAACAGGGCGGCTTCGGCACGCAGGTTGCGCATGGCGATTTCAAAACCAGAAACCACCAGGCCGCTCGCCAGCAATTTTTCCTTGAGCTGCTGGGCTCCCGCCTTGGCCCTCGGGCGCACCTCGTCCAGGAAGCGATTGTAGGCCTGCTCCGCCTGTGGGTCGGTCGTGTCTAGGGTGTTGGCGACGTACAGCCGCCAGTAGGCTTCGTCCAGCAATTTCTCGAGGTCGGACCAGTCCTGCATCCAGCTCGAAAGATGATTCGCGTCGAGCGGTCGATTTTCCAGGTCACGAAAATAGGGTTCGATCTGCGACCAGGGCCAGTCTTTGAATTCAACGGCAGTTTTGGGAAGCGATTCGGACAAAGGTGACCATCCTCTCTGTGATCCATTTTTGGCTCGAAATGAGGCCCGTTCTGGTCATCTTGTAGCTCAGGGCCTTGTATCTGTGTTTACAGGTCCGGCGCCAGCAGGTGCCAGTCGGTCACCTGCTGGTAGGCGTGCGCTGCCTGGAAGAGCAGTTCTTCGCGGAAATGCGGGCCCATCAACTGCATCCCTACCGGCAGCCCCTGGCTGTCGAACCCCACCGGGAAAGTCAACCCGGGCACGCCGGCCAGGTTGGCGGGCAGGGTAAACACATCCTCCAGGTACATCGACAGCGGATCGTCGCCATGCTCGCCGATGCGAAAGGCCGTCGTGGGGGCGACCGGTGCGGCGATCAGGTCCACCTCCTGGAAGGCGGTCTCGAAGTCGCGCTTGATCAACGTGCGTACCTTTTGCGCCTGCCCGTAGTAAGCCTCGTAGTATCCGGCGGAGAGGGCATACGTGCCCAGCATGATGCGCCGCTTGACTTCCGCCCCGAACTTCTCCCCGCGCGTGCGGCGGTAAACCTCCCAGATCTCGTCAGCCGGCAGGCGCGGCCCGTAGCGGATCCCGTCATAGCGCGCCAGGTTGGCGGAGGCTTCTGCCGGCGCGATCAGATAGTAGACCGGCAGGGCATACTCGGTGTGCGGCAGGCTCACCGGGTGCGCTTCGGCGCCCAGCGCTTCAAGTGCGGCAATGGCCCGCCTGACGGTCTGCTCCACCTCGGCCTGCATCCCCTCGATAAAATATTCCTGCGGGACGCCGATGCGCAACCCCTTTAATGAAGAGGCTTCCAGGCTGATCTCGGGGACAGGCACGTCGACCGTGGTGGCGTCCAGCGGGTCGCGCCCGGCCATCAGCCTGAATAGCAGCGCGGTTTCGGTCGCCGAGCGGGCGAAAGCTCCCACCACATCCAGCGAGGAGCCGTAAGCCACCAGCCCATAGCGGGAGACCCGCCCGTAAGTGGGCTTTATGCCGGTCACGCCGCAGAAGGAAGCTGGCTGGCGCACGCTGCCGCCCGTGTCGGTGCCCAGGGCGGCCGGCACCAGGCGGGCAGCGACCGCCGCCGCGCTGCCCCCGCTAGAACCGCCCGGGACGCGCGCCGGGTCCCAGGGATTGCGGGTCACCTGATAGGCCGAGTTCTCTGTCGAAGAGCCCATGGCGAACTCGTCGGTGTTGGTCTTGCCCACGATCACGACCCCTGCGGCAATTAGCCGCTCCACGGCGGTCGCATTGAAGGGCGGGACGAAGTTCTCCAGGATGCGCGAGCCGCAGGTGCAGCGCACATCTGCCACGCATAGTACGTCCTTCACTGCAATCGGGATCCCGATTAGAGGGGCAATGGATTGGTCGGGGTCTTTGCGCCAATCGCTCAGCTGCCGGTCGGCCTGCTCCGCCTGCGCCAGGGCTTTTTCGGGGATCAGCGTCAGAAAGGCCTGCAGGCGCGGTTCAATGCTCTGGATGCGCTCCAGGCAGGCCAGCGTCAGCTCTCGGCTGGAGGCTTCGCCCGAACGCAGGACGGCGATCATCTCGAAGAGGCTCAGGTCTGAGTACCCGGTCATGTATGTTGGGTTATGTGAGCAGGGGGTCCGGGCGGAGGGCGTTATTCCAGGATGGGAGGTACGCGAAACTGCCTGTCCTTCACCTGGGGGGCATTGTCCAGCAGGGCTTCCAGGCTTAAGCCGGGACGAGGTTCGTCTTCGCGCAGGACGCTTCGCGCCGGGAGCACGCTGGAGGTGGGCGGGATATCGGTGGTATCCAGTGCCTGCAGCCGGGCGGCGTAGTCCAGGATCGCCGAGAGCTGCTCACTATAGCGCACTTTCTCGTCCTCGGTCAGCTCCAGGCGGGCCAGCTCGGCGATGTGCTCGACTTCTTCTCTAGTCAGGGGCATGGCTGGGATTATATCATGGGGAGTACGGTCGCCGACTTGCACCAGGTGGTTATGGCTGGCTCTGCCAGCCGGTCGCGTACCAGCGCAGATATTCTTCGAGGTGCACCTGCCAGTAGGCCTCCTCATGGTAGCCCGGGTAGAGGTGCCATTCATGAGGGATGTCTTTTTCGGTGAGCAGCGCTTCGAACCAACGGGCGGATTTGGAGATCTGGACACGATCTTTATCGCCCAGGTCCAGGTAGATGCGGGGCAGCGCCGCGTTGGGGATCGCATCCAGCCACTCTTTCAGGTGGGGTAGATCGGTCCAGAAGACGGGCAGGCTGTGAGCGCCGATCGCCCCGAACGATTCCCACTCGGACAGACCCAGGTGAATCGCCCAGCCTGCCCCGCGCGAGAGCCCGCCTACAGCCCGGTAGCGCCGCTCGGGGAGGGTGCGGTAGGTCTGGTCGATCCACGGCAACAGGGTCTCCATCACCACCCTGCCGAACATATCCTCATCCGGCTGAGCCCAGGAGCGGTCGCGCGGCATGACGACGATGAATGGAGGCAGCTCCCCGGCCGCGACCAGCGCGTCCAGGGTTTCGTCCACGCCCAGCCGGTCCCACTGATCATCGTTGTAGTTCTGCCCGTGTACCAGATACAGGACCGGGTAACTCCGCTCGCTCTGATTGTCATAGCATGGGGGCAAATAAACCCGGTACTCCATCGGCAGCTTCAGGAGATCGCTGCGTACCTGACCGGTCTCGATGCGGCCACCCTGGCCCAGACAGGCCGGGGTGGGCTGCGTTGGAGTGGTCGCCGGCGTCGGCAAGTCTGTTGGCGGCGGAATCTGGGTGGCTGAGGTCGTCGCTTTAAAAGAGGGGGTGGGCGAGGGGTTGCTTTCGCCTGGCGAGACCCGGGTGGAGCGGTCTAGCCCGGTGGGCGTGCTGGCAGGCGCGTCAAAGCCTGGCGCGGGCGAACAGCTCCACAGGGTGATAGCCAGCCAGAGGCAGAGGACGGCAATTAGCGTTGATTTCACGTCACGGATTGATGGCTGCCAGAGTCCGCTGTTATTCCGCTGAGACAGTGGCTGTTTTACGAAGACCACCTTCCGGTCGGTCTGTCCAGTAAAGGAATCGCGCCGAGGATCTGGCGCGATTGAACATGCCGGCGTGCAGCGATGGTCTCTCCACGATAGTTAGCGGAAAGAGGTTATATTCTCTCTAGAGCATTAGCGATCAGCGCGGTTCGACTACAAACTTGATGGCGGTGCGAATTTTGTCGTCGATCTCCACATCCACAAATTCCGGGATGAAGACTACGCTGATGCCATCCTGAGACAGATAGCTTTTTGCCAGAGCCATCGCTTTGACAGCCTGGTTGACAGCGCTGGCTCCTATCGCTTGAACTTCTGCATGTTTGTGTTCCCGAATTACCCCTGCGATGGCGCCCGCAACGGCGGAAGTCCGGGAAGTACCCCTCACTTTGATGATATCAACTCTTGGTCTGCGTTCATTGGAGGCGTCCATGTGCAATCCCTCCTAGGGACTGTTGCATTCTCGGGCGCGTTAGGGTACAGACAATTTTACAGGATTTTGCCGAAGTGGGCAAGCCAATTCCCTTGTTCGAGCTATTTTCGGAAGTCAGGAATATGGGGCTGGAGCTTAACAGCCTGCCAGGTTTGTTGTAAACTAATAGCGAAGAGCAACCTCATTCTGACTTCTCAGGAGCAAAGCATGGAGAACGATCGTTACTCAGATTTGGACCTTTCACCCCGCGTCCTTCTTGGTCCGGGCCCCAGCATGGTGTCGCCGCGCGTGCTGCGCTCGTTGGCAACACCGCTGGTCGGCCACCTGGACCCGGAATTTCTGAAGCTGATGGAGGAAGTCCAGCAGCTGCTGCGCTACGTGTTCCGGACGAAGAACGAGCTGACCGTGCCGATCTCCGGGACCGGCAGCGCGGGTATGGAAGCCGCGTTGTGCAACTTTATCGAGCCGGGAGACAGGGTCTTGATCGCTATCCAGGGTTACTTTGGCGAGCGCCTGTTCGATATTGCCGGCCGCTACGGCGCCGTGGTGGACCGCATCGAGAAACCCTGGGGGCAAGTGTTCGATCCGCAGGAGATCAAGACCGCCCTCAGCCAGGCAAAGTACAAGCTGGTGGCGATCGTACACGCTGAGACCTCCACCGGAGCGCGCCAGCCGGGCATCCCGGAGATCGCCGCCGCCGCCCACCAGTACGGGGCGCTGCTGGTGCTGGATACGGTCACCTCCCTGGGAGGGCTGCCCGTCGAGATCGATGCCTGGGAGGTCGACATCGCCTATAGCGGTACCCAGAAGAATATCTCTGCCCCGCCCGGCCTGGCCCCGCTGACCGTGTCGCCCCGGGCGTGTGACGTTTTGCGCAGCCGCAAAATGCAGGTTCAGAACTGGTATCTCGATCTCTCCATGCTGGAAAAATACTGGGGGAAGGAGCGCACCTACCATCATACCGCCCCGATCAGCATGAACTACGCCCTGCGCGAAGCGCTGCGTATGGTGGCGGAAGAAGGCCTTGAAGCGCGCTTTGCCCGCCACCGGGCGAATGCCGAACTGTTATGGGCCGGCCTGGAGGAAATGGATCTCTCGCTGCTGGTCCCTCTCGAGAACCGCTTACCGACTCTCTCTACCCCGCTGGTCCCACCCGGGGTCGACGAGACAGACGTCCGCCGCCGGCTGTTGAACGACTACAACATCGAGGTGGCCGGTGGGTTCGGCCAGCTGAAAGGCAAAGTCTGGCGCATCGGGCTGATGGGCTTCAGCAGCCGCCGAGAAAACGTGGCCTTGTTGCTGGCTGCAATCCGGCAGATTCTGTCAAACCACGCCTGACCTCACCCAGCCATGCGCCGCTGGTTCTGGTTCTTTCTTACCATCCTGTTCGGCGGGGCTTTGGGCCTGTTCTACGGCTGGGTGATCAACCCCGTCGAGTATGTGGACACGACCCCGGCCACGCTGCGCAGCGATTATCAGACCGATTACGTCCTGATGGTGGCGGAGGTCTACCACGCCGACAACGACATCGAGCAGGCGGTGCGCCGCCTGGCCGTGATGGGCGATCGGCCTCCGCTGGATATCGTCCGCCAGGCGATGGTCTTCGCCGCCCAGGCGCCATTCGCCGATTCGGACCAGGCGCTGCTCAGCCAGCTGGGCGGCGCCCTGCAGATCTATGACCCTCAGCTGGGAGCGCCGCAGCCATGACCGAGGAACGCGGCCGCTG
>Ga0209341_10003846_pt1 | contig 13964 bp, 12 predicted proteins | sample RifCSP13_2_FD_184020 | JGI IMG/M metagenome (GOLD analysis project Ga0209341, IMG submission 184020) | Soil microbial communities from Rifle, Colorado - Rifle CSP2_sed 13_2 (SPAdes) (version 2) | ecosystem: Environmental > Terrestrial > Deep subsurface > Rock core/Sediment | place: Rifle...
CCTCACCAACCTACTCGACCGTTGTCTGGCGATCCGATCGAGTGAGCGAGTGATGCTGCTGACCGACGAGGGCTCGGACGATGGCGTGGTCGACGCACTCGTCGATGCCATCGCAACGCGGGGTGCGGTGCCCGTGGTGTCGCAGATCCCGATGCCTCGGATGCCGGGATCGGAGCCCCCCGGCGCCGTTGCCGACGCGATGCGGGCAGCCGACGTCGTTATCGAGCTCACCAGCCTGTTCATAGGTTCGAACCAGGCACGCCGGCGCGCCAACGAAGCAGGAACGAGATACGTCGCGATGCCGGGCGTTCGCGTCGAGACGTTCCGGGACGACGGCCCGCTTGCCGTCGACTTCGATCGGATCCGCGGCGACGCCGAGTCTGTCGGTGCGGCGTGGAGCGGCGCCGAGCGGTTCCGGCTCACGACGCCTGCCGGCACCGACCTCTCGGGGTCCGTGGCTGGCCGGCCCGGTCGTGTGCTCCACGGGCTCGCCCGGGAAGCCGGCGCGTACATGGCGCCGCCCGATATCGAGGCCGGGACGGCACCGGTGGAAGGGTCGGCGAACGGCGTCGCGGTGATCGATGCGGATCTCCTGTTCATGGGGCGGGGGCCGCTGGTGCATCCGGTAGTGTTGACGGTCACTGACGGTGAGATCGTCGGAATCGAGGGCGAAGAGGCCGAGCGCCTGTTCGAGATGCTCGCAAGGTGCGGCGACGACCCTCGGATGCGGAACCTGGCCGAGGTCTCGATGGCGTTCAACCCGGCCGGGCGGGTGTGCGGCGTGCCGATGGAGACCGAGTCCGCCCTCGGAACCGCGCACATCGCGCTCGGGAACTCCATCGCGTACGGCGGCACCGTGGACGCGGCCGCGCATCTCGACTGCGTGATGAAGGACGCGACCCTCGAGCTCGATGGCCGGCCCGTGATGGCCGCCGGGAGGCTCGTGTGAGGCCGCCGAGGGTCGTTCTCGCCAAGCCGGGGCTTGACGGGCACGATCGCGGCATCAAGGTGATCGCGATGGCGCTGCGGGACGCCGGTGCAGAGGTGATCTACCTCGGGCTGCGGCGGACGGCCGCCGAGATCGTGCAGGCGGCGGTCGATGACGATGCGGACGTGATCGGTGTCTCAGTGCTCTCCGGGGCCCACCGTCCGCTCGTGCAGCAGCTCCTCGACGAGCGCACATCGCGAGGCGTCGGGGAGCTCCCGGTCGTCGTCGGCGGGACGATCCCGACCCAAGACGCGGCGGAGCTCCGCCAGCTCGGAGTCGCGGCTGTCGTGCCCGTCGGTACCGATCTCGATGATGCCGTCTCGATCATCCTGGGCGTGGCCGGGGAGCGACGCCGATGACTGCCGAGAGCGGTTCCGGCGAGCGGTCGACCACGCCGGACGGAGTCGATCTGCGAACCGACGCTGGGCTGCTCGTCGCTCCCGTGTACACGTCGTCGGACCTGGGTGGCGGCCTCGATGCCCTCGAGGCTCGTCTCGGCGTGCCCGGTGAACCGCCTTTCACCCGCGGGCCTTATCCCTCGATGTATCGCGGGAAGCTGTGGACGATGCGGCAGTTCGCTGGCTTCGGCTCGCCGGAGGACGCCAACGCGAGGTTCCGCTTCCTCCTCGAGCGCGGCCAGACGGCGCTGTCGGTCGCGTTCGATCTGCCGACGCAGCTCGGTTACGACTCGTCGCACTCGGTTGCCCGTCCCGAGGTCGGCCGGGTCGGCGTCGCGATCGACACCGCCGAGGACATGGTCGACCTGTTCCGGGGCCTCGAGTTGAAGGAGATCTCCGTCAACCTCACGATCAACGCCACCGCGCCTATCATCCTCGCTACGTATCTGGTCGCGGCCGAACGTCAGGGGGCTGACCACGCGTCGCTGACCGGAACGTTGCAGAACGACATCATCAAGGAGTTCCTCGCCCGAAAGACGTTCATCTTCCCGCCCCAGCCATCGATCCGCCTCGCCGCCGACGTCATCGAGTTCTGCGCCCATCACCTTCCGCGATTCAATCCGATCTCGGTCACCGGGTACCACGCTCGGGAGGCGGGATGCGACGCCGTTCACGAGCTGGCCCTGACGATGGCGTCCGCGATCACGTACGCCGACGCGCTGGTGGCTCGCGGCGTCGAGTTCGACACCTTCGCGCCGAGGCTATCGTTCCACTTCGCAACGACCCTCGATCTCTTCGAAGAGGTAGCGAAGCTGCGCGCCGCACGCCGCCTGTGGTACTCGATCGCCACCGAGCGCTTCGGCGCGAAGGACGAACGTTCCGGGCGTCTCCGCTTCTTCTCCGGGAACTCCGGCACGACGCTCACGGCGCAGCAGCCGCTCAACAACATCATCCGCTCGACGCTGCAGTGCCTCGGAGCCGTCCTCGGTGGCGCGCAGTCGATCCATGTCATGGGTTACGACGAGGCGTTCGAGATCCCGTCCGAGGAGGCCGTGACGCTCTCGTTGCGCACGCAGCAGATCATCGCCTACGAGTCCGGCGTGACTCGGACGACGGATCCCCTCGGTGGGTCCTTCTTCGTGGAATCCCTCACGGACGAGCTCGAGGCGCGTGCTCGCGCGGTGCTTGCTGAGATCGACCGAGAGGGAGGCGTCGTCCCCGCTCTCGAGCGCGGGATCCCGCAGCGGTGGATCGCCGAGTCCGCGTACCGGGCCGAACGCGAGATCGCGTCCGGACACCGGAAGAAAGTCGGCGTCAATCTGTACGCCGATGCGGAGGAGACGACCGAACGATCATCGGTCTTCGCCTTGGATCAGGGCATCGTTGACCGGCAGATCGCCAGGACCGCTTCGCGCGTCGCCTCACGCGATCGGGTCGCGAACGGCAAGGCGCTCCGAGCCCTCGAGCGGGCGACACGCGCCGGTGAAAACGTCATGCCGCCACTGATCGACGCCGCGCGTGCCGGATCGACCCTCGGCGAGATGAGCGATGTGTTCCGCGAGCTGTTCGGTGAGTTCCGGGAGCCGGACCCGTGGTGAATGGCCCCCTCAATGGTGTGCGCGTTCTCGATCTCACGCGGTTCGTGGCCGGGTCGCAGACCACCGCCTTGCTCGCCGCGCTCGGCGCCGACGTCGTCAAGGTCGAGGTACCGCCCGAGGGCGACCCCTACCGGAAGCAGGGCACGGCATGGATCGGCGACGAGTCGGCCCTTTTCCTGTCGCTGAACTCCGGGAAGCGCAGCCTGGCGCTCGACTTCCGCGCTCCGGCCGCGGCCCCGATCGTCGACGCGCTGCTTAGCTCGTCGGACTTCCTCGTGGAAAACTCCCGGCCTGCAGCGCTAGCTCGCTACGGCCTGGATTGGGATTCCGTGCATACCCGACACCCGTCCATCATCTACGGGTCGATCTCGGGGTACGGAGACGTTGGACCCGAGGCAGACCGGGGAGGGTTCGATCTGATCCTGCAGGCGGACAGCGGAGTCATGAGCGTCACCGGATCGTCGGAGTGCGGTCCGGTCAAGATCGGCGTCCCGGTGCTCGACGTCGGGGCGGGGGTGAGCTGTGCGCTGGGTCTGCTCGCCGCGTATGTCGAGCGCGAGCGGACCGGCGTTGGCAGCCACGTCACGGCTTCACTCCTCGAGTTCGCGCTGACGAGCCTCGGCACGCTCGCAGCCGCGTACTTCGCTGAAGGGCAAGTACCAGGTCTTCTCGGCACGAACTCGCCGACCTTCGCTCCATACGGCGGGTTCCGAACGGCTGACGGCTCGATCGTGATCGCGGGGGCCGGCTCGGAGGACATGTGGATCCGGTGCTGTCGGGCCCTTGGTGTCGAGGAACTGCTGCAGGATCCTCGCTTCGCGGACAACTCGTCGCGCGTTCATCATCGAGATGAGCTCACGGAGCTGATCGAGGCGCGTCTGGAGACCGCCGAGAGCAGGCACTGGCTCGACCTGCTCGACGCGGCCGGCGTCCCCGCCTCGCAGATCAGAGACATCCGCGACGTTTTCGCCGGGCCTCAGCCGACCGCCCTCGGCGCCGTTCAAGAGCTCCAGCATCCGACCGTCGGCCCCTACCGGATCGTCGGCGCGCCGCTCAGGATCGACGGATCACCGCTGCCGGTCGCGCGCCCGGCGCCGGTGCTTGGCGCCGACACCCGCGAAGTGCTGCAGGAACTCGGGATCGAAGCGGGCGAGATCGACGGGCTGATCGCCGGCGGGACGGTGGTGGTTGCGTGATGGCTGCGTCCGCCGACGGGCTGGAGGGGAGTGTCCTCGAACGGACGATCGAGCTCGCCGCGGTCCCCGCGCCGACCGGCCTCGAACGCGATCGGGCCGATGTAGTTGCGGGCTGGTGGCGCTGGGACGGCTGGGCGGACGTCGCGATCGATCCGATCGGGAATGTCCGCGCTCGCGTCGGAGACCCACGAGGCCCGGCCGTCGTCCTCGCCGCACACCTCGACACGGTCTTCGACGAAGGACAACCGCACGGCGCCCGGCGTGTCGGCGACCGACTGATCGGGCCTTCGGTGGGAGACGACTCGGTCGGCGTCGCAGCGCTGTCGGCAGTCGGCTCGCTCCTTGCGAAGGCGGGGATGGGCGCCTTGCTCGTGGCGACCGTCGGCGAGGAAGGGGTGGGGAACCTGCGTGGTATCCGTGGCCTGCTCGACGACCCCCCTGACGGTGGGATCCGTGCACTCCTGGCCGTGGAAGGGAACTACTACGGGCGCGTCTCGACGGTGGGGGTGGGCTCGACCAGGTGGCGGATCCAGTTGAGTGGCCCGGGAGGGCACGCCTGGGAGGCGTCCGAGATGCCGAGCGCGGTTCACGCTGTAGCTCGTCTCACCTCTGCGCTTGCCGATGTTCGTCACGCCCATGCCAGAACGTCGGTCAATGTTGGCCGGATCGCGGGCGGAGAGGCGATCAACGCCCGAGCGCGCTCAGCGTGGCTGGAAGTGGATCTCCGCGCCGATGAGGCCATCGCTCTCGAGGTGGTCGAGCGCGAGGCGAGGCTCGCGATCGAACGCTGTATCCCGAACGACCTTCACGTTGAGGTGGTTGAGATCGGGCGGCGCCCGGCGGGAAGCGTCGACGCGCGCCACCCGCTCGTTAGGGCGGCGGTCGATGCTCTGCGCGCGGCCGGGTCCATGCCCTCGTTGGATGCGACGAGCACCGACGCCAACGCCGCCCACGCCGTGGGCATCCCTGCGATCGCAGTCGGCGTGACGTCCGGCTCCGGGGAGCACACGCCCGACGAGTGGATCGATGTGTCTCCTATCGCCCTCGGCGTCACCACGCTCGCGGACACGGTGATCCGGTTCTCGGAGGTGTCATGACCGACGTGGCATCAGGCGTCGTTCTCCAGGGAGTCGACGATCCGGCCGCCTTCGAGGGGATGGTTGAGGAGATAGAGGTGCTCGGCTTCCGGCACTTGTGGGTGACCGATTCCTCCCTGCATGCGCGCAACCCCTACGCCTACCTCACGCTGGCGGCACGGGGCTCGCGCGAGCTGCTCCTCGGCACCGCCGTAACGAACCCCCTGACACGGCATCCGGCCATCACGGCTGCTGCGGCCGCCACCGTCGATGAAATCTCGGCCGGGCGCATGGTCTTAGGGATCGGCGCCGGCGACCGGCCGCTGCTCGCCCTCGGGATGAAGCCGGCACCGGTCGAGACCCTCCGCTCGGCGATCTCCGCGATCCGAGGTCTGTGGAGCGGCCAGCACGTGACACTCGAAGAGCGATCCTTCCGCTTGAACGAGGCACATCTCCGGTTCGCCTCGCGGCCTGACATCCCGATCTACATCTCGGCTAGTGGCCCCAAGACCCTCGAGCTGGCCGGCGCCGTTGCCGACGGCGTGATCCTGCTGGTGGGCTTGTTCCCTGAGGCCATCGCGTGGGCGCTGGAACACGTGGATCGAGGTGCGGCGGCGGCTGGGCGCGACCGGCCGGATATCCAGGTCTTCGCGTACGGGCGGATCGCCGAAGACGAAGGTGCGGCCCTGGCCGATGCCCGCACGATCGCGGCGTGGTTCCCTCAGACCGCACCGGTCATCTGCCGCCTCGCGGGACTCCCGGACGAACTCATCAACGAGGTGCGCTCGAGGTACAGCGGCGGTGAGTTCCAGGAGGCGGCTACGGCAGCCGAGCTGCTGCCGGCCGGATTCGTACGGCAGGTGGCGTTGGCAGGCAACCAAGAGCACGCGCGAGGCCGGATCCGAGGCGTGATCGCTGCGGGTGCGAACATCGTGAACGTGTTCCCTCTCGGCCAGGACAGGATGGGGACGGTTCGGGCGTTCGCGACTAGCTTCCGTGCGGCGGCACACGAACCAGGCGTGTGATGTCGGATCCGTGGGGGCATGATGATCGTGGCTGATGGAAGGGACTGGAACGTGATCGGGGTGCATCACATCGCGTTCGCGCACGGGGATGACCCCACATGCGAGGAGGCGCTCGCCGCGCTGCTGCGGTGCGAACCTTCCGTCGAGACGGCACCGGGTTTCGTCGAGCGCATGTATCCGGTGGGTGACGCTTACGTGCAGACCCTCGAACCTACCGGCGAGGGAGTGGTCGCGTCGTTCATCGACAAGCGTGGCCCGGCACTGCATCATCTCGCGTTCTCGGTCGATTCGATCGATGCGGCGGTCGCCGATCTCCGAGCCGCCGGCACTCGGCTCATCGACGAGCGGCCGCGAGCGGGTGGTGTCGCTACCCGGATCGCGTTCATCCATCCGTCGGTCTTCGGGGGGCTGCTCGTGGAGCTCGTCGAGACCGTTCCATCGACGGTGGAGGCGTAGCGTGCCGGAGGGGGGCGACGTGCAGGAAGGACTCACGGCGGGGGGCGGCCGCGCCGGCGGCGTGTTCAGCGTCCGCCACGATCGCCAGAAGGTGACCGACTGGGTGTACGAGGAGGTTCGGGCTGCGATCATCGACCTCCGATTGCAGCCGGGGGAGGCCCTTCGCGAGGCGGCCATCGCCGCGCAGCTCGGTGTGAGCAAGACGCCCGTCCGAGAAGCCCTCGGGCGGCTCGAGCAGGAGGGGCTCGTGGACGCGACGTCGTTCAAGGGCGCGGTCGTGAGTGGGTACTCGCGAAAGGACCTCGTCGAGATCTACGAGCTGCGGGGGCTACTCGAGGGAGCAGCTATCCGAGCCGCGGCCGAGGATGCCTCGGACGAAACGCTCGCTCGCCTGCGTGCCATCGTCGAACGCTCGCGCCAGCTTCGAGAAGCTGGTGAGTTCGAGGCACTCGCGACTCTCCTCGGCGAGTTCGACGACGTCGTCTACGCGCAGGTCACGAACTCGAGGATCGCCGCGCTCATCGAGAACGTACGGGCGCACCTCGCGCGGATCGGCAAGCTGACGGAGAAGATCCCCGGGCGAGTCGAGGCCTCGGTCGAAGAGCACGCGAGGATCGTTGACGCCCTGGCATCAGGCGACGCCGATTCGGCCGAGCACGTCCTTCGTTCGCATCTGGCGAGTCTGCTCGGAGATCAGCTGGCCCAGACCGATCGACAGGGCGGCTGGGGTTTGACTCCCCGGCCCGGTATCTGATGTAGTGCGCATCATGTCTCGAACCCGCGAGCACGTGTTGGATGCTCTGCGCGTTGCCGGCGCATCGACCTGGACCGCGGCCACCCAGCACCCGATGGTTCGAGCGATCGGCGACGGGACGTTGCCGCACGAGGTCTTCCGTGGCTACTTCGAGCAGAACGTTCTGTACCTGCGTGAGTACGTTCGTTCGATCGCGATGCTCCTCGCCAAGGCGCCAGATATCCCGGCCATGGAAACTCTAACGCGCTTCCTCTCCCAGATCGCCGACAACGAGATCCCGGCCAATCTGCTGTTCCTCGAGCGGCTGGGGGGCGATGTCGACGCCGTGCAGCGGGCGGGCGGCCGCGAGATGCATCCGACGACGTACGGCTATACGCGACATCTCCTGGCCACGTGCGCCCAAGGTGACTGTGCCGAGGGGCTGGCGGCCGTCCTGCCGTGCCAGTGGAGCTACGGGGAGATCGGGCGGACGCTCATGGGCAGTCATCCGGACGATGAGATCTACGCGGAGTGGATCTCGATGTTCGGCAACGACGAGTACGACGCCCTCGTCGAGGCTTCGACGAAACTGCTGGACGAACTCGTCGGTGATGATGAGCACCGGATCCCCGCGCTGATGGAGATCTTCGATCGCTCGATCCGTTTCGAGGTCGAGTTCTGGGACATGGCGTATGCCGGGCGCCCGACGTGAAGGAGAGCTGATGCGAGCAGCCCGTATCCATGAGGATCTGACGCTGCGCGTGGAGGATGTTGCGACGCCGGAGCCGGGTTTCGGCGAAGTCCTGGTCCGGATACAGGCTGCGGGCGTCTGCGGCACGGACCTGCACATCCTCGACGGCATGATCAAGCCGGATCCCTATCCGATGATCCTCGGGCATGAGGCTGCGGGCGTTATCGAGTCGGTGGGTGAGGGAGTCTCCCGCGGTGTGGGCGATCGGATAGGGATCTACAACAAGATCTTCTGCGGCCACTGCGAGCAGTGTCTGAAGGGAAGGACGAACATCTGCGACGCGGAAGCGGAGCAGCTCGGGTTCAATCGTGACGGCGGCGACGCCGAGTACGTCTGCGTGCCGGACGCGAATGCGGTTTCGGTGCCCGACGGTGTTGACATCGCCACGGCGGCCGTTCTCACATGCGCCGGCATGACGGCGATCCACGCGACGCGGATCTCTGAACTCAGACTGGCCGACACCGCCGTCGTCAACGGGATCGGCGGCGTCGGCGTCCTGATGGTGCAAGCCGCAGCGCACGCCGGTGCGCGCGTCCTTGCCGTTGCGGATTCGGACGCGAAGCTCGAGCTCGCGAAGGAGCATGGTGCGAGCGACGGGGTCGTGGTTGATACGCCTGATGCCTACGAGTCGCTCCCAGCGAAGATCCGAGCGCTGACGAACGGCCGTGGCGTTGACGTCTTCTTCGAGCTCGTCGGCACGACCTCGACGATGACGGCCGGCATCCGCTCGCTCGCCAAAGGCGGCCGATTCGTGTCGACGGGGTACACCGACCAGTCGATCGAGATCCATCCGATCGAATTCATCCTTCCCGAGACCTCGCTCGTGTCGACGGTGGCGGCGACGCGCCCGGACCTTGAGGACGCGCTTGCCCTCGCCGACATCGAGGCTATGCGGGTGCCCCTCGCCGCTCGGTTCGCGCTCGACCGACTCGACGACGCGCTGGCCGCGCTGCGTGAGCGGACCGTTCTCGGCCGTCAGGTGCTCGAGTTCGCATGACGTTGACGGGAACAGGAGGCGAGCTGATGCAGACCATCACCGAGCCGAAGGTCCCATTCCTGGGTGAACCGCTGCGGCTGTACATCGACGGCCGTTTCCTGGAAACCGAAGCCGCCCTTCCCACGCTCAATCCTGCGACCGGCGCGATGCTCGCCGAGGCGCCTCTGGCGACGCCGCACGAAGTGAGCCTCGCCGTCGAGGCCGCGCAGCGCGCTTTCGAGGATTGGCGCTTCTTCCCTGCTACGCAGCGCGCACGGCTGATCTGGCGGCTCGCGGATCTCCTCGAGGAGAACGCGGAGGAGCTCGCGACGATCGAGGTGCTGGACAACGGCAAGCCACTCGGCGAAGCGCAGGCCGTCGACATCGCCCTCACTATCGAACTGCTGCGGTACTACGCCGGCTGGGCGACGAAGGTGATCGGCGACGTTCTGCCGAACTCGATCCCCGGCATGATGACGCTCAACAAGCGCGAGCCGGTCGGCGTCGTCGCCGCGATAACTCCATGGAACTTCCCGCTTCTCGAGGTCGCTTACAAGCTCGGACCCGGTCTCGCCGCCGGATGCACCTTCGTCATCAAACCGTCGGAGCTCGCGCCGCTATCGACGATCCGGCTGATGCAGCTCGTTGAGGAGGCGGGGTTCCCGCCGGGTGTCGTGAACCTCGTGATCGGCGGTCCGGACGTCGGTGCCGAGCTCGTTGGGCACCCCGGCGTCGCCAAGATCGCCTTCACGGGCCAGACGGCGACCGGCAAGGAGATCCTCCGCGCCTCGATCGATGGGTTGAAGCGGGTCACCCTTGAGCTGGGCGGGAAGAGCCCCAACATCGTGTTCGCCGACGCCGACCTCGACGCGGCGTCGAGCGGAGCCTTCGGCGGTATCTTCTTCAACCAGGGACAGGCGTGCGTCGCCGGTGCCCGCCTGCTCGTCGAGGCGTCGATCGCCGACGAGCTCCTCGAGCGCGTCGTTGACAAGGCTCGTCACGTCCGCCTCGGGCACGGTCTTGATCCACAGACCCAGATGGGGCCGCTGATCTCCGCCAACCACCGGAAGCGCGTGCTCGGCCACGTCGAGTCAGCCGTCACGGAGGGGGCCTCGGTCGAGGTCGGGGGCGAAGAGGCGAGCGTCGCGGGCTTCGAGGGTGGTTTCTTCATGCAACCCACCGTCATCGGTGGCGTGCGGAACGAGATGCGTGTGGCGCAGGAGGAGGTTTTCGGGCCGGTGCTCGCCGTGATCCCGTTCTCCGATGAGGAGGAGCTCCTCGCGCTGGCGAACGGCGTGGACTACGGGCTGGCCGCCGGGATCTGGACGGCTGACACGAGCAAGGCGCTGCGTCTGGCCGACCGGATCCAGGCCGGGACCGTGTGGATCAACACGTATGGGATGTTCGACGTCGCCGTACCGTTCGGCGGCCGCAAGCACTCGGGGTACGGTAGGGAGCTCGGCGAGGAGGCGATGGAGCCCTACCTGCAGTCCAAGTCGCTGTGGGTCGATCTCACACCGATCGTCCCGCAGGCCGGGCAAGGCATCGGTCGGTGACGCGTCGCGGGGAAGGACAGCGATGAGCGAGCGCATCATTATCAAGCAGGGCACCGTTGTCACCATGAACGATGCCGACGACGTCATCTTCGGCGGCACCGTCGTGATCGAAGGGGACCGCATCGTCGACGTGGGGCCTGGGAGCGAGGTCGCACCGCGCACGGACGAGGGTGGGACGCGCGTGATCGACGCAACCGACAAGGCGGTCCTGCCAGGACTCGTCGACCTCCACTACCACACCGCGCTCGGCAAGGGCTGGAGCGACCATCTGCCCCTTTGGGAGTACCTCGAGACCTGCTGGTACCCGATCATCCGGGCGCTCAATCCCGAGGAGGCCTATTGGGCGGCGCTCGCCAGCTATTCAGAATCGATCAAGTGCGGTGTGACGACCGTGAACGACATGTACCGCCAGCTCGGCGGGCTCGCACGCGCAGCCGAGGAGATCGGGATCCGTGCGGTGCTGTCGAACGACGTCGCGGATGATGAGCACGACCTGGACACTCTCGATGACAACCGGAGGGCATTCGAGGAGTCGAACGGCCGCGCGAACGGCAGGATCGAGGTCTACATCGGCATCGAGTGGCTGCCTCTCGCCTCCGAGGGGCTTCTGCGCGACGCTCGCGCCCTCGCTGACGACCTGGGGACGGGGATCCACATCCACCTGAATGAGTCGCTGACCGAGGTTGAGAACTCCAAGCAGCGGTTCGGCCGGCGGCCGACCGAGGTTGCGTATGACTGCGGCATCCTGTTCGATAGGTGCATCGCTGCCCACTGCGTCTGGCTGTCGGATGCTGAGATCGCGCTGATGCGGGAGACCGGAACCCAGATATCGCATAACCCGTCCTCGAATGCCAAGCTGGGAAACGGCATCGCACGCGTACCCGAGATGCTGGCCGCCGGGATCAATGTGGGCCTGGGCCACGACGCAGCGGAGTGCAACAACAGCCGGGACCTGTTCGAGGTCATGAAATTCGCCTCGCTGATACACCGCGCGAGCCGGGTCGATCCGAGCCTGCAGCAGGCTCCGGACGTCGTTCGCATGGCGACGCGCAACGGCTCGCAGGCGTTGCGCCACGAGACGGGCGAGCTGACCAAGGGCAAGAAGGCGGACGTGATCCTCGTCGACCTCAACAGCCAGATGTTCACGCCTCTGTTCCCCCAGAGCAAGGCCCATCTGTACTCGCATCTCGTGTTCGCGGCCAACGGCAGCGCCGTTCACACGACGATCATCGACGGACAGGTCGTCTACGACGCACGTCGGTTCACGACGATCGATGAACAGAAGGTGCTGCACGAGGCCGATTTCGCCTTCCGCGAGGTCCTGGATCGGATGGTGGTTCCGACCTGACTGCGTGCGCACGTTGAGCTTGCCGAAGCCCACCGGTCGTACCCTCGTCCTCGGCGACCCGGTGGTCGCCCTCGGGACCGCCGCATTGATCCCGGACGGAGCTCTGGTGGTCGAAGGCGACACGATCGCGGCGTCGGGCCGCCGGGCCGAACTCGAGGCCCTGGGTCCGTTCGACGAGGTCCTCGGGTCGGCCGGGCACTTCGTCACGCCGGGTTTCGTCAACTGCCACTATCACTCGGAGCTGGCGATCGGGCCGGGCCTCTACCAGTTCATCTTCGAGCGTGCGAACGTGTTCATCCAGGGCGCGGTCGGCACGATCGAGGAGGACGACCTCCACGCGGGCATCCTGTGGGGCCTTGTGATGGCACTCAAGGGCGGGCAAACGGCGACGGTCGACATGTACTACGGCCGCCCGGGCATGGCCGACTTCGGGTGTGCGGCCGCACTGCAGGCATACGACGACATCGGCATGCGGACGGCGTTCGGCCTCGTGAGCCGGGACCAGAACATCTACGTCCACGAGCCGAACGAGGACTTCCTCGCGAGGCTCCCGCGGGACCTTGCCGACGAGGTTCGGGGATCGCCCGTGGGCTACGCGTGGCCGATCGACGATGTCATGGGGACGTTCGAGCGGCTCGTGGCCGGCTGGCACGGACGCGACGATCGGATCCGGATCGTGACGGCTCCAGACTGGACGCCGGCATGTTCAGACGATCTGTATCGGCTTTGCCGGCGAGCTGCCGATGAGCACGGAACCTCGATGATCACGCATGCGCTCGAGACGCGTTCGGAGATGATGTTCAACATCGAGCGGTACGGTAAGACCGCGCTGCAGCGCCTCGCGGACATCGGTGTGCTGACGCCCGAAACGGTGCTGGAGCACTTCGTCTGGGTCACGGACGATGAGGTCGAGATCTTCGCGGACTCGGGCGCAGTCGCCTCGAACAACCCCGGTTCGAACCTCCGCCTCTCGAGCGGCGTCTGCCGCGTTAGCGACCTCATGGATGCGGGCGGCAGGATAGCGTTCGGAACCGACGGTATCTCGTTCTCGGATCGAGAGGACTTCTTCGAGGAACTCCGCCTTGCCTGCTACCTCCAACGTCGGCCGAAGGTCTTCGAGCGGCAGCGTCTGGATTCCGAGCAGGTGTTGCGTGCAGCGGCGGCGAACGGAGCGCAGGCGGTCGGGCTGAAGGACAAGCTCGGGAGCCTCGAGCGTGGCCGGTACGCGGACCTGCTCATCGTGAAGAAGGATCGGATCATGTTCCCTCCCGGCCGCTACGACTCGGAGCCCTTCCTCGACGTGGTGTTGGACCGGACGCATGCCGAAGACATCGACAGCGTTATGGTGCACGGCCGAGTGCTGATGCGCGATGGCCGCGTAACGATCGTCGAGGAGCACCAGGTCAAGGACCGCTTCGCGGAGGCCGTGCAGAGGATCTACCGCATTCCAGACGAAGTGGCACGCTGGGCAGAACTTGGGCGTCTCCTCGACCCGTTCGTCATCGACTTCTACCAGCGCTGGTACGACGAACCGGTGGAGCCGGCGTACGGGTACAACGTCGGTGCATCGCCGGGACCGAGCCGAGGAGGGACCGCGTGATCATCGACGGGCACAGCCACATCCTGAGTCTCGCGGAGGATCCGGAATACACGCTCGAGTACGGGCGAGAGGGATCGCTCTGCATCTTCCGGAGCCTGGGAGCGCTTCCGTCACATCGCCAACCCACAGAGGAGGAGTGGGAGGCGAGTGGCTACACGCGGAAGGGCTGGCCGGTCATCGGGCCCGACGAGTCCATCCGGGACCATCCAGGTTTCGACAAGATCCTCGTCCTAGGCGTATCGCCGCAGTATCTGGAGGGACGG
>Ga0209341_10003847_pt1 | contig 13964 bp, 13 predicted proteins | sample RifCSP13_2_FD_184020 | JGI IMG/M metagenome (GOLD analysis project Ga0209341, IMG submission 184020) | Soil microbial communities from Rifle, Colorado - Rifle CSP2_sed 13_2 (SPAdes) (version 2) | ecosystem: Environmental > Terrestrial > Deep subsurface > Rock core/Sediment | place: Rifle...
CCCCGGCGACCTGCGCCTGCTGGATAAGTCCTTTGAACTTGCTTACGATGCGGCTATTGAGGTCCAAAATGGATGAGCCTTAGGTGGCGAACCAGGGAGGCTGGAGCGGTCTGCCAGTACTGGAGTGAACGTGGTCGTATGTTCTTTAGTTGGGAAACATGGAGCAATAAGCTAGAGGTTTCATCGATTTCTTGGCTCTCCTTGCTGCAGCCTGTTGATAGCCTACAAATCCTCAACAAAGAGACCGAAAATCAGTTGCTTTACGCCACCCATTATTGAATCTCACCTCTAATTTCAGCCTCCCCCACATTCGAATGGCCGGGGATTTCACTTGGTGGGTAGCGCTCGTAGTTTGCTTCATCAAGGGTTGGAAATGAGCCAATGGTTCCTGGCCGTGTTACAGACAGGCCGGCAACATGATTTGCCCAAATTGAGGCTTCGCGAATTGACTTCCCGTTTGAGATAGCAACTGCCAAAGAAGCACAAAAGCTGTCCCCGGCTCCAGACGTATCCTGCACATCAACCTTGGGTGCCCTCTGGCTCCAGGTTCCGTTATCGTCAATACCCACAAAGCCGTTTTCGCCTAGGGTGACAATGACGGCGGGGATATGATATTTGTTTTTCAATTCTTTGACTAAAGTAGTCGCATCGTAGTCTTCGCCAGGGGCTTGTCCAAGCAGACCCTGCGATTCGGTTTGGTTGGGGATGAGAATGCCAACGCCGTCTAAATCAAAATCAACCATTTCGGGCGCGGGGGCCGGATTTAAGATTGAAATCATGCCCAATTGGCTGGCTCGCCTGGCGGCGTACAAAGCCACGTCGACGGGAATCTCAAATTGGGTGAGCATTACCTTGGCTTCTGGCGCAGACGCGCTTAGGGCCATTTCCACATCTTCTTCTGTCAATTCATCGTTGGCACCCATTGATGTGATCATGGCTGGGACCCCATTTTCGTCCAGCATGATCAAGCCGCCACCACTGTGAACCGATTCATGGCGCTTCATCCAAGTGGTGTCAACGTGCGCCTCTCTCAATACCCTTTCGCCTTCATCACCTATCCGATCGCGCCCCAAACAACCAACAAAACTGGTTTCAACACCTAACCGGGCTGCTGCAATTGCCTGATTGGATCCTTTGCCCCCATCTAGAGGTTCATGCAAATCCCATCCAATTACAGTTTCACCGGCCTTTGGGATCCGTTTAACCCTGACGAAAATTCCAGGGGCATGACTACCAACTACAACTATCTTAGCTTTTGATTTCATTCAGGGTCCAATGTGGGTAATACAGTATCTTGGTCTACTACGACCAAGATGTCCGAATGGTCTTGGGCCAACGAAACTGGGAATTCAACAGTTGGATCGCCAAATATTAGGTATCGAATGATGTTCCGTTTCCAGGCTCCTGTATCGGAAAACAACCTGATTCGCTTAGCCGAAAGGAGATCCCTCATTCCCAGAGTAATTGCCATAGGGGGAATTTCATGTGTATTGCCACCAGCAACTCTCTGGCTCAATGCCACAATCGTGTCAGAATTCAAATGGAGGATTCTTGTTCGAGAGCGTTTGAACTCTTCCGGAGTAACGGAATACCAGGGAACCAACGGCGGTTCATTAAAGGCAATATGACCCCGGAAGCCGATTCCACCATAGGTCGTATCGACTCTGCCTAGCATCTCGATTTCCCGGCTTACCCTGTCGATATCGAAAATGGTGGGGAAGTGGATATGGTCTGATGGGATGGCGAGCCCTGGGTCAATGGGCTCGTAAAAATTCTTCCGCATCCATCCCTCGTATGAGAACGGGCTGGAAAGAGGCAGGGGCCGCCCTTCCCAATCGAGGACATCGTCCATGTGGAACACATGCACGTTTTTGAGACTCACCTTTGCCTCGTTCACCCATTTCGTGAAATAGGGATACTGCTTAGTAGGACCGCACGGCAATATCCAACTCGTGAACCGCCCTTGCTCATTATTCACTATGACTTCGTCGATCATGTCCCGAGCCGCCCACCTGTGGACATCATCCTTCGATCCAAAAACCCTTACTTTTACTTTCGCATCTGGGTGGTTTTCTAGTTGATCAACTGGGATGCGACCATATTCACGCAGCTTTTCCTTATCAATGTGAGAAGTCATTTCTTAAACTCTACAGTTCCTTCTTTTGAAATTTGCGTTAACTCACCCTCGTTTTCGTAAATCACGGCCGTTAGCCAGGTGTTTTCACTCTGGCCTGCCCTTAGCAACCTGGCGGTTTTATTTTCGATGGCATTCTCAAGTCCAGCACATTGATAGCTAGACCAGGGTTCCATGGCTAATTGGTAGGTACTATGGAACCAGGGATATCCGGTGCCTCCGCCATAACCTTGCCAAAGCAAAAAGTATTTCCACATCTCCGGGTCAAACGAAAACCCAAAGCCAAGCTGCTTGGATTTGTTGGTCACACCAATCCAAGACTCCTTGAAATCCGACAGATAAATGTTGTCCAACGTCCGCGCTTCTGGCCCAAGGACTTTTCTCAAGTCCACTTTCTCTCCATCCACGCCTTCGACAAAAGGCCATCGGCTTTGCTGGTTCAACTTCAGCCGGTATCCCGGCCCGTCTTCGTCGATCCAGATACTTGTCTGGCAATCAGGGCAAAGAATCTCACAGCTGTCATCCAGGAAAGGGGGACCAACCACTGGATGATGAACCCAAATGTAATCCATATCTTCATTGCCCTCATTGGTCAGCTGCTCTTCGATGAAAAGCGCAGCGATATTGGATTTAAGGGTTAGCGTTTTCCGCAAGAGAAAAGGAGTTCGATAGGTTTTCACCCAAAAGGCGACTTTGACGCAATCGGGATCATCCTGCAAGATCTTATAATGCCAAGGGATGTTAACGGTTTCGGCGAAAAACCCAAGAGGGGCTCCCTTATAGTTAGCGGCAGGTCCGCCATTGGGGACTGATTCGAACCATCCCCCAGACCAATGATCAAAGAAGGGGGAGGCTTGATCTCCAGCTGCCGTGGCAAATTGTGTCGGATTATGCAACTCTCGAGGGTTGTGCCATAGCAGATCAAGGTCCTGCGGTTTATAGAGGAACTGTGTGATTTCAGCTCCCTTATCGACGTGGATGAGGATCTGTACCAACTCGTTTTGAAGAATAATGGAATGCATACCATTCCAAACGATGTTGTCATTTACTCGACACCCATAGTGCCGATCTGGGTTAGTGATTGAAAAGAGGTCTCTGATGGTTCCTCCAGAGTTAGAGTTGAAAAAGGCGGTTCAACTAGTCATACATACCAGAAGGTTGGCTCAAGCTTTCTTTCAGATCGGCTAGGAATTTCGCCCCAGCAACTCCATCAACCGCCCTGTGGTCGCAGCCCAAAGTCATTGAGATCTGCTCAAAGGGTTTAACCGCGTTGTTCTCATCCAACTCAAAGGCGTTCTTCAATTCCCCCAAGCTCAATATGGCAACCTGTCCCGGGGAGATGATTGGGTCAAAGGTCAGAATGCCAAACATGCCTAAATTGGTGATGCTAAATGTAGCCCCAGATATGTCCTCGACCGTCTGCTTGCTCTCGAGCGCCCTTTGAGTCAGCACTTGGCGTTCTCCTGCTAGCTCCTCTAAGGATTTAGAAACTGCATCCTTGATGACCACGACCAGCAAGCCGTTCGGTGTATCAACTGCAAGGCCGATATTGACGTCCCTGTGTTCAATGACTTGATTGTCAGTGAAAGAAGAATTCAAGACCGGATGCTTCTGCAGTTGCCGGCTGACGGACCAAGAGACAACATCTGTTAAAGAGATATGGCTCCCGGAGCCCTTTTTGTTGTTGAACTCCTTTCGCAGTTTGTTGGCTTCAGAAATATCGCAGCTAATCGATAAGTGGAAATGCGGTATCTCACGATTGCTCTGAGCCATCCTCTCCGCAACCGTCTTTTTGATCCCGGTAAGCTGTTTACCAATGCTCGAACTATCCCCAGATTGAGGAGCTTCCTCAGCGAAATAAGCCAGCAAATCTTCTTTTGAGATCCGCCCATCCGGCCCACTTCCCTTTACCTTTGACAGATTGATGTTCTTCTCTTGGGCCAGCCGCTTAGCAACCGGCGAAGCATTCACCCGTCCGCCTTTTGATGATGAAGTGCTTTGTACAGGAGCCGATCCTTTGTCCGCTTCAGCGGCTGCAGTTTTTGGCTCCGGCTCAGGCTCCACGTCGATGACATCCCCGGGATCGCCAATGTAAGCCATGACTTCTTTGACCGGGAACTCCGTTCCCTTTTTGGCCACGATCTTCTTTAAAATCCCTGATACGGGAGCCTCGACGTCGAGAATTGCCTTATCCCCTTCTATCGTACAAATGGTCTCGCCTTCTTTTACGTAATCTCCGGGCAATTTGACCCATTCTGTAACTGTGCCAAACTGCATCGTGAGGCTCATTTGGGGCATAATAACTTTCGTGATCATAACGGTTCCTTTATTGGTGGAAAATTATTAAGCCAAAACTTCACGTATCGCAGCTTCAATTCGATCTTCACTGGGGAGGATGAATTCCTCTAGTTGCGCGGGGAACGGGATCGGCGTGTTCCTTGCGCCAACGCGTTTGATGGGGGCATCGAGATCCGAGAAGGCTTTGTCGGCGATGATGGCAGCCATTTCGCCTCCCCAGCCACCCCGCTCGTGCGCCTCGTGGACGATGACTACCCGATTAGTCTTGCGCACCGAATTGAGGATCGTCTCCTCATCCAGGGGAACCAGGCTTCTGGGGTCAACAACTTCGACGGAGATACCCTCTTTCTCCAGTTTCTTTGCGACATTTAACGTCAGATGGACCATGTACGAATAGGCGATTACGGTGACGTCGGTTCCTTCACGTTTGACATCCGCGGAACCCAGTGGAATCGTGTATTCCTCTTCCGGGACCTCGGACTTCATCGGGTACATAAATTTATGCTCTACGAAGATCACGGGATTAGGATCCAGAATCGCCGACTTCAACAAACCCTTGGCGTCATAACCTGTCGAAGGCACAACGACTTTGAGTCCAGGGACGTGAACAAACCAGTTCTCAAGGCATTGTGAGTGCTGCTCTGCCGCCCGAATATAGCCGCCCATTGCCGTCCGAAGGACCAGGGGAACTGAACGCTGACCGGCAAAGGTGTAGTTGAACTTAGCGGCCTGATTGACAATGGCATCCATGGCCATGGGGAGAAAATCCATAAAAGCGATTTCAATAATCGCCTTTGTTCCTGTGATGGATGCGCCGACTCCCAAGCCGACCATTCCGTTCTCATTAATAGGGGCATCCTGAACACGGCGGTCTCCAAATTCCGCATGCATCCCCTGTGATACGCGGAATTCACCACCGTATTCACCTACGTCATATCCAAAGAGAAATAGCAAGGGGTCCTTGCGCATTTCTTCTTCCATGGCTTCTCGGACTGCGGTGCGGAATTCAATTTTTCTCATTCTTTAACTCCGTGGAATACTATGAGTAAACGTGCTCTAAGGCAGATTCGGGCTCTGGCTTAGAGCTCTGGCGTGCGAAATCGATCGCTTGGGTAACCTGTGTGGATACACTATCTCGAATTTCTTCCATCTCCGAGCCAGACATGATCGCCGCTTTGACCATGCGTCGTTCAAGGTTTTCAATGGGATCGTTCTTTCTCCATTCGTTAACCTCGTCCGCTGGCCGGATGTCGATATCCCCCATGAAGTGGGTTTCAATCCGATAGGTATAGCAGGCTAGCATATAAGGGCCTTTTCCAGATCTGGCGTTTTCGATCGCCTTCTTGGCGTATTGATACACTTCCACCACATCATTTCCGTCGATCTTCTCGCCGGGGAAGCCATAGGATTGGGCTCGGATCGCTACGTTCTCAATAACGCTGGGGTGGTAAACCGTTTCGTAGCGAACACCGCATTGCCAATGGTTGACTTCAACAATGAAGACTACGGGGAGCTGGTAAATGGCGGCCATGTTTGCCGCTTCGTGGAACAGCCCTTGATTCATGGCGCCTTCACCAAAAAAGGCAACGGCGACTTGATCACTCTTGCGGAGTTGGATGGAATAGGCAGCTCCAACTGCGATAGGAATACCACCGCCTACAATGCCATTCGCCCCCAGTACTCCCAGATCGAAATCAGCAATATGAAGTGAGCCACTTCTGCCCCGGCAATAACCTGAGGTCCGTCCATAAAGCTCCCCATACATTTTCCCCAATTCACCACCTTTGGCGATCATGTGGCCATGGCCACGATGGGTGCTGGTGATGTAATCGTCCTGGCGCAGAGCCGCGGCAACGCCGGTGGCAATTGCCTCTTCGCCCACGTATGAATGAGCAAACCCCTCTTGCTCCGTTTGAATTAGGTCCTTCTCTTTAGTTTCAAACATTCGGATCTTTAACATAGTTTCATAGATCTTCCGAATGTCCTTCGCGTTTATCTGGGTGATTGGGTCATTTTGCTCCACGGTGCTAACTCCTCTATTAACAAAGGGTCTTGATGCTCCAACGGGCGGTGATCTGGTGCCATTTTCTCATCTAGTCTCTGCATACGTATTATAGCATACGATTGCTTTTTATGATACAATGTTTTCGACAAAAAATGGGCACTAAAGAAGAGAAGCGCAAAATTACGGGTAAAGAAATTGCCGCCCTGGCTGGCGTTTCCCAAAGCACGGTTTCCAGGGTCCTTTCCTCTGCAGAGAGCTCACCCCTGATCAGCAAAAAAACTGCAAAGCGCATCAGAAAAATAGCTGAAAAAGAAGGCTATTCGCCAAATCCTATTGCGCAAGCCCTCAGGGGAAAAAAGTCAAATCTCATCGGATTGGTAGTCAGAGAAATCTCCGACCCCTTTTTCGCTGGCGTCATTGAACAGATCAGCTCAGCCTTGGAAAAACGATCCTACAGCTTGATATTGGGTTATTTCAATAGCCAAACTGAGAATGGGATCCAAAAAATCACTCGCATTTTGGATTCCAGACAGTGCGACGGAATGATCTTCCTGGGTGACTTGAATGATGGGATGAAGTACGTCAATGAAGTTATAGATGAAGGCCACCCGGCTGTAACGCTTTGCTGGGGAAAACAAACGAAAGACATCCCCTCTGTAAATTGCAATAACGAGGGGGGGGTCAAGATGTTGTTGGACCACTTACTGGACCTGGGCCACAAAGATTTTGTATTCATAGATGGTGGGTTTATCGGAGACATCCAGGAGCGACGTGCGGTTATTAAGCAGTTTTCTGTTGATTATCCAGATCTAACATTTTCTATTGTGCGAGCAGAGAGCAACAGCATTGAAGGCGGCTATAAAGCCATGCAAGCATTGCTTAAAAGCTCGAAATTCTCCTCTGCCGTGGTAGCTGCGGATGACAGCCTGGCGATCGGCATTCTTAGCGCTATCAACCAGGCAGGGCTGTCCGTGCCAGGGACAGTTTCCGTAACCGGATTTGACGATATCGAGCTAGCCAAGTTTACAGATCCCCCGCTAACTACGATTCGACAGCCCATTGAAGAAATGGCAAATCAGGCCGTCCAGATGCTTATTAACTTGATTGACAAAAAGGAAGTGACTCAATCAGATCTGACGATTTCATGCGCGCCGAAGCTAATCATTCGCGAATCAACTGGTTCCGCTCGCAAACATTAAGCGGCTGGAACAATCGCACCTAACCGGGAGTAGCCACTATGCTGAACATGGGAATTATCGGACTGGGGAAGATGGGCGAGTTTCATGCAAATTGGATGACACCCGAAAACAACCTTAAGCTAGTGGCTGCCTGCGAGCGGAATCCTGAGCGGGTAAGACAATTAAAAGAAAAGTACAAGATAAATTTCTACGCGGATGTTGACGAATTCCTCAAGAAGGAAAAGGATCTCGATTTTGCGGTTATTGTGACAACACATGAATCTCACGAAGACTTGACGGTCAAATGTTTGAACGCCGGGATTAACGTGATCGTCGAGAAACCGATGACGATGACCTTTGAAAGCGCTCAGCGCATGGTCGCCGCGGCCGAAAAGAACAAGAAGCAACTCTTCGTCCACCAGAGCAGTCGATGGGACCGGGAGTTCCTGGCCCTGCGGGAAACGATTGCCTCGGGGAAACTGGGCAAGATCTTGCAGATCGAATCAAAAGCGACCTTTTGTGATGCGGGTTGGCCCCAGTGGGGCGTAGAGGGAGCGGCGAACCCGTGGCGCGTGAAGGCCGAATACGGCGGGGGCATGCTCTTTGATTGGGGTCCCCACCTTGTAGACCAAATCCTGCTGCTCATGGGCAAAGAGCCCAAAGGCGTTTTTGGCATCTTACAAAGTGGGGTCTGGAGCAAGGAGGTCGATGACTACTTCTTTGCGGCCCTGGATTATGACGATGTGCTTTGCCAGATCGAATGCAGCAACAATGCACGCATCCCAGCCCCACGATGGCACGTAATTGGCTCCAGCGGCACCTTTTTTGTGGATGGCAAAGAAGAGCCTTACTGGGGAACTGTGGTGGTTTCGTATACGAAAGAAAACGGTGAGCGGATCGTTGAGAAGTTAACGCTCGTTGATGTAAAAGAATCAGGGATTGAGGGGGGCTTCTACCGGGATTTGGTGCCTTTCTTAGAAGGTGAAAAACCAAACTTCGTCAGCATGTACGAGGCTCGAAGTGTAGTCAAGATACTCGAGCTGATCAAAAAGTCAAGCGAGGAGCGCAAATACATTCATGTTAGCTAGCGAATCGACAGGAGAGAGCCGACCTTAACGGGATCAGCTCATGCTAATTATGTATCGGCGTATGCATACGTATTCATCGAGTTGTGCACCGACAAAAGCACAGAAATTTCCTTTGAAAGGAGGTTAGATATCACTAGCAATATTAGAGGATCCCGACAAGTCCCTTAAAACTACGGAGGAAGAAATGCGAAAGACAATCTTTTTGGTAAGCATGCTGTTCCTGCTGACGTTGCTGATCTCATCCTGCGCGCCTGCTGCCGTGCCAGCTGATACCTCGGCCGATGCTGTGAAGCAAGTTGCCCTTGGTATGTATTTCCGGCGAGATGAGTGGTGGCAAGACCTCGAGAGTACGGCCAAGGAAACCGCCGAGGAAAATGGTCTGGAATTCTTCGTTGCTGATGCGGACGGTGATAGCGCCAGACAGCTTCAACAAATCGAAACCTTTGTCTCTCAGGGCGTGGGCGCCATTGTTTACGCTCCTGTTGATGTTTCGGCCACCACTGACATCGTTGCCGAAGCGAATGACAAGGGTATCGCGGTTATCTGCATTGAGCTATGCCTCGAAGACCTGACCAACATTGACGCATGGGTGCAGTTTGACCAAGTCAAAGCTGGCTATGATCTGGCCGTTCTTGCTGGCACCTTCCTGAATGAGAACTACGGCGGCGAAGGCAAGGTAGCCGTTCTTTGGGAACCTGGCAACCAGGTCCACCAGCTCCGTTACGAAGGCTGGAAGGCGGGTCTTGCTGAGACAGCGCCCAATGCAGTGCTTGTTGCGGAACAGGACGGCAAGAGCAATCGCGATATCTCGTTTTCAATCGCGGAGAACATCTTGACTGCTAACCCTGATACGGTGATCTGGTATCCGATGGTTGAGGAAATGGCCTTCGGCGTAATCGCCGCTTTGGATGGTGCCGGAATCGATCCCGCCACCGTTGCGGTGTACACAGAGGGTTGGGGCCAGGAAACGCTGGACAATATGGCCGGAGCGAAGCCTTACTTGAAAGGCGCCGTCATCACCCCGTCGACCATCTTGGCCAGAGCGTCCGTTCAGGCTGCTGCCGATTTTCTGAACAACGGCACGCCGTTTACCTTCGAAATGAACCTGGGTTCGGACCTCGTTACAACCGAAAATGCTGTGGAATATTTCACGGCCCTCGGTTACACTGCCCCTTAGCAGAAGTTCAACCATGAAATAAGAGCACATCGTTCCATCTTCCGAGATGGAACGATGTGCTCACTACTCGGATAATAAATAAACATGGCAAACGCGACCAACAAAAGTAATTCAGCCGTTAAGAGTATTGAAAATTTCTTCCTTTTCTCAACGCGAGAATACGCAATTGTCTACATGTTGCTGGGTCTGTTTGTATTCCTATCTGCGACAGCCCAAAACTTCTTATCACTGGACAATATGGTCAATGTCTTTCGCCAGTCTGCGATATTTGGGATCCTTGCCGCGGGTGAATTCTTCGTCATTATCTCTGGAATGATCGACCTTTCCGTGAGCTCCACGGCTGCTCTGGCCGGCATCCTGTTTGCGATGATTATTAAAGCTGGCGGCGTCGAAATGACACCGCTGGCCATCCTGGCTGGGATACTGGCAGGACTTGTTGTGGGCATCGTCAACGGTTTGTTGGTGTCAAAGTTACGTATCCCCCCGTTTATTGCCACTTTGGGTTCCTATCTATACGTTCGGGGGATCGTATATGTGAGCACCAACGCTTATCCGATTGTGTCTCTTGATGAAGGATATAACTATTTGGGTCGCGGGTTCATTCTTGGAATTCCAGTGCCAGTGATCATCATGGTATTGGTATTCTTGTTTTCGATCATCTTATCTGAACGAAAGAAACTCGGCCGTTACTTTTACGCGATTGGCGGCAATGAAGAAGCCGCTTACCTTAGCGGCATTGACACCGTAAAAATCAAGACACTGGCTTTTACTGTTTGTGGTCTCCTTTCAGCCATTGCTGGCATTATCCTGATGTCTCGTTTGGGCTCCGGCCAACCCAACGCTGCAATAGGGTATGAATTTGAGGCCATCATTGCTGTCGTTCTAGGCGGAGTAAGTTTTTCCGGCGGAAAAGGAAAGGCATTAAACGTATTCTTCGGAACAATTTTCGTTGCCATGCTGGTGAACGGAATGACTATTCTGAATATCAATCCATTTGTTCAACAGATCATCAAGGGTGTGGTTTTCATCGTAGCCATTTGGACGGATGTTGTGCGCAATAGGACCAAAAAGTAGAAGCGGCCGCCTTGAACAAGCAACCTATTCTCCAAATACAAAATGTCAGCAAACAGTTCCCTGGTGTTATTGCACTTGACCATGTCACCATGCAGGTTGCTTCAGGGGAGGTACATGCCCTGGTAGGGGAAAACGGGGCTGGAAAATCAACCTTGATCAAGGTCATTTCTGGCGCTTACTCCAAAGATGAGGGAACCGTCCTGTTTGACGGTCTCGAATTAGATAACCCGTCACCGGTTGATTGCATAAATCTGGGAATTAGCACTGTCCACCAAGAATTACGCTTGGTGGAGCAGCTCACCGTCCTTGAGAATATCCTGCTCGGCTCCCCGAAGGAGATTTCCACCCTCCTCGGCAGGCTCGTTGACTGGAAAGCCACAAGGGATCAGGCTGCCCAATTAATCGAATCGATGGGAATCAACATACAGCCGGATGCGTTGGTAGGTGAACTAAGTGTCGCCAAGAAACAGATAGTAGAGATCTGCAAGGCACTTAGCCGCAATGCGAAGCTTGTGATCATGGACGAGCCGTCCGCGACCCTGACCGAAAAAGAGTTGGATGTGCTGTTCAAGATCATCCGCAAGTTGAAGCAAGATGGCATCACTGTTATCTACATTTCGCATCGATTGGAAGAGATCTTCCAGATCGCCGACCGGGTCACGGTCATGCGTGACGGGAAACATATCATCACTGATGAAGTTTCAAGCTTGGATCGAAAAAAACTAATTGCCTATATGGTCGGCCGTGAAATTGACAACATCTTCCCAGACAGAACAATTTCTACAGGGAACCCACTCTTGGATGTAAAAAAACTCTCGATCCCAGGAACGCTTGAAGACATTAACTTCACGTTGCACGAAGGGGAAATCCTTGGCATTGCGGGGCTGGTTGGTTCCGGTAGGACAGAGCTGGCCAGGGCGATTTTTGGGGTAGACAGAAAAGGTTCAGGTGAGATTAGTATTCGCGGAAAGACAACCACTATTCGTAATATTCCGGATGCTATAAAAAACAAAATGGCCTTAATCCCCGAAGATCGTAAACTGCAAGGCCTGATCTTGGACCTTTCGGTGGGAATGAACATTTCACTTGTGGGTATCGACCAAGTGCTTAAGAATTCCCTTATCAATTCAAGATTGGAAAAAGATGTTGCGGAGAAGCACATCAGCCTTCTTAAAATCCAAACGCCGGGATGGACTCAATTGATCAAGTTCCTCAGCGGGGGAAACCAACAGAAATGCGTTTTGGCAAAATGGTTGGTTGTTGATTCAGATATTCTGATCTTCGACGAGCCAACACGCGGTATCGACGTAGGCGCCAAGCAGGAAGTCTACAGGCTGCTTACAAACTTAGCTAGCCAAGGTAAGGGGATCATCATGATTTCTTCGGAACTTCCCGAGATAATGGGTATCTCCCACCGTATCCTGGTCATGAACGAAGGGAGAATTACCGGCGAGGTTGATCCAAAGGAATCAACCCAAGAAGAAATCATGCATTTAGCCACTATACAGAATCAGAAATCACATTAAGGAGTGAAGCCATGCAAGCTGTTCGGAAACTAAAGCAAGGCGAGGGTTTCGTCGAGCTAGTAGATGTGCCAGAGCCTGAAATCGGCCCCAGTGACGTACTAATGAAAGTATGGGCAGCGGGAATATGTGGAAGTGATCTTAATATCCAGACCGGAACCCACTTTTATCGTGCACCTGTAACCCTAGGCCATGAGTACTCCGGGGTTGTTGTAGAAGTAGGCAAGGATGTCGAGAACATAAAAGTCGGAGATAAGATTGTTTCTGATATTGAGGCTCCCGGGGGATGGTTGGGCGTCGAGCAAGACGGTGGGTTTGCCCCTTTAATGAGAATCCATCAATCTGTGGTTCATGTTTGTCCCCCCGATATGCCGCTGGACGCGGCTGCCTTGGTCGAGCCCTGTACCGGTGGCATGCTGCACTGTCTGCAAGAGCGGAACACGATCAATGGCGGCGACTTCGTGGTAGTGGTTGGCCCTGGACCGATGGGCATTCTGGCAGTCCAGTTCGCCAAACTGCGTGGAGCCAGAAGCGTTGCGCTCGTCGGCCTTCGCGATGACAAAGAGCGCCTTGAGGTTGGCAAGAAGGTTGGCGCCGACCACATCTTTGTGTACGAGGATAATCCTCTGGATGAGATCATGGATCTCTCCGGCGGTGGCGCCGAGTTCGTTGCCGACTGTGCTGGTACGCAAGAAGGCACCCAGTTGGCTATCGATGTCGCCAAACCTGCCCTTACGGGGCCGGGAGGCAAAAGCAGAATTGCCCTGATTGCGATGTGGGGCAAGCCGATCAAACTCAATTTCGATAAAGCCGCCATGGGTCAATTGGAGCTAGTCGGTGGGTGGAGTTGGAATGGTCCTGAAACCTGGGAGAAGGCCATCGAATTCCTTTCGCGTGGAGTGATCGATTACAAATCAATGATCACCAGCCGCTATAGCCTTGAGGATTGGGAAAAGGCTTTTGCCAATCTGCGTGCCAAGAAGGATGTCAAGGCCTTCCTGCACCCCAATGGAACCGATTGGGCAAGCTGAACTAGATCGGGATCGAGGCCGAAAATGGATAAGGAGAAACAGCTGGAATTCAATGCGAAACTGCAGAGAATATTCCAGTACATTGACAGCAGCCCATACGATGCAGTTGTCATTGGTACCCAGTCCAACTTTTCCTGGCTTTCTTGTGGGGGGAGCAGTAGAGTGCTGAACACCTCCGACATTGCCGCTGCCTATCTGGTTATTCACAAAGAAGCCCATTACGTCGTCGCGTATACGATGGATGGTCCTAGGAACATTGATGAAGAGCTGCAAGGAATGGGTTTTGAACCTGTATTCATCAATTGGATCGATGGCTCTCTGGAGGAACAAGTACAAAATCTGTTGAAGGGCAAGAAGGCGCTGTCCGATATTCCTATTGAAGGTGCGGATTTCAGCATGAAGGAGTTTTATAAGCTGCATTATCCGTTTACCAGATGGGATATTGGACGCACGCGC
>Ga0209341_10003848_pt1 | contig 13960 bp, 13 predicted proteins | sample RifCSP13_2_FD_184020 | JGI IMG/M metagenome (GOLD analysis project Ga0209341, IMG submission 184020) | Soil microbial communities from Rifle, Colorado - Rifle CSP2_sed 13_2 (SPAdes) (version 2) | ecosystem: Environmental > Terrestrial > Deep subsurface > Rock core/Sediment | place: Rifle...
TCACCATTTTAACAACATCATACCCGAACCACTCTCAGGCGGCTTAGCCGGAACCTTTAAGTTTAGAATAGGTGACTGGAGAGTAATATATACAGTCGAGAAGGAAGTGATTGTTATTCAGGCTATAGGTCATAGAAGAGAAATATATAAGGCATGAAAAAAACCAAACTCACCGAAAAACCCGCAAGGGTTACCAGTCCATTTGATACCACATCCCATAAGACCGAGCGGACTGCTAACCAGAAGTTTGTTGGACATAAAACAGTTTGTTTAAAGGATGATTTCTAATGGGTGTCCCATGTGTTGTCGCTGCGGCTTCTGCGCTCAACATACTACAAAAGTATGCCTTGCTTGAAGCCTTGCTCCGCCTTGCATCTGGGCAATTTTTAAGCGTGATTGTAATAAAATTTGGAGGAGTTTTATGGAACAATCCAATCCAAGATGGACTCATCCCGGAGGCAAATTGGTTGAACTTGGGCCGTCGGCTCTGACTGATGAAGAACTTCTTGCGATACTAATTGGAACCGGTTATAAAGGCAGGACTGCACAGGATATTGCAAAGCAACTTCTGGATAATTATTATTCTATAGCCGGCCTTATGGGCAAGAAACTTACAGATTTGGCAAAGATTAAAGGGCTCAAGGATGTAAAGGTTGTCAGAATAGCAGCAGCATTTGAAATAGCCAGAAGGGTGGTAAAAGCTCTTGAAAAAGAATAGGTTAAAAGACGAAAGCAGAAAAACTTCTCTATCAAAGATTGAAAAGTTTGAATCGAGTCATTTAAACCGTCAGGTTCCGCCGCTTGCCCACACATCTATGTATCTGTGGCACAAATACTGGTCGAGGAAGACATGGAATGTGGTAGGGGAGTTTATCAAGGCATACTGTCCCGAAGGTGGAATTGTGTTTGACCCCTTCGCAGGAAGCGGCATTGCTGCGATGGAAGCGTTAAAAAATGGAAGAAGGGCTATTGTATGTGACCTTAATCCAATAGCAACCGAGATTACGCGGCTTACCATCAAGCCGGTAAATGAAATTCATCTCTATGAAGCATTTAAACGAGTTGAGGAAAAGGCAAAGGAAAAGATTGAAAGCCTGTATGTTACGGAATGCAGAAAATGCGGAAAGGAAATAGTTTTTGATTGCGCAATATGGGAAGGAGATAGTTGCAAGGAGATTCGGTATCAATCCTGTCCGCACTGTGGCGACAGGCAGGAAAAGGACTGCGGACTCAAAAAATATGACAAAAACCTGCTTGAAAAAATAGAAAAGAAGAAAATCAAGGAGTGGTATCCGACCAATCCCCTCTACTACCCTGATGGAAGGCCGTTTAAGGAAAAGCAGAAATATGAATCCGTAGATGGACTTTTTACAAAGAGAAATATTCAGGCGCTCGCATGGCTTGTGGAGGCAATTGAAGAAGAACCAAAAAGAGATTTAAGAGATTTTTTGAAGATAGGATTTTCTTCCATGAGTCATTTGTGTAGCCGATTGTTGGCAGAAGGAAGACCGGGGTATCGTCCCTTTAGCGGTGTAGGTTGGAATCAACAAAGTTATTGGTTTACTCCACGCTATATGGAATCGAATGTCTGGAATAAATTTGATGGAGCAATAAATGGTCATCAGGGACTTCTGAAGGCAAAGGCAGAATCCAACAAACTTTTCAAGGACATTAATATCGCTTCTTCATTTGAACAGGTCATCTCCGGCAAGGCGGATGTCTACATCCATACAAGCTCATGCCTTGAATTGATGCAGGAGATGCCGGAGGAGACCATTGATTACATCTTTACCGACCCGCCGTATGACGCATCAATCCAGTTCGGCGAGCTTTCGTATATGTGGGTAAGCTGGCTTAAGATGAACGGCGATTATCTGAACCATGTTGTCGCAAATGAGATTGTCAGGAATGAACGGCAGCATAAGGATTTTGCTGTGTATCATTCCCTTCTTTCTTCAAGCTTTCAAAAGATGTTCAAGGTATTAAAGCCAGACCATTATCTCACTGTCACCTTTCACAATCCCACATTCAAGGTTCGTAATGCCACAATAAGGGCTGGCGTATTTGCTGGTTTTGAATTTGAAAAGATACATCATCAGGAGCTTGCAAGACCATCTGCAAAATCTCTGTTACAGCCCTTTGGCTCTGCCCAGGGGGATTTCTATCTAAGATTTAAAAAACCTTCTATAAAAGTTACTGCTCTAAAACCAGAAGAGATTGACGAGCTAAGATTTGAAAATATTGTTGTGGAGTCAACTATAGCACTTTTAGCAGAAAGGGCAGAGCCCACACCATATACAGTCATCATAAATTATATAGACCCCATTCTTGCAAAGCATGGATATTTTGCAAGCCTGCACACAGGGCTTGACATAAGCGATATTCTAAAAAAGCATTTAAATAAAGAGTTTATGCTTCTCCCAGCTATGGTCGGAGGAGCAGAAGGCAAGCTCTGGTGGTTCAAAGATACCTCTATCGTTCCAAGACTCAATGAAATTCCATTGACTGAAAGAGTCGAGCAGACGGTTTACAGGAAGCTGCACCAGATGGGAAAGGTAACATTTACAGAGGTATGGGATGCAGTAAGTACTGAGTTTCCAAATTCCCTTACATCGGACTCTACAAGCATAATGGACGCCCTCAAAATCTATGCAAGACAGGTAACAGGTGGATATTGGCTCTTAAAGCCAGAGATTCAACAGAGGATAAAACAACATAACGAAATTTTGGCTATCCTTGCCTTAATAGGGGAAAAACAAGGATATGATATCTGGATTGGAAGAAGGGAACAGCATGAAAAAGATAGTGGCCTTGTTGCAACAGGGAAAGCACTTGCTGATTATATGACGGTTAAGCATTTGAAGGTTGATAATGCCACTAATCAAAATGTGATTGAAAACATAGATCTTATCTGGATAAAGGACAAAAGAATCAAGGCCATCTTTGAGGTAGAGTCAACTACCAGCATGACAAGTGCTTTGATGCGTGGGTCAAATATTGACAGAGCGGTTGATAAGTTCATGGTTTTACCAGAGGAAAGAGAAGATCAGTTTAAGAAAAAGATGACATCCCCTCTTTTCAAAGAACATTTTGAGAATGAAAACTGGGGACTCTTATATTTTGACGCATTGAGAAATGCATATGTGAAAGACAAAAATAAGACAGATATATATGACTTGATTGACAAGAAGGTGAAACGATTAAAAGAGGAAGAGCCTTCTGGCCGGCAAGGACGATTATTCTGAAACTCTATGCCAACCCCCTTACTCAAATTATCCGACCTCCACACCTCCTTCTTTACCGATGCCGGCGAAGTAAAGGCTGTGCGAAAAAAGAAAGGGGACAAAAAAAGAAAGGGGACAGGTACATTTTTATTTTTCTCAGACCACATCTCCACAATCACAAGCCAGAAACTCCAGCAAAAGATTTTGCAGAAGTTGCAGGGGGAGTTGTTTGAATAGCCAATGTTAACCATTGACGGCTCTTATGGAGAAGGAGGCGGGCAGATTATGAGGACTGCCTTGTCTCTCTCATGCGTTACAGGAATGCCTGTTGAGATATTTAATATCAGGGCTAACCGCAAAAGACCGGGCCTTCAGCCCCAGCACCTTACAGTTGTCCTTGCCTGCAGGGATATAAGCAATGCAGAGATACACGGCGCTGAACTTAACTCAAGAAGCCTTGTTTTTATCCCGCAAGAAATAAAAGGAGGCGAATATCTTTTAGATGTGGAAAAGACCGCGGGCAAGGGGTCTGCGGGTTCGGTTACATTAATCCTTCAGGCAGTTCTGCCCCCGCTTTGTCTTGTGAAATCTCCAAGCATGCTTATTCTTAAGGGAGGGACGCATGTGCCATGGTCTCCCCCTTTTCACTATTGCAGTGAGATACTCATCCCGTTCCTCAAACGGATTGGGGCAATGATAGAGCTTAGCCTTGAAAGATGGGGATTTTATCCTTTGGGCAAAGGTGAGGTTTCGGCTTATATAAACCCTGCACATACCTTTGCGCCTTTGCATATTAAGGAGAGGGGTAAGCTTAAAAAGATTTCAGGGCTTTCTTCTGTTGCAAATCTGCCTATTTTAATTGCACAGAGGCAAAAAGACGCCCTCCTTAATCTTTTGAGGAAATCAGGGATTGAACCTCCTGTCGAGGTAATAGAAGCTCCTTCCATCGGTAAGGGGACATTCTGTTTTATAAAGGCAGAATTTGAGAATTCTATGGCAGGTTTTTCGAGCCTCGGCGCTATTGGAAAGAAGGCAGAGACGGTGGGCGAAGAAACAGCTAATGGCTTTCTTGATTTTATGAATAGCAATGCAGCAGTTGACCTTCACCTTGCAGACCAGATTGTCCCGTATCTTGCAATGGCAAAAGGCAAATCTTCTTTTACTGTGCAGAGAATTACCCGTCATTTGTTGACAAATATCTGGGTTGTCCAGCAGTTTCTTAAACGAGAGATAGAGGTGGAAGGGGCTTTAGGCGAGAGTGGAAGAATTACTATTATTTGACTTCATCTATATGCTTAATATAATAGACTGAATATGACAGAACATCTGCTAAAGGTAAATAATCTTTATACATCCTTTTTTACTGACGCAGGCGAAGTAAAGGCTGTGCGGGGTGTGAGCTTCAGTCTTGAAAAAGGCAAGACCATCGGCCTTGTTGGAGAGAGCGGGTGCGGTAAGAGCGTTACAGCCCTTTCCATATTGCGATTAATCCCTTTTCCGGGCAGGATTGTAGAAGGCAAGGTTATATATAATGGCAAAGACCTTATTAGTCTTTCTGAATATGAGATGCAAAAGATACGTGGCGCGGATATAGCCATGATATTCCAGGAACCAATGACATCACTGAACCCGGTGCTTACCATCGGGAATCAGATTTCAGAGGCCATCTCCCTTCATCAGAATCTGAATAAAAGGGATGTTATTGATAAAACCGTAGAGATGCTGAAACTTGTCGGTATTCCTTCTCCTGAAAATAGGATTAAAGATTATCCGCATCAGATGAGCGGCGGCATGCGTCAACGGGCTATGATTGCAATGGCGCTTTCGTGCAATCCGAACATTTTAATCGCAGATGAACCGACAACTGCTCTGGATGTTACCATCCAGGCGCAGATTTTGGAATTGATACAGGGTTTGCAAAAACAGCTTGATATGGCCATGATTTTAATCACCCATGACCTGGGCATTGTTGCAGAGACAGTTGACCATGTGGCAGTGATGTATGCGGGCAAGATTGTGGAGTATACAGATACAGAAAGTATATTCAGAGAGCCTATGCATCCATATACAGTCGGCCTTCTCAATTCTTTGCCCACAATGGAGAGCGTAGGGGAGACCCTTGTGGTCTCCCCTTTGGAGGGGACAAGCCCCTCCCCTACAAAACAAGGGGAAATGGGAGGCAGGGGTCTTTTGAAAACAATCCCCGGTGCAGTGATAGGTCTTTTAAACCTTCCCAAGGGATGCACTTTTTATGATAGATGCCCGAAGGCAGATACATCCTGCACAGAACACGAGCCGGAGTTGGTGGAAGTGAAGAAGGGTCATTGGGCAGCGTGCTATAAGATATAAGAAGAGTTTAGGCTATTGATGAGATTCCCTTGACAAGGGATGTATCGTCATGTATGACTAAAATTACAATGCTGGAGGAAAGATGCCCGTAATATCCATGTTTTATGGTATTATTGTCCTGATGTTCTTCTTTGATAATAAGAAGCATCACAGACCCCACATCCATGCCCAGTATGGTGAGTATGAGGCAATTATTGCAATTGACGATGGGGAAGTTTTGGAGGGTGACCTTCCAAAACCAAAGATGAAGATGGTTCAGGCATGGATTGAGATACATAAGGATGAATTGATAGCTGACTGGAAATTGGCGGTCGAAGGCCAACAGCCTTTCAAAATTGAGCCATTAAAGTGAGGTGTGATATGGTAAAAGTTATATCAGCAGAGCCTATAGAGAACCATAAGCTTAGGATACAGTTGTCAAATGGCAAAAAAGGCGTATTTGACGTCTCCCCGTATTTAGACAAGGGTGTTTTTCAAGAACTAAAAGAAGCGCAGTATTTCCATCTCGTCAAAGTTGCGTATGGTGGGGTAATGTGGCCGCATGAACAGGACTTCAGCGCAGAAACTATTGAATACGAACTGCAATGATTGCCTCAACACTAAAGTATGGTGGCATCGCCTACCATCCCCTTTTTACTTCCGTTGTAATTATTTTTCTGATGGGTTAAAAAGATGCCCTATCTAATTTGTGTTGAATCTCCGCACAAATTGACCTAAAATTCAGTAAAAGATGCATTAGACAGAAAAAAGAATGTTAGGTTACCAAAAAGGAAGAAATGTCAGAACACCAAATTAAAAAACCTAAGCTCTTTATAAGTCATGCTTCCTCTGATGGAGAATTTGCTCAAGTTCTTCAAACTGAAATTGGGAAAGTTTTTGCTGATGGCATCGAGGTCTTTTGTACTAGCTCTCCAGGAGCGATTAAGGCATCAAAAGATTGGTTAGCTAGCATTGAAGAGAAATTGGACAACGCACAAGCTGTTATCGTTATTGTTACACCTGTATCGATTGAGCGTCCATGGCTTTGGTTTGAAGTTGGAGCATTTTGGCTTCGTGCAAGAAAAGACCAAACTGCAATATATCCCCTTTGCGCTCCAGAAATTGATTTAGGAAACTTACCTTCCCCTTTAGATAGACTTCAAGCATTATCTATGGGGAAGTCACAAGATTTAAAATTACTTTTTGAGGGACTTATCAAACAGTTTGGTTTTGGTAAGATTAGTTCTTTCAGAGCAGCAAATGTCACAAAAAGAATTCCAAAATATAAAAATGTAAAACTTAGTGAAATAGATATTCAGGAGAGAGTTTTATATTCAGGTGAATATACAGGATATAGTGATGAAGAATTAAAAGAAATCATCTTTTCGGAGTATTTATCAAATGCGTTCGATGAAATAAAAGACGATCCATCATTATATGAAGAAAGAGAATCATCTATTTATAGTGGGAAGCTTATTCATTTCAGAAAGTTTGATAAAGATTTAAAACTACCACCCGGAACTGCAAAAAGATTGTTAATAGAGACAGCGGCAGCCCGCGGATTAGAACCAGAAACTTTACATGACAATGTCGTAAGATTTAAACCTACAAAAGAATTTAAAAAGGACTACTTAAATGAGTAGCTAACAAAACCCTGCACTTGAACGAGTGTCACAGGACGCTTTTTCGGTATGTGGTTGGCTTGAGGAATGCAAAAGAGTTTTTGGGTAACTTGCTGTTATTTGTGGCACTTGTCAGTGAGCTTGTCGTTGGGCGAATCAATTGAATAAATTTTAATAGGGGACACTATGGCAGGAAAGCGAAAAATAGAAGTATCTCAAAAGCCCATAGAGCAGTATGAGCATAAGGATAAGCAGCGGCTGAATAATCCGCCGGTGGGGTTGGTGGATGCAAACACGGATAATGGCGGGCTTAAGAAAAAGAAATACACTTACGACCCGCACCTTGACCCGCAGTTGCAATGGGCTGGAAAGGCCGAGCATACCAGCTTTGATGTGCCTACCGTGAGCCTGCATGTGCATGAGCGCATTGACCCGCGAAAGATTATTGAATCCGTCAGGAAAGAAAAGGAGGCTGACAGCCAGCCTTCATTGTTTGAATCTGATAAGAAACCCCTCCGTGAGGCCATTGAGTTTTACAAGCACAAAGAAAACTGGAGCAACCGCCTTGTTGCCGGTGATAGTTTATTGGTGATGAATTCTCTTTTGGAAAAGGAAGGGATGGGCGGCAAGGTGCAGATGGTTTATTTTGACCCGCCTTACGGGATCAAGTACGGCTCCAATTTTCAGCCGTTTGTAAATAAGCGGGATGTGAAGGACGGCAAAGACGAAGACCTCACAGCCGAACCGGAGATGATAAAAGCCTTTCGTGATACATGGGAGTTGGGGATACACAGCTATCTCACCTATCTGCGCGACCGCCTGCTCCTAGCCAGAGAACTGCTGCACGAAAACGGAAGTCTCTTTGTTCAGATCAGTGATGAGAATGTGCATTTGGTAAGAGAAATAATGAGTGAAGCCTTTGGTGAAGAAAATTTTATATCAGAAATAATATTTACAAAAACACGGTCTTTAGTTTCGTCGGATTTCTTAACCACAATTAATGATTTTGTTTTATGGTATGGCAAAGACAAAGAAGCTGTGAAATCTAAAATGCGGAAATTATATGAATTAAGAACATCTGACGAACTTGCGTCACATTATGAGGATGAAAATGGAAATATATATTCTAAAGGAGAAGCCAAAGATATTATTGCCTTACATCCTGAAATTAGAATAAGAGCTTTTAAGTCGGATGACTTAATTCGAAAAAGCAACCCGGTCTTTAAAGTTGAATTTGAAGGTAAGCAATACGAAGGTGGATATAGAACATCTCCGGAAGGCATGAAAAGACTAATAGAAAGGAATAGGATTTTTGCGACTTCAAATTCTCTTAGATATAAGTTTTTCTTGGATGATTTCCCAGCATCGCCTTTAAATTCATTGTGGACGGATACAATTGGTGCAAGAAACCCAATTTACGTTGTACAAACAAATGATAAAATCGTCCAACGCTGCCTCCTCATGACCACCGATCCTGGTGATCTTGTCCTCGATATCACCTGCGGCAGCGGTACAACAGCATTCGTAGCCGAGAACTGGGGGAGGCGGTGGATCACCTGCGATACTTCAAGGGTTGCCATCACCCTTGCCAAACAGCGCTTAATGACGGCTGTGTTTGATTATTATGAACTGGCCCATCCAAATGAAGGCGTAGGCAGCGGCTTCAAATACAAAACCGTTCCTCACATCACCTTAAAAAGCATTGCCAACAACGAGCCTCCTGGACAGGAAACCTTATATGACCAGCCGTTTATGGATAGCAAACGATTACGGGTAACCGGACCTTTTACTGTTGAGGCGGTTCCTGCGCCGGTGGCGAGGTCGTTTGAAGAAATTACCCCCCATCCTGCCCTTCCCCCACAAGGAGGGAAGGAACTTACTCCCTCGCCCTTTGTGGGAGAGGGTTGTGGTGAGGGGGCCGATTCTTCAGTGGCAAGAAGCGGAGAGACGCAAAGGCAGAACGACTGGAAGGATGAACTGCTTCGCGCTGGTGTGCGGGCAAAGGGCGGAAAGCTGATTGAGTTTACAAGGGTAGAAACAGCAAGGGGTTTCCGATATGTTCAGGCGGAAGCTGAAACAAAAGAAGATAAACCGAAAAAAGTATATGTGGTATTTGGTCCAGAACATGCGCCTTTAGAGCAGCGGATGGTGGAACTTGCATGGGAAGAAGTAAAGCCTTATAAACCCGATATCCTCCTGTTCTGCGCCTTGCAGTTTGACGAGGAGGCCGCTAAAGATATTGATGAGATGAATCCTGAAATTACCAAAACGCTTTTCCTAAAAGCACAGATGAATGCCGACCTGCTTACCGATGACCTGAAAAAGAAACGGAGCAGCAATGAGAGCTTCTGGCTTATTGGACAGCCGGATGTGGCACTCCGCCCTGTCATTGCGAGTGGAGCGAAGCAATCTAAGAAAGATTCTTCGGCTAAGCCTCACAATGACAAGCAGTATGTGGTAGAGGTATTGGGCTTTGACTATTACAATCCAAAAACTGGCACAGTAGAAAGCGGCGGAAAAGGCGACATTGCCATGTGGATGCTGGATACCGATTATGATGGAAGGAGTTTGTTTCCTTCACAGGTATTCTTCCCAATGGCAGGCGCAAAAGAAGGCTGGGCTACTTTGGCAAAGAACCTGAAGGCAGAGATTGACGAAGAAAAGATAGTTGCCTTTGGCGGTACGGTCTCTTTGCCGTTTAAACCGGGCAAGGCAGTGGCTGTGAAGATCATTGATGCAAGAGGTATTGAGAGTTTGAAGATAATCAGGTAAGATGAGTCCAACAAGAGAACTTACAAAGGAAATAATGGAGGTGATTATGGAGAATAGGGCTGAATATGAAAAGATGATACTTAAGGAGGTCAGGGAAATGCCCGGAGAGGTTCTTCCGCAGGTTGTGAAGATTATCCACTCGTTAAAGGAAAGTGTGCTTTCTGTAAAGGTCCCTCATAAGAAGGGTGAGGCTAAAGGTAGCGGTCTTTGCGGCATTTGGAATGATGATCGCTCTGCATCAGAAATAATTAAAGATATCCATTTGCACAGGACAGGATTCGGCGGTAGAAAGGTGGCACTGTGAACTATCTACTGGATACCGATACCTGCATATACTGGCTTAAAGGCAATGAAGATATTGAGGAAAGGGCTTTGAAAGTTGGACTTTCTAAAATATTCATTTCCTTTGTTACCTTAAGCGAACTCTATTACGGGGCTTACAAATCCAAGAGGGTTGAACAAAATTTAGCAAATATCGGCATCTTAAAGAATAAACTGAGTTTAATGGATTCGAACGAATCAATAAGCGACATTTTTGGAAAGATAAAGGCAATGTTGGAAAAAGATGGAAAGATTATAGATGATGCCGATCTATTTATTGCCGCCTGTGCCCTCAATGACAATGCAACCCTTGTAACAAACAATGAAAAACATTTCAAGAAAATAAAGGGATTGAAAGTAGAAAACTGGGTCTTGAAGCCATGAGGTTGAAGTGAAAGGCAAAATAGACAAACTCATCATCAACTCTCCTTACGAAGAGCCAAGACAGTATTGGGAATACATAAGAGGTACGCGGGAATTTATCTTACAGGAAGGCAGGAGACCTGCCGGGTATGTAGTCGCTTCTGAAAGCTCAAGGGCTTTTGACGACCCGGGAATATTTATTCCAATTCCTCTGGTAAATCTAATCCGCCCGAGAATAAAAAAATGGAGAGAACAGGGGTATCCCGGAGTTACAGGGGTTACCAAACGATTGCTGCAACATTGGCAAGACCCTGAAGAACGTAAAGACCGCAGGTTTTTCTTTTGCCAGTTAGAGGCCATTGAAACGCTGATATGGCTTACGGAAGCACCGGATGCAGACCGCACAGGCATTGAAATCCCGGGTGACGGTGGAGCCTTTTCCCGCTGGTGCAGTAAAATGGCAACAGGTTCGGGCAAAACCATTGTAATGGGTATGCTCATTGCATGGCAGGTGTTGAATAAAGTAGCCAATGGCAAGGACACCCGCTTTTCAAAAAATGTGTTGGTTGTTGCGCCGGGCTTAACAGTTCTCACCCGCTTATCAGTGCTCAATCCTTTTGATAAAGCAAATTACTACGAAGAATTTAACATCGTTCCGTCGGGATTGATGGAGACCTTGCGGCAGGGGAGGGTGGTAAGAATCATCAATTGGCACAAATTGGCATGGGACAGCGAAGAAAAACTCTCAAAAAAGAAATCCGTTGATAAGCGGGGTGCAAAAAGCGACGAAGCCTATGTCCGTGAAGTGCTTGGCGACATGGCAAATGCGACTAATCTGATTGTCATCAATGATGAGGCGCATCATGCATGGCGTATTCCTGCTGAGAGTAAAATAAAAGGAGTAAAAAAGGAAGATATTGAAGAAAGCACGATTTGGGTTGGAGGGTTGGACAGGATTCACAAGGCAAGAGGAATAATCCGATGTTTTGATTTATCGGCTACGCCGTTTGCGCCTTCCGGTAAAAAAGCGACTGAAGAGGCATTGTTCCTGTGGATAGTCAGCGATTTTGGATTGAACGATGCGATTGAGTCGGGACTGGTAAAAACGCCAAGGGTAGTTATCAGAAGCGATGGTAAAGTTGATGATGAACTTAAACCGAAACTCTATCATATTTACGCCCAACCCGAAGTAAAAGATGACATCAACCGCAAGGCTGAGGACAGCGAGCCGCTTCCCGACCTCATTAAAAATGCCTATCTGCTTTTGGGCAAGGACTGGAAGACTGCAAAAGACGATTGGGAAAAGGCAGGATATAAAATTCCTCCGGTTATGATTACCGTTGCAAACACTACTTATACATCAGCACGGATTAAAACCTCATTTGACCGTGATACATTTTTGCTTTCCGCAGCAGGATTAGGTGATTTGTGCAATCAGCAAAAGACGTTACAAATTGACAGCAGCATATTGGAGAAAGCAGAAGCAGAAACAGAAGCAGTTGATGTTGCCGTTGAAGAAACTGAGGATGAAAATGATGAACCTAAAGAAAAGAAACTCACCAAAAAACAACAGGGAGAGTTATTAAGACGCACAGTTGATACCGTTGGAAGGATTGGTGAACCCGGTGAGCAGATTCAGAATGTAATTTCTGTGGGTATGCTCAGCGAAGGATGGGATGCCAAAACAGTCACGCACATAATGGGCTTGCGGGCATTCAGCAGTCAGTTGTTATGTGAGCAGGTGGTAGGGAGAGGGCTACGGAGAACCTCTTATGATGTAGGTAAAGATGGTTTGTTTGAGCCTGAATATGTAAACATTTTCGGTATTCCTTTTACCTTCCTGCCGCATGAAGGGGGCGAGGATGGCCCGCCGCCGCCACCTCCGTCACCCAAGACGAGGATTGAACCTGTCAAAGAAAAGGCGGAACATGAAATTTCATTTCCTAATATTCTGCGGATTGATCATGTTTATAAGCCTCAACTTACTCTTAATATGGCAAATGTCAAACTGCTTGATATTGACCCGTATGAATCAATAACAGAGGCGGAATTGGCAGCTATTATTGCCGGCAAACCCAATCCTGCTGCATTGACAGAGATTGATTTAAAAGAAATCGGTGAAAAGTTTCGCTTGCAATCTATTGTTTTCAGGATTGCATCCACTATCTATAATTCAGAGAAAAAGCCTGACTGGAAAGGAAGCAAAGAATCCTTCCTCATTCAACTCATAGGCATTGTTGAGCAGTTTATTTCTTCGGATAAAATCAGAATTAGGAATCCGTTGTTCAATCAAGATGAAGTAAGAAAGAGAATTCTTATCATGCTGAACATGAACAAAATAATTCAGCATATCTGGAATGAGATAAGGGCAGTAAACACTACTCAGCTGACGCCAGTATTTGACAAAGAACACCCAATTCGTTCAACATCCGATGTCCGCACATGGTGGACAAGCAAACCTTGTGAAGACTTTTCTAATTCGCATATCAACTTTACTGTTGTTGACAGCAAATGGGAATATCTTGAAGCAAAAACCATCAATGACAGTAATGTTGTTACTTCTTTTGTAAAGAATGACCATTTAGGTTTTGTGATTCTCTACAATTATCAGGGAGTAATCAGAAGATATTTTCCAGACTTCATTATTAAACTAAAAAACGGTGAGCATCTTATAGTCGAGACCAAAGGGCAGGACAGTGAACAGGACAAAACTAAGAGGGTTTTTTTAGATGAATGGTGCAGGGCAATGAATCAACATGGTGGTTTTGGCAAATGGAGTTGTGTTGTTTCATTTGACCCGAATGACCTGCAAATGCTGCTTAAAAATAGTGAAAGCAATGAAAACAGCTAACATGATACTGCGCCTGATTGCTTTTTTATTGCGCTCCATATCGGAAGGTGATATTGGTCGTTACTAACACTAACACAACACGACGTTCAAGAAAAGAGGAGGTTGATATATATGAGAGCTATGAAGGCTAAAGAAATTGAAAAGAAATTTGATGAGGGCGAGGATATTTCCAAACACCTTGATATGTCAAAAGCGAGAAGACCTGAGCAGGAGCAGAGAAGGGTAAATGTAGATTTCCCTTTATGGATGATAAACTTATTGGATAGAGAAGCAAAACGTCTGGGTGTGCCTCGTCAATCCATTATTAAAGTCTGGGTAGCAGAGCGCCTTGAAAAGGCAACTTTATAATATCCGGCTCTAACTTTACTTTATCCTATCACACTTTGACCTCTTTCTTTTTATGGAACTTCTCACATTAAATAATATCGTTAAGCACTTTCCTGCCCGCGGCGGGATATTTAAAAAGACGGACGGCGTTG
>Ga0209341_10003849_pt1 | contig 13953 bp, 14 predicted proteins | sample RifCSP13_2_FD_184020 | JGI IMG/M metagenome (GOLD analysis project Ga0209341, IMG submission 184020) | Soil microbial communities from Rifle, Colorado - Rifle CSP2_sed 13_2 (SPAdes) (version 2) | ecosystem: Environmental > Terrestrial > Deep subsurface > Rock core/Sediment | place: Rifle...
CGCCCGCGCCGGCGCGGCCTTGGTTTTCGGGGCCTTGGCGGAAGGCCGCTCGGCACCGAACGACTCGAGCGGCCGCTCCTTGCGCACGGCCACCGTGGGGGCGAGCCCGAGGACTTCCTCGTAGCCCAGCCTCGCGATCTCCTCCGCCGCGCGGATGTCTTCCTCCGTGTCGAGGGGCACGAGCACCCACCCTTCGCGGTGCGCGCCCTCGCGCATCCGCTCGCGGAGCGCCGGGGTCGAGCCGCCGCGAAGCCCCGGGCGCGGCGCCCGGACGTCGACGAGCGCACGCCCGTGGTCGGAGAGGATCGCGGCGAACTCATGGCCGCGTGCGAAGAAGTACCGGCGGTTGTCCTCCTCCTTCGAGGTCGTCTCGGAAAGCGCAAGGAGGCGCTCGGTGAGCGCCTCGACGCGCGCGCGCGCGGCGGGGTCTGCAAGCGAGGGCTCAAACTCCTCGTCTTTCTCGGCGGGGCGCTTCAAGGGGCTCACCCCGAGAGCGCCTGGCCTTGAGATAAAGGAATCGCAAACTACCGCCTGGAACGCTTGAGCGAGAGGCGGGCAAGGACAAGGAACACGAGGCCGAAGAGCGCCAGGGCCAGGATGAAGGGGGCAACCCGTTCAAGGCCCCACCCGCGGATCATGACGGAGCGAAGGCCCTCGACCGCGTAGGTCGTGGGCACGGCCCAAGAGAGTGGGCGCAGCCACACGGGGATCGCTTCGACGGGCCAGAAGATGCCCGACAGGAGGAAGACGGGGAAGACGAGGAACGGGAGGAATTGGACGGCTTGGGCCTCCGTGCGGGCCGCGGCCGACAGCAGGATGCCAAGCGCCTGGGAGGCGATCGCCAAGAGCGCGACGATGAGGAAGGCGAGCGCGATGGGCCCGACGATCGTGATCTGGAAGACGACCACGGCGACGGTGATGAGGATGACGGACTGGAGGAGCGCGACGAGCGAGTAGCCGAGCGAGTAGCCGAGCACGAGTTCCCCCTCGGTGAGGGGCGAGGCGCCGAGGCGGTCGAGGGTCCCGGCGAGGCGCTCCTGGACGAACCCCGTGATTGTAAGGAGGTTCGTGAGGAGGAAGACCGCGAAGGTCATGATGCCGGGGATGAAGAAGTCCGCGAACTTGGCGTCCTTGCCGTAGATGGGCTGCGAGTCGTCGAGCTTGATTGGCGCCGGGCGGCCGAGGTCCTTGACGGCTTCCTGCATGGCCACGGCGACCGCGCGCTCGAGGTCAGCGGCGACATTCACGTTCGAGCGGTCGAGGCGTACGAAGACGCTCGTGTTGCCGCGGAAACTCGCGTTGAAGATTGAGGCGATTACGTCGCGCGTGAAATCCCGGGGGATGATGACGGCAGCGCGGGCTTCGCCGCGTTCGACCATGGCGACAGCCGCGGCCTCGTCGGCGGCGGGTACCATGCGTATGAGGTCCGGGTCGAGGTGCTCCACGATGGAGGCGCCAAGCGAGAGGTCGGTCTGGTTGCCGAACGCCGCTGGCGAGTCGTGGTTGACGACCGCGACGGGGATGTCGCTGACGTTGCCCGAGAACGCGAGGCCGAAGACGAACATGGCCATGATGGGCGCGACCACGATGAGCGCGACGGAGCGCCGGTCGTGGCGCAGGCCCCTAAGGACGCGCCGCGTGATGGCAAGGACGCGCGTGGGGTTCAGGGGCTTTCCCCCCTGTCGCGGCGCAGGAACGCGAGGAAGGCGTCCTCGAGGGACGAGGTCGACGTGCGGGCAAGGAGGTCCGCAGGCGGCCCCTCGGCGACGAGCTTGCCTGCGCGGACAAACCCAACGCGGTCGCAGCGGCTGGCCTCGGCGACATAGTGGGTCGTGATTAGGATCGACTTGCCCTGATCTTTCAACGAGGCAAAATGGTCCCAGAACGAGACGCGCAGCTCCGGGTCGACGCCGACGGTGGGCTCGTCGAGGACGAGGAGGTCCGGGTCGTGGACCATGGCCGCTGCGATTGACGTGCGGCGCACCTGGCCGCCCGAGAGGTTCCGGACGACCTCGTCGGCTTTCGAGTCGAGCTCGACGAACTTGAGGACACGCAGGAAGCGATCCGCCCACCTGGCGCGGTCGAGGCCGAAGACCGCGGCGAAGAGTTCGAGGTTCTCGCGGACCGTGAGGTCGCGGTAGAGGGCGGGCTCCTGGGGCACGAAGCCGACACGCTGGATCACGGAGCGCGGCGGGGAGGGGACGCCGAAGACCTCGGCGCGCCCGGCGTCCTGCCGGGCGAGCCCGAGCGCGACGCGGATCGCCGTCGTCTTGCCGGCGCCATTGGGGCCGAGCAACCCGTAGAGCTCGCCGCGGCCGACGCGCAGCGTGAGGCCGTCGAGCGCCTTGACTTCGCCGAAGGATTTCTCAACGGCATCGAGAAGGAGGGCCGGGGGTTCTCCCGCTTCCATTCCCGCACCGGCCGGGGAATCAAGGGCGCGGTACTTGACCCTCGCGGCTCACTCGCGGGGGACCTCAGAAGCGGCCTCGCGTTCGCGGAGCCCCGAGCGGTGCACGAGGAAGGAGGCGGCAAGGACGAGGGCGCCGCCAAGCGCCTGGAGGGGGCCAAGCGTCGAGCCGAGGACCGCCCACGCAAGCAGGACGGTAACGAGGGGCTCGAGGGTCCCGATGACCCCGGCTCGGGAGGCTCCGATAATCTTGAGGCCTTTGAGGAAAAGCAGGATCGGCAGGAGGGTCGCAAGCACGGCGAGTGCGGCCGCGTACATGAGGGAGTCGAGGGCCACGTGCGTGGGCAGCCCCCCGAAGACGAGGGCCGCGCCGAGGAAGCCGGCGGCGGAGCCGAGGAACACATGGGCCGCCACGGCCTCGGAGGGAAGGTCGGCCGCGGTCTTGCGGGCGGCCACGACATAGGTGGAGTATCCGAAGGCCGCAGAGAGGATGAGCACCGTGGCCCACGCATCGAACGCCCCGGTCCACACGCCGGCTGTAAGCGCGGTGCCAAGGACGCCGAGCCCAAGGGCCGCGGCGACTACGGCCGTGATCCGCTCCTTCAGGAACGCCGCGGCAAAGAGGGCGACCCAAAGAGGGAACGTGTTGAAGAGGATCCCCGTCACGGCCGCGTCGACGTTCTGGAAGCCCCAGAAATACACGAAGCTCTGTAAGGCGTAGAGGAGCCCGAGGCTAAGGCCAAGGGCGCGCGCACGGGGCTTGAGGCGCAGGAGGTCGGGCCGCAGCGCCGCAAGGGCGGCCCACATCAGGGCGGCGGCAAGCCCGTAGCGAAGGACGAGGAGGGGGAGCGGCGCAATCCCTGTGGCGTAGGCGAGTTTGCCGAGGATGACGAGGGTGCCGTAGAGGATCCCTGCCGCGGCGACATAGAGCACCCCGAGGGTGAAGTGGTCGGCCGCCCCGTCAGGCGGTGCGCTGGGGCGTGGCATACGGCCGGAGCCGCGCAAGGTGAGGCGGGGTCTTTAGACCTCGCGGCCTGCGTGGGGTTTAGGCCCCCTGCCATTCGCTGGAGAGGGTGTTGAAACGCTCGCGGACGCCGCATCGCTTGCAGGCGCGCGTGCCGCCCGCGGCATAGTCCCACTTGTGGCTGAACATCTTGCAGGAACTCATAGGCCAGCAAGCGGGGCACCACCCTGCCATTTTTAAGGATTTGCTTCTGGGTGTAGGGAAAGTGACGGGGATTTGAGGGCGCCTGGCTCGTTCCCGCGAATTGCCGATCATCGCCTCGGCGGAAGGGGGCGCCCGGAAGGCCCGCCGGGGGTGCGGGGGGGCATGGGTCCGAGGGGCGTTTGGGGGGTCCCGCGCGGTCCCGTCGGACCCATGGGAGCCCCTCCGGGCCCGCCGCGGGGCAGGAGGAGGCGGGGGCCGCCGGGCGTTGGACCGCTGCGCGGCGCCTTCCCAAGCCGCTGCTGTGCGATCTTGGAGAAGGAGGCCTTAGCGCGCTCGCGGCGGCGCGCGGGCTTGAAGATGCCCGCGTACCAGTAGAGGCCGCCGAGGGCCGCGGCCCCGGCGACGCCGGCGCCCGCGAGGTACACCGTGAGGTCCTGGCCCTTCTGGCCGCTGGCGCCACCGCCGCCACCGCCGCTGCCGGGCGCCGGCGGGATGAGGACGGAGAGCGTCTGCGTGTTCTCCGTCGAGCGCGTGGCGTTCTGGTCGTCCCTAAACTGCCCGTTGATCGTGATCCGCCGCGTCACGTTCGTGATGTTCCCGCCCGGCGTGATCGTGACCTGCCCCGTCGTGTTCCCGCCGGCGTCGACGGTGTAATACTGGCGGTCGGTCGACATCGTCCAGTTCGCAGGGAGCGCCGTGGCGTTGCGCACCTGGACGTCCGCGGCCTTCTCGCTGTCGCTGTGGATCGTGAAGTCGAAGCGCGCGGGTTCCTCGGGCGAGGCGTTCACGGACGTGGGCGAGGTCACGGTAATCGTGATCGAATAGAATGTCTCGCCGCCCGTGAGCGTAAACGAGCGGCCGGGCGAGACGTGGGAGAGCATCGTGTCCTCGGTGATCGCGTCCCCCGTGTTGCGCTGCGAGGCGCTCTGCGTCCGGGCCCAGATCCCCTCGATGATGTCGCCGCGCGCGGGTTCGCCGATCTGGCTCTTCGCCACGGTGAAGGAGATCGTCGCGGCGTTGACGATGTACCGGCCCGACGGGTTGCCGATCGGCGTCTGGTTGAGCACGGCGCCTTGGGAACCGTAGGTCACGGCGTAGAGGTCGTAGGTCGTGAAGGCCGCAAGGGGCCCGTGCATCGGGACGGTCGCCTTCGCGGAGTAGGAGAAAAGCCCCTGCGGCGTGATGACATCGAAGAAGAACTCGTAGTAGACGACCGGCAGGTTCTGCCAGTCGCTGTAGGGCGTGAAGGGCTCGAGGGCGGACATCTGGAGGTCGAACTCGATGCCGTCAACCGTCTCGTTCGTGACCCACCCGGCGATGAGGTCGCGGGCGGCGCGGCCCGAGGCCGCGTCGTCGGCCTTGTCGTCCATGTCGGGGTCGTCGGCGTCGCCCCCCGCGGCGAGGGGCGCAAGGACGGCGGCGGGCGCAAGAAAACCGAGGAGAAGGAGGATGGCCAGAGCCGGTCTTGCGGAAGGCATGATGGACGGGCCTTTGACCCGCCTTGAGCGTACTTAACGCTTTGGCTAAAGACAGCCTCCTCGTCCCGTCAGCGCGTGAATCCGTGGCGCCGGCGCAGGTCGCCCTCCGACTGCTGGAGCTTCTCCATGAGCACGGCAACCAGGCCGTCCAGGTAGACGAGGGCCGCCTCCTCGAAGACGGTGCCGAGAGGCGCGAGCGCCTGTTGCTTGGCGCCGGTCGGCAGCTTGAGGAGGATGACCTTCGACCCGAGGCGGGCGACCGCCGAGCCTTCGTGCGCGGTGAGGGCGATGACGGGCGCCCCGCCGCTTGCGGCGAGGTTCGCGTAGTCGACGGAGGAAGGCGTCTCGCCGGTCCCCGAGATGATGACCGCGCAGTCCTCCCTGCCGGGGGGGGTCGTTGGGTCGATCGACATGCGGACGATCGGGAGCCCTAGGTGCTTGAGCCGCATGGTGAAGCAGCGCGCGATGAACCCCGAACGGCCGGCGCCGTACACGAAGATGCGCCTCGACTTGAGGAGCCGGGCGACGGCCCACGCCGTGACCTTGGGGTCGACGCCCTCGACCGCGCGGGTGACCTCGGCAAGGAGGTAGCGGTGGACGAGGCGCGGGTCCGTCGGGGCCACTCCCCTCAAGGGCGAAGGCCCCCTAGTGGGCGAGGACCGCCTTGCCGCGCGTGAGCTTCATCTCCTTGCGGAGCGCGAGGCGCTCGTAGATGACCTTCATGTACATCGCGTCGTGCTCCATGAGCGGCGAGGACGAGATTACGGTCACGTCGAAGTTGTTCTCGAGCATGCACTCGGCGAGGGGCTCGAAGCGCAGGTCGCCCTTCTTGATCGGCGTGTAGCGCCGCTCGTTGCCCCCCTCGTGCTGGACGCCGGAGAACTGCGTGTAGAAGACATCGGACTTCGTGATCTCCTTCGTGCGGTCGAAGACGTCCTGGAACTCCTCCTGGCGCTTGAGGAGCCCCTTCTCGCGCGCGTGGATGTGCGCGAAGTTGAGGACGGGGTGGCAGCGCTTCACCTTGTCGCAGACCGCGAGGACCTCGTCGAGCTGGCCGAAGACCATCTGCTTGCCGGAGGTCTCGAGGCCGAGCTTCGCGCGGATCTTGCGGGCGGCGTAGGCCGACTCGATCTCCTTGAGCTTGGCAAGGACGCTCTTCATTGCGTCGGCTCGCTCCGGCGTGTGGTAGAGCCCGAGGTGCGTGACGAGCGCCCGCGCGCCGAGCGCGTCGGCGACGACGCCCCCGTAGACGACCGCGTCCATGGAGCGGGTTGCGACGAAGTCGTCGCCGAGGAGGTCCATGTAGTAGGGCGCGTGGATCGTGAGGTGGACGTCGAGGTTGCGCGCGAGCGCGCCGGTGTCGGCAAGGTCCGCGTAGTCGGCGCCCACGGAGGTGTGGAGGACTTTGAGCACGTCGCCCGGCTCGATCGGCGCCTGCTCGTTCGGGACCGGGAGGAGCTGGGGGCCCTTGGGCAAGGGCTCGGTCTCGGGCTCCGGGAGGTCGCCGTCCTTGCCCTTCTTCTTGGGGCGCGCCTTGGTGGGCTTCTTCACGGGCGCGGGCGGCTCCTGCTGGCGCAGGACGTCCACGATGATCTGGCCCTCGACCTCGCGCCGCTTCTTACCGAACTCGTGCTCGTGGGCGTAGCGCTCCTCCACGTTCACGCGCACGAACTGGAGTTCGATCGAATTGAGACCGAGGTTGTGGACATCTTCGATACCGTCGCGCGGCGTCCTGCCTTTACATGAGAGAGGAATGCCGCTGGGGCCGAATCGGATCACAAGAAAACCCCCTGGGGCAAGGGGGCGCGTATAGGGCCTCCCCTATAAGGTGATTGCGAGGGCGTTTGGGGTGCCTGGCTCGTGCGGCGCGGCCCCCGCGATTCCGCGCCCTTCGCCTACAAAGGATTACTATGGCGAACCCGGGTTGGCCACGCGGCCGGAGAGCCCGGCGGACGGGCGGTCGACACTGGCGCGCAAGGGGCCTTTGGCAAGCGGGGTGCCGATCAAGATCGTGAAGCTCGGCGGCTCGGTAATCACGAAGAAGGGCGCCTCCGAGGGCGTCGCAGAGGCGGAGGTCCTTGCGCGCCTTGCCCGCGAGGTAATGGCCGCCGGCGGCGAAACGATCGTGCTCCATGGCGCGGGCTCCTTCGGGCACCCGGGCGCCCTGAAATACGGCCTCAAGGCCGGGCTCGCCGCAAAGGGCTCGCTGCAGGGGGCCGCCGAGGTGCGCGCGTCGGTCGCGAGGCTCAACGGGCGCGTAATGGAGGCGCTTCGCGATGCGGGCGCCGCGCCCTGGCCCCTGCCGCCCTCGTCGATCGCGACCATGCGAGAGGGTGCGCTGAAAAAGATCGACTGGGAGATCTTCGACGCGGCGCTGGGCCGCGGCCTCGTGCCGGTGTCGCACGGGGACGTGGTCCTCGACGACACGCTCGGCGTCTCGGTCCTTTCGGCCGACGATATCGCGGTCGCGCTCTCAAGGCACCTCCACCCGACTCTCGTCGTCTTCGCCGTCGATGTTGACGGCGTGTTCGACCGCGACCCCGGAGAAGCTGGAGCGGCGCTCATCCAAAGGTTGAAGGCGTCCGACAAGGTTGCGATTCCCGAAGGGACCGGGAAGGCCGCCGACGTGACTGGGGCGATGGCGGGCAAGCTCAAGGCCGCGCAGGCGATCGCGTTCGGGGGCGCGCGCGTGCGCATCGTGAACGGGCAGGTCCCCGGCCGGGTCGAGGACGCGCTTTCGGGGAAGGACGTCACGGGCACCGAGGTCGTGCCGCCCGGGGTCGTCGCGAGGTGAGGGGATGCCGCCGATGGACGTGACTCCGGACGAGAAGGAGAGCCAGCAGACGGTCTCCCGGAAGGCTGAGCACGTCGAGATTGTCCTCAACGAGAAGAGCCGGGCCGACCGCAACTGGTGGGACGGCGTGAGCCTCATCCACGATGCCCTGCCGGAGTTCGACCTTGCCGAGGTCGACCTCTCCTGCGAGATCTTCGGGCGCAAGCTCAAGGCGCCCCTCGTGATCTCTTCGATGACGGGCGGCTACCCGGACGCGGAGAAGATCAACCGGAACCTCGCGGAGGCCGCCGCGCGCGTCGGCGTGGGGCTCGGCGTCGGCTCGCAGCGCGCGGGTCTCCTGAAGCCCGACGTGGCGAACACCTTCAGCGTCGTGAAGGCCTTCGACGTGCCGCTCGTGATGGCGAACATCGGTGCGCCGCAGCTCATCGCCCAGCACACCTCGACGAGCCTCACGATCGAGCACGCGAGGCAGGCGATGGCGATGGTCGACGCGGACGTGCTCCTGATCCACCTCAACTACCTCCAGGAGGTCGTACAGCCGGAGGGGGACACGAAGGCGCGCGGGGTGACCCTGAAGATCGCGGAGTTCGCGCGCGAGCTGCCAGTCGTGGCCAAGGAGACGGGCGCGGGGATCTCGCACAAGGTCGCGCTCGCGCTCAAAGCCGCGGGCGTGAAGGGGATCGACGTCGGCGGCGTGGGGGGCACGAGCTTCTCGGCCGTCGAGTACTACAGGGCCGAGCGCGAAAAGGACACGGTGCGCGCGAACCTCGGCGAGACCTTCTGGAACTGGGGCATCCCGACGCCGATCTCGGTCCTCGAGGCCGATGTGGGCCTGCCCGTGATCGCGACGGGCGGCCTGCGCAACGGGCTCGACGCGGCCAAGGCCGTCGCCCTGGGGGCCTCGGCGGCCGGCATGGCCTCGAAGATGCTGAAGCCCGCGACGGTCTCGGCCGACGCCGTCGAGGAGGCCCTCAACGTCGCCGTGGCCGAAATGAAGGCGGCCTTCTTCCTCACGGGGTGCCGGACGGTGGCGGACCTGCAGAAGAGCGAACTCGTCCTCTCCGACGAGCTCCTCGCGTGGGCGGGCAGGCTCGAGCCGCACGAGGACGGGGACTGACGGGAAGAAAGCCGTGTCGGGGGGGACTTGCAACGGCGGCCGTGACGCTCGCCCAGGTGATGGCGTCCTACCGCAGGCAGGCGGACCGCGCGGTCGCAACGTACCTGAAGGAAGGCGAGCAGCGGCGCCTCGCTGCGGCGATGGCATGGATCCCCCTTGCGGGAGGCAAGAGGCTGCGCCCCGTGCTCACACAGATGGTGGCCGAGGCGGTCGGCGGCGCGCCGGCGGCCAAGGCCGCGCTACCCGTCGGCGTCGCGCTCGAAGTCATCCACAACTTCACGCTCGTCCACGACGACATCATGGACCGCTCCGAGCTGCGCCGCGGCCGCAGGACCGTTCACCTCAAGTGGGACGAGGCGACCGCGATCAACGCCGGCGACGCGCTCTTCGCGCGGGCCTTCGAGATCCTCGGGGACACGCCCGTTGAAGACCCGCTCAAGGTCGAGATCTTCGGGCGCGTGGCAACGATGGTGCGCCGCATTTCGGAAGGGCAGCAGCAGGACATGGAGTTCGAGCGCGCGAAGTCCGTCACGCGCGCGCAGTACCTCCGGATGGTCGAGCGCAAGACCGCGCTCATGTTTTCGACGGCCGCCTACTGCGGCGCGCGCGTGGGCGGCGCCCGCCCGGCCCTTGCAGGCGACCTTGAAGAGTACGGCCGCCTCCTCGGGATCGCTTTCCAGATCCAGGACGACCTCCTCGACCTCGGCGCGCTCGAGGAGGACCTCGGCAAGCCGATCGGCAAGGACTTGCGAAACGGAAAGCGGACGGTCATGGCGATCGACGCGCTAGAGGCGCTGAAGGGCGCGAAGCTGCGCGCCTTCAAGGCCGTGCTCGGCGACCCGGAAGCGGGCCCGAAGGCCATCGCAGGGGCGCGCGCACTCATGGAATCCTGCGGCGCTCTCGACCGTGCACGCAGGCTCGCGGCAGCCTACGGCGAGGGCGCGCGGGAGCGCCTCAAGGCCCTCGAGCCGAGCCCCGCGCGGGGCCGCCTCGGCGAGTTCGTCGGCTTCGTGACGAGCCGCTCGAAGTAAGGGGGGCTTGCGCCTGGAAGAGACAGTCCGCAAGTTCGCGCTGCAGAACGCGCTCTCCCACGGCGGGAAGGCGGAGAGGGGCGCCGTGATGTCGCGCGTGCTCGGCGAGCGCAGCGACCTGCGGGCGAAGGCGGGCGAGGTCGCAAAGGCCGCCGACCGGATTATCAAGGAGGTCAACGCGCTCACGGAGGGAGAGCAGCGCAAGACCCTCGAGGCGCTGGCGCCCGAGCTCCTCGTCGAGAGGAAGGCCGAGCGCACGACGGGCCTGCCTGACCTCGAGGGCGCGGTCGAGGGGCAGGTCGTCATGCGCTTCGCGCCGGGCCCGTCGGGGCCCCTCCACATCGGCCACGCGCGCGCGGCGGTCCTGAACGACGAGTACTGCCGCCGCTACAAGGGGAAGTACATCCTGCGCCTCGAGGACACGGACCCCGCGAGGGTGCTGCCGGAGGCGTACCACATGATCGAGGAAGACATGGCGTGGATGGGCTGCAAGGTCCACGAGGTCGTCGTCCAGTCGACACGCTTCGAGCGGTACTACGAGATCGCGAAGCGGCTCCTCGAAATCGGCAAGGCTTACGTTTGCACGTGCAAGCCCGACGACTGGCGGCGCCTCAAGGACAAGAAGAAGCCCTGCCCGCACCGCCACCTCGACCCCTCTTCGCAACTCGAGGCCTTCCAGGCAATGCTCTCGGGGGGCTTCGGCCCCGAGCAGGCCGCGTTGATCGGCCAGACGGACCTTTCCCACCCCAACCCCGCCGTGCGGGACTTCCCCCTGCTGCGCATCGAGGACACGCCGCACCCGCGGACGGGGACGCGCTACCGCGTCTACCCGCTCATGAACTTCAGCGTCTCGGTGGACGACCACGACCTGGGTCTCACGCATGTCCTGCGGGGGAAAGACCACCTCAACAACACGGAGAGGCAGCGCTACCTCTTCGACCACTTGGGCTGGGCGATGCCCCACTACATCCACTACGGGCGGGTGAGGATCGAGGGGCTCGAACTCTCGACGTCCAAGATGTGGGTGGGGATCCAGCGGGGGGACTTCACGGGGTGGGACGACGTCCGGCTGGGGACGATCCGCGCGCTTTCGCGCCGGGGGTACCGCCCCGAGTCGATCCGCGGGTACTGGGTCGACGCGTCGGTGAAAGAGGTCGACATCGTGTTTTCATGGAAGAACCTCAACGCTATCGACAAAAAGCGAGCCGACAGAGAGGCGTGCCGCCTTTTCTTCGTCGGGCGCCCAACGGCGGTTGACGTGGAGGCCCCCTCCGACCTAGTCGCGCGCCCGCCGAGGCTGCCCGACGACCCGGCGGCCGGCAGGAGGGAGTTGACGCTCCGGCAAAGGCCGGGGGGCCTGGGTCGGGCGCTTATTCCTGACGAGGATGCGGCCAGGCTTGCCCAGGGGTCGGTGTTCCGCCTAAAGGACTTGGGCAATTTCACGTGGAGTGGTGAAGGGAAAGCCCGGTACCTCGACAACGACCTGGCATCGGCCAAGGGTGCACCGATCCTCCATTGGCTGCCGGACGACCCGGCGCAGGCGCTGCCGGCGACCCTGTCGATGCCGGACGGAACGCGGGTGGAGGGTCGGATGGAGGCCGCAGCGCGCGCCGAAAGCGGCCGCGTCGTCCAACTTGAGCGCGTCGGGCTCGCCCGGCTCGACCGGCAATCATCGCCGCCCGCCGAAGTTGTCGCCTTCTTTCTCTACAGGTAGCGCCACTTTCGCTTCCAAGAGCGGGCTCGAAATCTTGATATCGGCTTTTTGCCTATGACAAAACGGGATGCACCGAAAGCTTTCGCTGAACACGCGCGAGAAAATCCTCCTGTACCTCCAGCGGCCGAGCCGCGAGTCGCTCCTTTTGGGGGAGGACTCGGGGCCATGGAACACGCAGGAGGGCATCGCGGCCGGCGCCGGCGTCCCGATCAAGCACGTGTCCGACGCGCTGCGCGCGCTCGAGGGCGAGAAGCTCGTCCGGCGGGCGAAGAGCGTCCACGTGAATGGGGGCAAGCGCGTGCGGCGCACGTACTTGCTCACCGATGGGGGCAGCGAGCACTGCGGGCAGATCGCCGCCGGCTACCGTGAGCGCGAGGTCCGCGTCGTGACGAGGGAGGGCGAGGTGGAGACCCAGCACGTGGGGGTCGTGATCCACGGCGAGGTGAGCTTCGACCGGTACCGCGAATTCATCCACGCGCTCGACCGATGGGACCGGTTTGACATGCGGCACAACGGGCTGTGAAGGGCCCGCCGACCGGGGGCGCCAGACGCTATATAGCGGCGGGCTTCTGCCAGGGCCGAGGAGCGTCCCCCCCTTTGAGCCGCGTGCTCCAGATTGCCGGGGTCGGCGCCGACGCGGGGCCCGTTCTCGCGGGTGTCAAGGCTTTCCCGGTCACGAAGCTCGTCCTCCTTTTTGAGGAGCGGGACGCGGAGGCCGCGGTGGAGATGGCCGAGAAGCTCGAGCCCTTGAAGGTCGACGTCGAAAGGCGGCCGATCAAGGGGCCGCCGCTCACGGAGGTCCTTCGCGTCATCGCCGAGGTCGTGCACACCGAGAGGCTCCACTACGACGACGTCATGGTCAACGTGACGGTTGCCAACAAGCTGCTCCAGTGCTCGCTGATGTCGGGCGCCTTCGTCCACGGGATCCGGGCCTTCGCCGTCGGCGAGTCGGGCCCCATGCAGCTCCCGGTGCTCAAGTTCGCCTACAGCGAGATCATCTCGCACTCGAAGATGAACATCCTGCGGGCGCTCGAGCGCGCAGGGGGCTCGGTCGAGAGCCTCAACGAGCTCTCCGAGATGTCGGGGGTAGAGAAGTCGCTCCTTTCCTATCACATAAGGGGTGGGCGCGACGCGAAGGGGCTCGAGGAGCTGAACCTCGTGGGGATCGACCGCGCGAAGCAGGGGCGCCTCCAGGTCCACCTCACGGAGATGGGCAAGCTCATCCTGATCGGCGGGGAGCAACTGCTCGCGCCGAAGGCGTCGCGCTAAGGCCGGGGAAAAGCCCGGAAGGGATGGTGGGCGGCCCCTCTGCCGCGGGCCTTCGGCATTTCCTTGCCTTGGCGACCCCGCTCCCTTGGTGGGCCCCAAGACGAGTGCGGTCAAGATGGATTCGCCTGCGGGCGTGTTGGGAGTGGACAGGACGATGTCATGGCCCAGCCTGTCTGGCTCGAGGGTCATTTTGGGGGTTTTTGCACTTGGCCCCTGTTGTCCCCTTTTTGCCCGCCCCCCTTGCCGAGCAATCCGGCAGCTTTATTGCCAGGGTCGTACCACAGCAATACCAGAGACCATGCCAGCATCCAAGCTCTCCATCAGCCTTGCGCCCGAGGTCGACCAAGCCCTTGACGTGCTCGTTGCCCGCTCGGGGCAAGCGAAGTCCGCGCTGATCGAAGTCGCTCTTCGCGAGAATCCGCTCGTCGCGAAGTACATTCAGATTGTGAGGGCCGAAATGCACGCCGAGCCGGCCTCCGTCCCGCGACGCGAGGTCCGTGAGAAGGCTAAGGAGCGCCGAACGGTTCAACGCGTTTCACCATAGGGTAGACCGTCCCCCAACTCGGCTCCTGACGGGGCGCGCCTTCGTCCACGAAGCCCTGACGTGCGTACCAATCGCGCGTCGCACTAGCCTCAACGCTTTCAAGGCGCAACGCCTCGAGCCCGAGTTGGTCGGCGAATCCCTCGATTGCGGCAACCAAGATGGAGCCTCCTGCGACGAAGCCCGGAGCTTGGAAGCTCGCGTTTCGAACCAGGTAGTCGATGAAGATATCCGATGGTCGCACCGTGAAGCACGCAGCGGCCGGGATTCCGGCCTCATGGGCCCCGAGCAGAGTGAACTTGCGGTCCTCCGGGGCGTGATAGCTGAGGATTTCCGCGAAGTCGACCTTGCCCCGGAGCGGCTCGCGAGGCTCGAAGGGCCGCCGCTCATCGCCCGCTTCGGGAAACCGCGTCCCCGGAGGTGCCAACAGGGGA
>Ga0209341_10003855_pt1 | contig 13944 bp, 18 predicted proteins | sample RifCSP13_2_FD_184020 | JGI IMG/M metagenome (GOLD analysis project Ga0209341, IMG submission 184020) | Soil microbial communities from Rifle, Colorado - Rifle CSP2_sed 13_2 (SPAdes) (version 2) | ecosystem: Environmental > Terrestrial > Deep subsurface > Rock core/Sediment | place: Rifle...
TTCACCAACGCGCCCAGCCGCTGATCCTCCAGCGTCTGGCGTTCCGTCGGGACGCGCTCCAGCCGAGCCCGGATGGCCTCCGCCCGCCCGGTCGGCGGGGCGGGAGCCGGCGCCGCGGTCGGCCACGGTGCGGGGGCGGTCGCCGCCTGGGCGGCCACAGCCCGCCGAACGCCGTCCGACAGACGCGCGTGCTCGGCGAGCCCCTGGCGCAGGCTCTGACATTCGGCATCGGACACAACCCGGGCCTGGGCGAGAGCGGGAGGGCTCGGGAAGAGCCACATCCCGAACACCAGGGTCGTGGTCAGTAGAACCTGAGTGCGCATGACGGCACCTCCTCGTCGATGAGTCACGTTCGCCCCCTTCGAGCAGACGTGGGAATACGCTTCCCGACTTGATGGGCCCTGACTCTAGTCCACGTGACCGCGGCCATCTATTGGACCTAGGTCCAATAGATGGTTCTTCCCGACGTCACGGTCAGAATCGATCTTCAGGACACCTTCTCGTCCGACGAGAGGCGCCCTGCCACCGCAGGCGATACGGAGGCCACCCTGCACCGGTCAGGCGATCACCTCGGTCATGTACTCTGACATTCGCGTCTGCAGGAAACGACGCGAACGGTAGAGGCGGGACTTTACCGCGGGGATGCTAATACTCAGCCCTTCCGCGATCTCGGAATCCGACTGACCCGACACGGCACGGCACAGAAATGTTGTCCGGTAGGCAGCCGGCAACTCTTCGATGGCCGAGGTCAGTACAGCACCCAGTTCCGTCTGAAGGGCCGCGTCTCTGCTCTCTGCTGACCAGTCGGCAATCGGTTGGCCTTTCCGGCTCACGTCATCCCTTGCCGCGGCCAAGAGTGCGTCCTGTACGATCTCTTCCGCGTCTTGTCGGTTGCCCGCAATGCGAATCGCAAGCCGGCAGATCCGCGCGGCATGGGTCGCGACGAGCGCCTCCACGGACCCGGGGGCCCGCTGGCGCAGGGCCTCGACAAGGTGCACATCGGGATCGACAAAAGCCAGGCCGTGCGGACGCCTTCTCCCGTGACCCGCAGCCTCCGGCGCTGCGGTGCTCATCACGCCCTCCCCGGCACCAAGATGCATGCGCGGACAGCTAGACCTCTTGGGCAGGAACGACCAGGTTCGGCAACGTCTTGCCGGACGCGGCCTCGACGACCCGCGTCAAGTCGGTGCGCGAGTCCCGCAGCTCCGTCAGTAGTTGCTCAGTTGTCATCGTCAGCCCCGTAGCAACGACGCCTTCGTCGCTCGATCTTCGCCCGCGTCGTACTTCTTCAGGGCCAGAAGCGCGACGACGCCCGCCAACTGACGCAGATCCACCGGCTTCGGGACGTGAAAGTGAAATCCGGCTCGCAAGGCGTTCAGCCGGTCCTCTTTAGTGGTCCATCCGGTGAACGCCGCCGCCGGGACGTCGCCTCCCTGATCGGGCGGCAGGCTTCGAACCTGTCGAATCAGCCAATAGCCGTCCTTGTCGGGCATGGAAAGACTGCTCACGAGTGCGTCCGGCTTTTCTCGCTTGAGCATAGCCAGGCCCTTGATGGCGGAATCGACCGCCGTCACGTGTGCGCCGCATTGCCCAAGAGCGTCGGACACGAGCTCCCGGACCTCTGGCACGCCCTCGACGACGAGCACCCGAACGCCGTCCAGTCGTGGAGTCCCGTTCCAAAGACTCATTGCCTCACCTCCGATTTCTCACCGGCCGCGGTCTTCCGGAATCCTGTGGACGAGCTCTGGGGCCGGAAACGAGGGGACGGTCAGCAGGTGACTCTGCGTGGGTAGGGATCCCCGGCTTCATGGCCGCTGACTCTAACCGTTGCGATCCCGCCCGCCTATTGGACCTTGGTCCACTGGAGGCTGTGCCACCGGCGGTGGCGGAGGATTGGAGTCAGCTGATGTCGCGACCGGTCACGCGAACGCGACGGCCGCGCGGATGGCATCGAGCAAGGTCAGATCCTCGAACGGTTTCCGCAGGTAGCCCGCCACCCCGGATTTTCTGATGCGTTCGCGCGTCGCGGTGTCGTCATGGGCCGTGATGAAAATAACGGGGATGGCGCTCCGCTCAGCGGCCAACCGCTCCTGAAGGTCGAACCCGCTCATTCCCTCCATCTGGATGTCCAGGACCAAGCAGACACTTCGGCCCTCCGGAGACGAATCGAGGAACTCGCGGGCTGAAGCGAACGTCTCGACGGTGTAGCCCGCCGACTTGACTAACCGGCGGAGCGCGCGGCGGACCGAGGGATCGTCGTCCACAACGGAAATTACAGCCGAAGTCCGAGACATGAAGGCGCATTCACTCGTAAGTACAGCCTAGGAGATGACCAGCGGGCGCGGTATGGGACCTTAGGCCTACTCCCCATGGCGGGAATTGGGGAGACGCCAAAGCGGGCCAGGCGGTCAGGACTTCGGCGCGATCACGCCTCCCCGATCAGCCAGCCGAACCAGCTCAGCCACCGATCCGGCTCGCATCTTCTCCATGACCCGGGCTCGATGCACCTTGACCGTCTTCTCGCTGATGCCTAACTCAGCCGCAACCTGCTTGTTCAGCATCCCGGTCACGACCAGCGCGAAGACTTGAACCTCCCGCGGGGTCAAGGTCTTCATGCGGTCCTGGAGCTCCGTGGCTTCGGCGTGTTGCCTCCACGCCTGGTGGGCCCCGTTCACACACCTCTCGATGGCGCCCAGGAGCTCGCGGTCGTTGACAGGCTTGATGAGAAAATCGACGGCCCCGCGTTTCATGGCCTTGACGCCCGTCCGGATGTCACCGTGGCCCGTGATGAAGATGATGGACAGCTGGCGCCCCCTGCTTGCGAGCATTTCCTGCAGCTCCGGTCCCGTCATGCCGGGCATCCGCACGTCGAGCACCACGCAGCAAGGGCCGTCGTGTGGGGGGCGTGCCAAGAAATCGCGGGCCGAGGCGAATGCCTCAACCTCATGCCCGGCGGCCTTGATCAGCCGCGTCAGACCCTTCCGCACGGACAGGTCATCGTCCACGACGAACACCAGCGCCGCGGCCGCGGCGCTCATTGCTCTTCCTGGCTGACGGGCAACGTGAACGAGAACGTCGCTCCGCCGTCAGGGTTGTTTGCGGCCTCCAGCCGCCCGCCGTGCGCTTCGACAATGGACCGCGAAATTGCCAACCCCATGCCCATCCCCTCCGCCTTGGTAGAGTAGAACGGCTGGAAAATGCGTTCCAAGTCGGCCTGGTCGATTCCGACCCCTGAGTCCCGTACCGCTACCCGGACGGTCGCCGCGCCATCCTTGGACGTCCGGATGAGGAGACTCCGGTCCGCCCTGCCCGACTCCCGTATCGCATCCAGCCCGTTGAGGATCAAGTTCAGGACCACCTGCTGCAGCTGCACTCGGTCGCCCCACACCGGAGGGAGCTCACGGGTCATGTCGAGTGCGAGCGACACGTTGCGGAGCACCGCATCGGCCGCCACGAGCCGCGCCACCTCGCCCACCGTCTCGTTGAGGTCGAGAACCGCGAACTCGCGGTCGCCTTTCTTGAGGAGACCGCGCAGCCGGCGGATCACCTCGCCGGCTCGCTTGTCGTCTGCGACGATGTCCTCCAAGATCGCGCGCATCTCTTCCAGGTTCCCAGGGTCGGAAGCGAGGTGACGCAGGGCCGCCTGGGCATTGCTGAGGATCGCGGTCAAGGGCTGGGTGAGCTCATGAGCCAGCGACGCGGTGAGCTCCCCGATCGTCGAGACGCGACCGACGTGGGCGAGATCGTGACGGAGCCGTTGCGCGTCGACCTCCGCCTGCCTCCGCGACAAGACGTTGGCGAACACCTCTCCGAGGAGCCGGAGCCGCTGCACAAGCTCGTCCTTCCAGGCGCGTTCGGCCCGAACCGTGCTGAACGCGAGTGCCCCCACGACTTTCCCCCCGACCATCAGCGGGACCTCCAGGCGCGACTGGATGCCCAGCCTGAGATACGTTGCTCGGTCCACGGCCGCCTCCGCCGCCGGGAGCTCCTCGACCCGCGAGAAGCGAACCACCTCGCCATCCTGCAGCTTGGCCACAACCCAGGGGAGCTCATCGAGCCCGATCGCTGGCGGCGCCGGCTCCACCCCCTCGGCCACCCATGAGTGGGTGACGCGGGCCGTTCGGCGGTCCTGCGAGAACTCGGTCAGACTGCCTCGATCAACCTCGAAAAAGTCGGCGATCTGCCGAAGCCCACGCCGAATCTGCTGATCCACGTCAGCCGGCAACCGGCTGCTCAAGACGGCCGTCTGCTCCGACAGGAGTGCCTCGAAGCGCAGCCGCTCGTTGAGCAGCAGCTCCGCGGCCCTGCGCCCCAGAGCGCCGGCAAAGACCTCACCGAGCAACTGGAGCCGCTCCACGAATTCGTCCGGCCAGCTTCGCTCGTTACGGATGGAGTGGAAGGACAGCACACCCAGCATGATTTCACCATCGCTCACCGGAAGCGACAGGCATGACCGCGTGCCGACGTTTTGATAGCCCTGCCGATCAATCACCGCCTCCTCGGGGAGCTCGTCCAGCCGGGAGAACCGGATGACTCGTCGCTGCCGGAGCTGCGCGGTCGTCCAGGGGAACTGACCAGCCTCGACGATCCGCGACAGCCGTTCGACCCCCTCCACCGCCCATGAGATGCGCACGATTACCCCGTCCGGACGGTACTCCTGGAGACTGGCCCGATCCACGCCCAGGAACTCCGCGACCCGCTGAAGCCCTCGCTCGAGCTCGGCATCCCATTCGCTCAGCGGCACATGAATCAAGCTCGCGGAGACTTCAGCCACAATGCTCTCGAACCGGAGCCGCTCACCGAGTGACAGCTCCGCTCGCTTCCGGCCCGTCCGTTGGAGCAAAAGCCCGGTGATGAGAAGCGCCTGGATGAGGATCAGCACCGCCCCCCCGACGACATAGGATCCGTAGAGCGCCCACAGCGACCCCTCCTGGTACCGCACGATGCTGCCCGACGGCAGCCGGCTCTCGCTGATACGCCAGCGCCGGAGCTGCCGCTCGTCGAACATGTACGCGGTCCCGCCGCCGTCAACGATGGGAAGATTCTCTGGCTTCTCCCCGCGGAGAATACGCAGCCCGAGTTCTCCGGCCCTGGCCCCCTGGGCCGCGAAGCTGGCGAGCCGGCCACCCACGATCCCACGACCGAGGTGGGTCTCCGACCAGCTGTAGACAGGCACGCTCGAGGCCCGGGCGATGAGGGACACCGCGTCCGGGTCGGTGAAGGGGCGCCCAGCCCCGTCGCGGAGCAGGGACACGAACAAGACGATGCTGTCCGTGGGTAAACCGGCCACTTCGCCCAGCAGTCGCCCCATCGGCCACCCGTTGAGATACGTGAACTCGACCCGATCGCGGTATCTGCCCAAGTCCTCGGCCGCCGCCGCCTGCAAGTTACGGTCGATCTCCGATGTCCCGGTGACCACCATCACCCGGCGCGTGCCTGGGTGCAGCCTGAGAGCGGCCTCCAGCGTCGCACCCCACTGGGAACCCAACCGAACACCCGTGATGTCAGGCCCCAGTTGGAGGCCCGTGACACCGTCCAGGTTCGCCGCGCTGAAGATAGCCGGCGCGCCGGGGAAGAGGTCGGCACGGTGCTTCAGGAAAAAGCGCAGGGTGGGAAAGGCGACCGGAATGATCAGGTCAATCTTCCGGTCTTTATACTTCTGCCGCAGAAACCTTATCAATTGACGCTCGCTACGGTCCTCGGAAAGTAACGAGAGATCAAGATACTCGGTATAGAAGTCGATTCCTGCTTCAACAGCCGGCTCAAGGGTCGACCGGATCGCCTGTTCCACCGCGAGGGGTTCGGGCAGCAGCCGTGCATCGGGGTACAGCAGCACCACCGTCTTCCGCTCTGCCACGTCGGATGCGGGAGTGGAAGGCGGAGAGAAGAGCAGCACGAGCAGCGCAAACGGCGCCCAAAGAAGCGCCTTCCAGCCCGGGCGTCTACGCGTGTCCAGGAGGTAAATGCCTGCCATAGTTTTGGGGGGGAATTCTAATTAACGACCGCCGTCCTTGTCAAGCCGTCGAGCCCCCAGGACTCGCACGGGCGGTACAGGCACACCCGCTCCTGTTGCAGCCACGCCCATTGACGGCACCGGCCCCTCACTGATGCCAAGAGACTAGGCGATCTGCTCTATCCACACTTAGACGATCTGCTCTATCCGCACTAATGGGTACCGGCGAGAAAGACCCGAGGAAGGACGGTGGCTCTCGGGACGTGGGACGGATCACGGCAGATGCGGAGGAGTGGGTCGCCAGCCCGTCCGCCGGACCGCCTATCGGGCGAGTAACGACGACCTCCACTCGCCCGAAGGCCCTGAGCGTGGTCGTTCTCGTCCAGCGCTCCCATCCGAGCCCGCCTCGAAAGAGAGCCCCCGGCGCACGATGGCGTTGGAGGCTCTCGGCCGAGACCCCTCTAACCGGAGCGGGGCAAGCGTGCCCCGTCGGTGACTAGGCGTGGACCGGGGCGACCAGCCGGATCAGCCAGAGCAGGACGACCGCGCCGATGAACGCCACGAAGAGGCTCATGAAGAACCCACTTCCGCCAACGCCCATGAACGTAGCAAACATCCAGCCCCCCAAGAACGCGCCGAGAACCCCGACGACGACGTCCCCCAGCACGCCGTAGCCATGGCCACTCACGACCCGTCCCGCCAGCGCTCCTGCAATCAACCCGATAAGGATGAACAGAACCAAGTGCATGGATTCCTCCTTTGTGTCTCCGACGAGTCAACTCCTCTACGGAGACTGCCGCTTCTCGTTTTTTACCTCTCTCACCCCGAGCTTCGCAGCCGTGTCACGATCAATCCGGCCGGTCATCTTCAGATTCTCGGCTTTCTGGTACTCCTTCAGTGCCGAGGACGTCCGGGGGCCCATCACGCCGTCGATCGGGCCTGGCTCAAAGCCTCTCTCTTTCAGGGCCTGCTGCATCGCCATCACCTGAGACTGGGATCTCGTGGGCGTCACGCCAGACCGGTCACGCATGGCGGCGTCATAGGTCAACTCGTTCTTGACGGCGCGGACGCCGGGCACGCCACGGGCGAGCTCGGAGGCGCGGGCACTGGCACCAATGCTCGGCACCGCACCCGTGAGGATGACCGCCCCGCCATCGGTGCGGACATCAACCTTCTTGAGCCGGGCATCTTTCGAGAGGCGGCCTTCGACCTGGCGCGTGACGTCCTTGTCGGAGGTATCGATCACCTTTCGGTCTCCGGGAGGCACCACCTGTAGATCGTTTCTCACGCTCTTCACGCCGTCGACCGCCTTCGCGACGGCTGCGGCCGCGGCCTTCGCCTCGTCCGAATCGACCTTGCCGCGCAGCGACACGGTGCCATTGACCGTCTCGACGCTGACCTGTCCACTTTTGACCCGCTCATCGGCGAAGAGCGCGATCTTGGTCTTCGCCGTCAGCCACGAGTCGCTGATCCCGGTCTTCGCGTCCTGTTCCGCGCCCTTGGCCTTCTGCTCCGCCTTGTCGGTCGTGGTCTGGGCCATCCCGTACGTCGGCACGGCCACGATCGCGACGGTCGCGAACACGAAGGCGCCGAAGAGTCCTGAATAACGCATTGTCCTTGCCCTTTCCTCATGTGAATGGTGATGGGTCAACTTTCTTTTCCACCCTGCGTGCTCACTCTAGTCGGTACGAACCCGCCCGCCTATGGGACCTGGGTCCTGAGACCTAAGTCCAATAGCCATTCACCCGGCGCGGCCGTTTACTGTGGTCTTCAGACAAGAGTCGGAGGCAGATCATCGTGAAGCAGTCCTCGGCGGAGAAGTCATGCGGTCGCAGCAGATGGCAGTTCACCACTAGACGGAGGTACGGACGATGAAACGCGGACTGTTCTTTGCGGTTATCGCGCTCTTCGCCATCGGTTGCGCTGCGCGACCGATGGGCGGGGACACCGGCTGGAAGATCTATGGTCCTCCCGGTCCCGCAGGCCCGGCCGGTCCCGCCGGCGCGCAAGGCCCGGCCGGTCCCGCAGGCCCGATGGGTCCGCAAGGCGCCGCTGGCCCGGCGGGCATGGCGGGTGTCCAAGGTCCGGCTGGTCCGAGCTGGACCTCGTTCAAGAACTTCCTCTTCGATTTCGACAAGTCGGACATCCGAACCACCCAGATGAATGAGGTCTCCGAGATCGCGGCCTACGTGAAGCAGAATCCGTCCACCAAGGTCGGAATCGACGGGCACACGGATCCGCGCGGCACCGACAAGTACAACCAGGCCCTCAGCGAGCGCCGTGTCAACGCCATTCGTGACGCGCTGATGAAGGCCGGAGTACCGGCTGACAGGATCCTGACGGGCGCCTTCGGCGAGGCGCGGCCCGTTTGCAATCAATCCACCGAGGACTGCTGGCAGCGTGACCGGCGCGTCGAAGTGCTGATGAGCACCAGCAAATAGCCGGCGCCATGGATCGCCAAGGAGACGGAAAAATGAGATATGTCACAAGGGGGCTCCTGCTCACGGCGCTTCTCGTCGTCGTGGCCGGCTGCAGCTCGACGGCGCCCCGCTGGGGCTACGACGGGCCGCCCGGTATCTTCTATCCCTACCTGGACGGGTACGCCGAGGATCGGAGCGAATACCCGTGCCGGCCGCGCACCTTCTATACGTTCCCCGGCCCCGCTGGGCCCGCTGGGCCTGCCGGCCTTCTGGGACCAGCCGGACCAGCAGGACCGGCCGGATCAGCAGGCCCGGCGGGACCAGCTGGACCAGCCGGACCAGCCGGACCGGCCGGACGGGGTGGATCAGGTGGATCGGGTGGATCAGGTGGATCGGCGGGACAGTGGACCTCTATGGAGAACATCCAATTTGAATTCAGGCAGGCGGCCATCCAGTCGAAGTGTGCGGACAAGATTACCAAGCTCGCCTCTTGGATGAACGAGCATCGACAGGTCACGATCGGGCTCGACGGTCACATCGACGATGTCAATGCCAACGACAACGATCCCACCCTCAGCGCCCGCCGGGTGCAAGCAGTTCGCGGGGCGCTGATTGAGGCGGGCATCGCGCCCAGCCGGATATCGGCCGGCGACTTCGGCGCGCGGGCCCCGGTCTGCCGCGAGGCCGCCGACGCTTGCCTCGCGCTCAACCGTCGGGTGGAGGTCCTCGCCACCTGGCGATGATGCTGCCGTAAATACGCGCGGTCGGGGAATGTCCTTCGCGCCCTACACGCGGATGGAATTCCCCGGCCGCCACAGACTGGAGTGACTCCGGCGCCGCCAACACGGTCGCCGTACAGCAGTGAGGAGGCCCGGCCATGACTAACTGGATCGCCTATGTGTTTGCAACGAGTGTCGCGCTGCTGGTCGGGAAATTCGTGTTCGGGTCCTGAAAAGATGATCCGCGCACACCGCATGACCGCCCTCCTCCTCTTCCTCCTGACGGCGGGTTGCGCCGGGATCGGGGGCGCGCCGCCGGGCGAGCCGCCCCAGACTGGCGGGACCCAGCCCGCGTCTCGCCCGCTCGATGCGCAGCAGGCCGAGCGCCTCCGGCGCATCATGGTCCCGCTCGTCGGAGCCATGGATCAGCCGCGCCCCTTGAATCAGGTCCGGGTGGGGATCATGGACGATCCGCACGTCAACGCGGCCAGCGCCGGCGGGGGAGAGTTCTATGTCACCACCGGGCTGCTTCAGAAGGCCAACGATGACCAGCTCAGGGGGGTGCTGGCACATGAGCTCGCCCACGACGATCTCGGCCACGTCGCTAAGGCGCAAGCCCTCGGCGCCGGATTGGGCATCGGCATGATTATTCTCGACCAGATATTCCCCGGCAGTGGCCGTATCACACCCGTCGCCGGCGCCCTGATTACACGGGGCTATAGCCGCCAGGAGGAGTATGAGGCGGACCGCCACGCTGTGGACATCCTTCGCCGTGCCGGGTATTCCAAAGACGTGATGATCAACACACTGACCTGGCTAATGCGGACGGAGGGCTCCAGCGGGGGAGGGTTCCTCGCCACCCATCCCGGAACGCAAGAGCGGATCGACGCGCTGAAAAAGCTCTAACAGGAGGGCGTATGAGCTCGTCCAGCCCCAAGACAGTCGTCCCGAAGACCTACGAAGAGCACGCATTCGACCTTCATGGCCTCGATGGGATCTCCGATGCGCAGATCACGGAACACCTCGCCCTGTACGCCGGCTACGTGAAGCAGGTCAACGGGCTCAATGAGGAGCTCGCGGCGATGACGGGACGCGGGCAGGCGGCGGGCAAGAATCCGGAATTCGCCGAGCTGACGCGTCGTCTGGGCTTCGAGTACAACGGGATGCTCCTGCACGAGCACTACTTCTCGAACCTTCGGCCGGCGGCTGAGCCGAATCCGCCGACTGGCTCCGCTCTGGCTGCCGCCCTGGCTGAGTCCTTCGGCTCAGTCGAGCAGTGGCAGGCGGCCTTCCACGCAATCGGCGAAATGCGGGGTATCGGCTGGGTGATTCTCTTCCAGGATCCGACCACGCACTGGCTAACGAACCACTGGATCACGCTACACCAGGAGGGCGTGCCCGCCGGCTTTACGCCTCTGCTGGTGATGGATGTGTGGGAGCACGCCTTCATGCGGGATTACAAGGCCACGGAACGGGGCACGTACATCGAGGCCTTCTTCCGGAACATCGACTGGCGGATGATCGAGCGGCGGCTCCAGGAGACAAGCGCGCTCCGTCTGGCCAGCTGAGACCCAGAACCCAACAGCTGCCCCGACCGCGCGATCTGGTCCATCCCGTCTACGAAGCGCCAGTCCGCGCGGGGAGTTGGTTCACGCGCGCAGGAGCGACTCGCGTGGCTCCGCGCGGCCGTCAGTTGCCGAACAGGTCCGAGAAAAACTTCTTCACGCTCGACCCGAAGTTGACGGCGCCGTCGCGGGTCTGGTGCCAGGCGCTCTTCGCCTTCGGCTCGGCCGCCTTGCCGGACTCCTTCAGCTTTTCTCCGGTGTACTTTGCACCCTCGGCGGCCGTGCTCCCGATCCCCTTCGCCGTCTCCTCAACCCCCTTGCCGATCTCATTGGCGCCCTTCTCCACCCGCTCCGTGGCCGCGTTGACCTTCGAGTCGTCCGCGGCCCAGGTAACGGGCGCGACACCGAGCGCCATCACGCACACAATCGTCAGCCAGACAATCATCCGCAGTCTCATCGCACCCTCCTTTCGTCTTTATCCGCGTTTCCTGCGATGGCCAGATACCTTGCGTCGTCAGTCTAGTCGACGCCGTCCGGTGTGCCTATGGGACCTTGGTCTCTCCATCAGCAACCGATCGTTCATTGAATTTGAACTCCCTCGTTGCTCGGCCGGACCGCCGGCGTTGCGGGTCAGTGAACGTTGCGAAACGCGACGCCATGACGGTCCGCGGCGTACCCCTCGTGGCGGCAGGCGGACCGCGCGATTACGCTACCGGCGATCGGTGCGTCAAGGCGCCGCTGCCGGGAATGATACGGTCGAGGATGGCCATGCCGATGTTCAGGCCCACGCCCCGGGTCTGCGCTTTTGCGACGTGGCCGAGATCGTCGTGCGCCTGGCTGTCAGCCGGGCTAGCAAACCAGGACATCCGTTCCCCGCTGACCCGTTCAGCGAGCGACCGTCTGCTCGATTCGCCAGACGGGGCCCTTGACATACAGAGGCCCCTCGCACCGCACGAAGGCGGGGACGTCCTCGGTCAGGATGACGCACTCTTGGTCGGCCGGCGCCATCCCCATGACGGTGGCAAAGAACCGGAGGGCCGCGCCCAGCCTGGGTTTCAGCGCGTAGCGGGTCGCCTGCCGCGCGAGGTCGCCGACCAGCACTCGCTGGGCGCCGGCGGGGGTCATCTCGAGCCCGATCAGCCTGGGCTTCGGCGCGAACGCCACGACCTGGACGGTCTCGCTCGCGCCGCGGGCGAGATTTTTCAGGAGCGTCGGCGCCATCCCGTTATACACATCGGGCGGCAGCTCGATAGACCCGCTGGACCCTTGTTCCTTGCCGTCTCGGGCCGACCGCGCGTTATAACTTCCCGTCTTCCGGTCGAGCGAGACCTCCACCGTCTCTGGAAACGACGGCCCGCGCTGCATCAGGCGGTAGCTCAGCAGGGTAAAGACGCGCTGCTGCGAGAAGACCACGTGCTCGTCGTGGAGCGAGCCATCCTTGAAGCGAAGGATCAGCCGACTCTCGACGCGGTCGCCGTGGGCGGTCTGAAGCAGATCGCCGTGTCCTACGGTCTCGCCGCTGACAGACCGGACGAGGAGCAGGCCGTGGGCGGCTCCCTCGGCGAACCGCACCTCGATCGGCGCAGCCTCGAGACTGGACCAAGGCGCGAGGACCATGAGGACGGCCAGAACGCCAAGCCTGAAAAACGTTATTCCAAGAGCCCTCGATGCGTCGGGCAAGCCGGCCGGTCTCTCGGAGGCCTTCGGCCTACCGTAACGGGGCATCGGTGACATCGTCTACATGGTCCTCTGTGACGTCAGGGCCCTGACTCGAGCCGACGCGATCCCGTCCGCCTATAGGACCAAGGTCCAGTAGCCATCCGTGCGGCCAGGCTGCTAGTGTGACCAATTGTCCAGAGGGTTTCTCATGAGAGGAGGTATGCCGCTATGAAAGCCGCGACTGTTCTTGGTATCGTCCTGATCGTTCTCGGCGTCCTCGCCTTGGCCTACCAGGGCATTACGTACACGACGCGCGAAAAGGTCGTGGACCTTGGGCCGCTCAAGATCACGGCCGACAAGGAGAAGAGCATTCCCCTGCCGCCGATCCTCGGCGCACTCGCCCTTGCCGGCGGCGTGATCTTGGTCATTGTCGGAGTCCGAAAGTCCTGAGCAATCGCCACGCTCGACGGCAACGCTGAAGGGCCAGCCGCAATCCCAGGAACACACCTACGCTCCGCCCAGCACAGCCGAGTAGAAGGAGGCGTTCTATGAGGGACTGGCTGGCGTTCAAAGCCGAGTGGCTCGAGTTCGCGTTGGTGGGAATGCTCATGACGGTGATCATCTTGCCCTGACGTCTACGTCTGCGACACGCAGCTCAGGGGCACAGGGCGAATGCGTTGCGATTGCTCCTGACCAGATCCAGGCCAGTGAGCGCCGGGGTATCGACTTCGCCACGCGCGAGCTGCTGCTGGCCCGCGTGAACCATCGTCACTTGATCCGCATGTCGTTCTTGACGGACTTCACGCCCGCGACGCCACGTGCGACTTGGACCGCCTTGTCGATGTCCGCCTGAGACCTGACGAAGCCGCTCAGCTGGACCACGCCCTTGAACGTTTCGACGTTGATCTCGTTGACCTTCAGGGTGGAGTCGTTGAAGATCGCCGTTTTCACCTTCGTCGTGATCACGGAGTCATCGAAGTACTCGCCGGTCCCCTCTGTCGTTGCTGTCGAACCGCACCCCCAGGCCGACGCCAATAGGATAGTGAGCGCAAGGATCCCGAACCCTCTCAGTGGTCTCATGGCCAGACCTCCATTCGAATCACGATCAAGTGAGCATCGCTCAGGGAGCCGGCTCCGCCTTCCGCAGCTCCAGGATCAGCCCGTCCAGCGCCCTCGAAGTCTCCCGCACGTACTCGTAGAAGTGCTTGTGCATGAGGGCCAGGGTGAAGGCATGGCGGATCGACCGGGGGCGCCGACACGCCGTCTCCAGGCACATCGACAGTGTCAGCCAGGCGCGCCGCGGTGAGGTCCGCAGGATGCACGTCCACACGATGCGCAGCACGACCGCCAGGTCGTCGCCCCGCGCCAGGACCCGCGAGCTCAGCACGGTGCCCCGGTTCAGGATGAACGCCATCGCGCGACGCCGATACGCCCGGTAGCCGTACAGGCGGCGGAGCAGGGCCCGGTAGCCCTCGTAGAGCTCGAGGCGGGACATGCCACCGGGCACGATATTGGTGAACACGAACTGGTCGCCCACCGACTCGGCGATGAGCCGCCCCGCCGCCCGCAGGCGCTCGTGCAGCGGGGTCTTCGGCACCGCGTTCAGCATGCCCGTCATCGAGATCGGG
>Ga0209341_10003858_pt1 | contig 13934 bp, 11 predicted proteins | sample RifCSP13_2_FD_184020 | JGI IMG/M metagenome (GOLD analysis project Ga0209341, IMG submission 184020) | Soil microbial communities from Rifle, Colorado - Rifle CSP2_sed 13_2 (SPAdes) (version 2) | ecosystem: Environmental > Terrestrial > Deep subsurface > Rock core/Sediment | place: Rifle...
TGGCCTTCGCCGGCACCGGGGGAATCTCGGTCTACGAGATCGGTGCGTTCCTGCGCGACAACGTGCTGCTCGAGCCGGGGATCCTCCTGATCGGGATGGCCCTGCTCATCGCCGGCCTGGCGTTCAAGGTGTCGGCAGCTCCGTTCCATGTATGGGCGCCCGACACGTACCAGGGATCACCGGCCGGGATCGTGGGGTTCATGGCGGCCGGCGCCAAGGTGGGAGCCTTTGCCGGACTGGGCCGGATCTTGATCACCGCCTTCCCGCTCTACGACACGGAGTGGGCCCTCGGTCTCGCCATCCTGGCCACGATTTCGATTGCCACCGGGACGCTCCTGGCCATCGCCCAGAGCGACATCCGGCGTCTGCTGGCCTATTCGGGAGTGGCGCACGCCGGTTTCATCCTGACCGGGTTGACGGCCGGAGCGGCGGGCCTGCCGGCAGTCTGGTTCTATCTGGCGGTCTACACCGTGCAGTTGATCGGCGCATTTGCCGTTGTGGCGGCGGTGGCCGGGCCGACCGCGGCCGGGTCGCCGCTGTCCGATTACGAGGGTCTGTCGAAACGGTCGCCGTTCCTGGCGGCGGTCCTGGCGCTCTTCATGCTGGCCATGTCCGGCGTGCCGCTCACGGCCGGGTTCGTCGGAAAGTTCGGTGTGTTCGCCGCCGCGTGGCGAGCCGGCTTCGAATGGCTGGTGATCGCCGCGCTGGTCGCCTCGGTGGCCGGCTTCTTCTTCTACCTGCGGGTGATCGTGCTCATGTACATGCACGAACCTGCCTTCGCCGGAGCCCCGGGAACGATGCGGGCGCGCTTGGAGCCGGTCGGGGCGCTGCGCTGGGTCCTCATCGTGGCGGTGGCCATCACCGTTGCGTTCGGCGTCTATGCGACTCCCCTGCTCGATTTAGTCGGTAAAGCGCTGCCGTTGTGAGGCGAAGCAGAGCTTCGAAAATCTCTCGATTCTCGTTCCTTGTTCTCCCGCCGGCGGGAAAGGACTAGCGCAAGGGTGGGCTCTACAAACCACCCTTCACCGGCGCATAGCGGCTGATAGCCACTGATAGAGTACCGCCCCGGCGTGTTGGGGCGATGGTAGGGGGTACCTTGCATGGGTCGAAGCTGGCGTGACCTCGCGGTCGATAACGGGGCGAGTCTTGTTGAGTACGGCCTCGCAGTGGTACTCATCGGACTGGTGGCCGCATTGGTCGTCGGCTTTGTTGGGCGGGCAACATCGGAGGCTTTCGATGAGGTGGGCAGTGCGTTTCCGACCGACTCCATAGCTGCGTCGCCCGGCCACGAAGTGACGTCCGATGTGTTCGATGATCTCCTGGCGAGGATCGAGGGCGTCGATTCGCTGGGAGACAGCCTGGCCGGCAAAGCCAAAGACGCACAGACCAGATATCTGCAAGGCGATGTCGACGGAGCAATCGGCAAACTCAACTCCCTGATCAACGAAGTCGACTTTCAGCAGGGCAAGCAGCTCACCTACGATGAAGCAGCTTCGGTCCGCAACGGCGCACAGGAACTGGTCAAAGTCATAGGAACGGGATAGACCCATACGCCGGGTGGCTTTCCCGGTACCCGGCCACCGGGCCACTCGCACCGGCGTCCGGCCTTCCCGCCCCGTTGCTCACGCTGCCTCTGTTGGTGGCCTCCCCTACGGTATAGGGGAGGTGAGCGATTGAGGAACAATCGGTCGAAAGGGGGCGGCGTCGGGGAGGGCTGGCAACAAGTGCGATAAACCTCGTCCCGGCATTTAGGCTCAAGGGGTGATCATCACCAGGTGCCGGGCCGCAACCGCCGCAACCTTTCTGTCGCTGGCCGTCCTCGCCGTGCTCTCCGTCGCCCGACCTGTTGAAGCGATGGACAAGCCCCTCATCCTGGCTGAGCGAGCGGCGGCCGCTTCCGTACTGGTTCGCGACGGCGACGTCGTCGACGAAGACCTCTACGCGGGCGGCAACCAGGTGCTCATCGAAGGCACGGTGCGGGGGGATCTGGTAGTTGCCGCCTTTCAGAGGTTGGAGATCAGCGGCACGGTAGAAGGGGACGTGGTCGGCTACTCCCCGCTGGTGGTCGTCACAGGGACTGTCGGCGGGTCGTTACGAGTAGCAGCGGACGTAGTCCGGGTAGAAGGCGAGGTGGGGGTCGACCTCTTCACCGGAGCACGTTCCACCGTTGTCACGGGAAGCATCGGTCGAGACCTGCAGGCCTGGACTCTTTCGCTCGATGCGCGGGGTCGGGTGGGGAGGGACATTCTCGGTCGAGTGTTCGATCGGGCCCGCATCGGCGGCCTGGTTGGAAGGGACGTGGAGATCACGGTCCGGGACCTCGAGGTTCTGTCCGGGACTCGCATCGAGGGAAGCCTGGGTTATCGATCGACTCAAGACGCCAACATCGCCGCCGACGTCGAGGTCGGGAGAGCGCTCACCAGGCGGGACCCGGTCACCCCCAATGTGAGGGTGCAGGCCATCTTCACACTCACCACGGTGCTGGTGATTCTGGCGATCGCTGCTCTGGGCTTCCTGCTGTTCTGGCTCACTCCCCGCACGCTTCACATGGCGGTCGAAAGCATGCAGGAGCGCACGCTCCTCTCTCTCGTGGTAGGTGTCGTGGTGCTGGTGGTGCCGCTGACGCTCCTCGTCATCATCGTCGTGCAGGTGGTCGACTCTTCGCCGGAACTGGCGCTTCCAACGGTGATCATCGGGCTGCCGGTCGGCTTGCTCCTGGTGGGGATGCTGCTGTTCGGCTTGCTCGTCTCGCCAGTCCCGGTCTTGACCGCGCTGGGGTCGAAGCTCACCAGGCGGCGCCGGTCGGCGCTCTTCGGCTATCTGATCGGGTTGCTGGTCTGGGTGCTGATCCTGTTGATACCCACCCTGCGATTGTTCGTGACTGTGCTGATAGCGTTGCTGGGCCTGGGCGCCTGGACCCTCGGGTTGGTGGCGGCCCGCGGCGGGTCCGACTGGGCTCTCTGGCCGGCGGGCAAACACCGCCGATCATCGTCGGAGGAGGCGCCGGAAGTGCAGGACACCGAACCAGCTTCACCTGAGCAGGAGGCCGAGGAGCACGAGAGCGCGGTAGCTCTTCCCGAGCCCGGACAGCAATGGCCGGAAGAGGAAATCGGTGATCCGTTCGATCCGGAGACGATGCAGCTTCCGTTCGAGGACTCCTGAGCTTCGAGGTTCGATTTGCCAGGGAGAGCCTGCGGGTACGGTTCGGGTCCGACCGTCTTGGCACGTGGCCTCCCTCACCGCACCGACCTCTGGCACGCCGGCGCGATAGCATGCATGCTCCATGACCGCCCACCTATCCGATACTCTCGAGAGGCCCCTACGTGATCTCCGCATCTCGGTCACCGACCGCTGCAATTTTCGGTGCACCTACTGCATGCCTAAGGAGATATTCACCCGCGACTATGAGTTCCTGAGTCGTGACCTGCTCCTCTCTTTCGAGGAGATCGAGCGCCTGGTTGGTCTTTTCAAGGGGTTGGGGGTCCACAAGGTGCGGCTGACCGGTGGCGAACCGCTGCTGCGGCGGGACCTCGAGCACCTGATCGCTTCCCTGAAAGCCATCGGCGACCTCGAGCTGACCATGACGACCAACGGGGCGCTGCTGGCCCGCAAGGCACAGGCCCTCAAGGATGCCGGACTCGATCGGATCTCCGTGAGCCTCGATTCGCTGGACGACACCGTCTTCCGGGCCATGAACGATGTGGACTTCCCGGTCGCCAAAGTGCTGGAGGGCATCAACGTCGCCCACGAGGTGGGGCTGGGGCCGGTCAAGGTCAACGCCGTCGTCAAGCGGGGCGTCAACGATCACACCGTTGTCGAGATGGCCCGGTACTTCAAGAGCACCGGACATGTCATCCGTTTCATCGAGTTCATGGACGTCGGGCACACCAACGGATGGCGTCTCGACGACGTGGTGCCCGCCGCCGACATCGTCGCCATGATCGACGCCGAGCTGCCGCTCGAGCCGCTGGAATCCAACTACCGGGGCGAAGTGGCCAGGCGCTATCGGTTCAAGGACGGGAGCGGCGAAATCGGGGTCATCGCCTCGGTCACCCAGCCCTTCTGCGGGGACTGCACCCGGGCCCGCATCTCCGCCGACGGGGCGCTCTACACCTGCTTGTTCGCCACCACGGGTTTCGACTTGCGGGCCTTGCTGCGTAGCAGCGCCACCGATGAGGAGATGGTCGACGCGGTAGCGGCGATCTGGGGAGCGCGGGAAGATCGCTACTCGGAGATCCGCTCGTCGAAGACCGTCGATCTTCCCAAGGTGGAGATGAGCTACATCGGGGGTTAAGGCCCCCGGATGATCCGGTGCCGCATCAGGCGTGACGACGGCAGTCTCGGCGCATCCCCGAATATTCGGTGAAACCAACGCTTCCACGTGGGGTCTAAGTTCGCAAAGGGACAACCACGGGGAGGGAACCATGTCATTCTGGGATCAGTTTGTGGAAGGCTTGAGCGAAATCGGGCGCGGTATCGCCGATTTCACTCCACGGCTATTCGGCGCACTACTCATCCTGCTGGTGGGATGGTGGGTCGCCAAGTTCGTTCGCAACATCATCCAAAAGCTCCTCGATCGTCCGACGGTCACCAAGGTCGTCGATCGCTCGGGCGTCGGGCCTGCCCTGCGGAACGCCGGATACTCGGGCGCGTCGATTCTGGCCAACGTCATCTATGCCATCTTGCTGCTGGCGGTGTTCCTACTTGCCGCGCAGGCTCTCCGGGTACCCGAGTTGGTGGCGTTGCTCTCCGGGCTGATCGCCTACCTGCCCTTGGTGGTTGTTGCGATTGTGATCCTGGTGATCGCCGCCGCCGTTGGGAACTTCCTCGGCGATCTTGTGCAGCCCTGGGCAACCAGCCGCAACGCGCCGTGGGTGGCAATGGTGGCCCGTTACTCCGTGATCATCTTTGGTGCGTTGACTTCACTAGAGGTTCTCGGTGTCGGCCGTGTCAGCACCCGCATCTTCGAGTTCACCTTCGGCGCTTTCGCCGTTGCCTTCGCCATCGCGTTTGGCGTGGGTGGCATCGAAACGGCCCGCAAGTGGTGGGGCAAGTACTTGACGCCCGGCGACTGACTATCCACATACTGTGAGGCGGCTTTGAAGGCGGGCCCACCCCGCTCGACCCGTATTGCAGATCTCCTCACAGGGTGTGACTCGGGTACTTCCATCTGCCCCAGCAGGGGTCATCGGCCGCCCCGACTCGAATCACGCCTCGAGCGAACGCTCGGCGGTCGGTTGACCACGCTGGTAACCGGCACCGGGTCGGGCAGGTCCACGCCCATCGAGCAATGGTCGCAGAACCATGGCGTCGTCCTGGATGTCCTCTCAACCATCTTGATTTCGCTATCTAATAGTTCTATACTCATTGAATATAGTTTTGTGATAGTTGGGCCGCCGGCGGGTCCTCTGCGGAGGGATTCGGAGCCCCGTCGGCGCAGACCAGTAGTAGACCTGGCTGCTCTGGAGGGGAGTTACCATGTCCCAGCCCGGTACTCGCGGAACGCCGAACGAGGGCCTCACCGCCTCCACGCTCGGCTTCTTTTTCGGGTTTGCGGCGGTGGCGCTGTTCGGACCGACCGCCAAGGAATTCAAAGACCTCATGGGCCTCACCCCGGCCCAGGTGGGGTTGCTGGTCGCAGCCCCTTCGCTGTCCGGTTCGCTTCTGCGCATCCCGTTCTCCGCCTGGGTCGATACGACCGGCGGACGCAAGCCGTTTCTGGTCCTCCTCGGGACTTCGGTGGTTGGGATGGCCGGGCTGGTAGTCGTCATGTACACCGCCTATCCGGACAACGTCACCCCGGGCCTGTACCCCGTCCTACTGCTGCTGGGTGTGCTGAGCGGTTCGGGCATCGCTACGTTCTCGGTGGGGATCAGCCAGGTTTCGTACTGGTTTCCGCAGTCGCGGCAGGGTTGGGCGCTCGGCACTTACGCCGGCGCCGGCAACCTGGCGCCCGGCTTGTTCTCCTTCCTGTTGCCGTTGGTACTGGCCGGCGCCGGGCTCCCCGTCGCTTACGTGGCCTGGTTGGGCTTGCTGGTGATCGGAACGTACCTGTACTGGCAGATGGGCCAAAACGCCCCGTATTTCCAGCTTCGCCAGCAGGGGGTGAGCGCAGACCAGGCTCGGGTGCAAGCCGCCCGGACCGGTGAGGAGCTGTTTCCGGCCGGGACTGCGCGCCAGACCCTGGCTATTTCCGCCCGCAACTGGAAGACGTGGGCGCTGGTGGTGCTGTACTTCACCACCTTCGGGGGCTTCATCGCACTCACGGCGTGGCTGCCCACCTACTGGCGCGAGTTCCACGGCGCCTCGGCGTTTGCGGCGGGAACTCTGACTGCTGTCTTCTCCCTTCTGGCCTCCGTCCTCCGCATCGTCGGGGGCTCGATCGCCGACCGGATCGGCGGCGAAAGTACCGCCATCGTTTCGTTGACATTGCTGCTGGCAGGAGCGACCGTCATGATGTTCTCGGATGGGCTGGTCGTTTCGGTGCTCGCCGAAATCGTCATGGCGGCCGGCATGGGTGTCAACAACGCGGCGGTGTTCAAGCTGGTTCCCCAGGAAGTGCCCGAAGCGGTGGGCGGCGCGGCCGGTTGGGTGGGTGGCCTGGGGGCTTTTGGCGGTTTCGCCGTTCCTCCGCTGATGGGGACATTCGTGCGCGGCGAGCAGCTTTCCGGGTACGCGACCGGATTCGTCGTGCTGGTCGTCCTGGCCTTGGTCTCGCTGGCGGTGGCCTACTGGTTGCGGCGCCACGCTCGCCACCCCCAATTCGTCCCGTCCCCGCCGACATCATGAGGCTCGAGATCACCCGCAAGGCGGATCTGGCCATTCGGGCCGTCCAAGCATTGCGGGACGGTGTCCAGCGGAAAGGGGCTGATTTGGCGGAGGTGATCGGCACCACTCCCCAGTTCATCGCCCAGGTCATGAAGCCCCTTGTCCGACAGGGGTGGGTAACCTCCGAGCCCGGCCCGATCGGCGGGTACTCGCTGAGGAGTGATCCCGAGGACATCTCGTTGCTGGGACTGATCGAGGTAATCGAGGGACCCACCGTCGATGGCCGCTGCGTCCTGCGTGGCATTCCCTGTCCTCCCTTCGAGCCCTGTGTGTTGCACGACGCCTGGACGCGGGCGCGCAATGCGTTGCTCGACGAATTGCAGGGGACTTCTCTAGCGGAGCTGCAGGAAGGAGTCGTCAATGATGAGAGCCGTTAGCCGGGTGCTGGCCGTGACGGGTGTGCTGCTGACGACGTTCCTCTGGTTTGCATCCGCAGGCGCCCAGGAGGGCCCCGACGGCCGGGAGGTCTTCCTGGCCAACTGCGCAGCCTGCCACCAGGGGACCGGGACCGGGGTGCCGGGATCCTTTCCGCCCCTGCTCGACAATCCCAATATCCAGGATGCCTCCCACGTCGCTACGGTGATCCGGGAAGGAATGAGCGGCCCGCTCGAGGTCAACGGGGTCACCTACGACGGTGAGATGCCCGCCCAGTCGCAGCTCTCCGACGCCGAGATCGACGCTGTGATCGCCTACATCCAGGTCGGGGTGTTCATACCGGCTGATACGGCTCCGGCCGGCCCAGGCGGGGCGGAAGCCGGAGAGAAGCTGTTTCTGGGCCGGGTCGGGTTGGAGAACGGGGGACCGGCCTGCCACGCCTGTCACTCGGCCGGACCGCACGGCAACCTGGGCGGACCGACCTTCGGACCCGACCTGACCGACCTGGTTCAGCGCTACGGCGGCACCGAAGCCGTGGCCGCCGCCCTGGCCAACCCGCCGTCGGTCACGATGCAGCCTGTGTTCCAGGGTAAAGCCCTCACCGATCAGGAACGCGCCGACCTGGCCGCCTTCCTTGGCTCGCTCAGGACCCGGACCCTGGTTCGGGTCGATCTGCTGTGGATCTTGGGCCTAGCCGGGGCCGCCGCCTTGCTCGGCCTCATCTACGCCTTCCCGAAGCGCAACCGCGTCAACTACCTCCGCCAACTGAGGAGCAGATCATGAGTGACTGGATCAAGGACACCGTTGTGCCCGCCGAGCGGCGCTGGGAGGAGTTCTACCGCAACCGGTTCCAGCACGACAAACGGGTCCGCACCACCCACGGTGTCAACTGCACGGGTTCCTGTTCGTGGGAAGTGTTCGTCAAGGACGGGATCGTCACCTGGGAGCTGCAGGCCACCGACTATCCCCAACTCGAGGATGGTCTGCCCCCCTACGAACCGCGCGGCTGTCAGCGCGGCATCAGCTTCTCCTGGTATCTCTACAGCCCCATCCGGGTCAAATTCCCGTATGTTCGCGGTGCTCTGCTCGACCTGTGGCGGGACGCCCGCGCCGAATTCGCCGACCCGGTCGAAGCGTGGACATCGATTCAGGACGACCCGGACAAACGCGCCCGCTACCAGCAGGCCCGTGGCAAGGGCGGGTTCCGGCGGGTCCGCTGGGACGAGGCGCTGGAAATAGCCTCCGCCTCCGTGGTGCACACCACCAAGCAGCATGGCCCCGACCGGGTCATCGGCTTCTCGCCGATCCCGGCCATGTCGCAGATCTCGTATGCGGCAGGCAGTCGCTTCCTGTCGCTGCTCGGCGGCGTAGTGATGAGTTTCTACGACTGGTATTGCGACCTGCCGCCCGCCTCGCCGGAAGTCTGGGGCGAGCAGACCGACGTCCACGAATCCGCCGACTGGTACAACTCCCGGTTTGTGGCGGTGGTGGGCTCCAACCTCAACATGACCCGAACCCCCGACTGCCACTTCATCAGCGAGGTGCGCCACGCCGGCGCCAAGTTGACGGTATTCAGTCCCGACTTCTCGCAAGTCGCCAAGTACGCAGACTGGTGGATCCCCGCCCATCCCGGCCAGGACACCGCCTTCTGGATGGCCGTCGACCACGTCATCCTCAAGGAGAGCTACGTCGATCGGCAGGTGCCCTATTTCCAGGAGTACACCAAGCAGTTCACCGACTTGCCCTTCCTGGTGGAAATCGACGGCAAAAAGCCCGGCAAGATGCTCCGGGCCAACCGGGTCGGCCAATACGCCGATGAGGAGCACGGCGACTGGAAGCTGCTCTGGTGGGACCGCACCTCGGATCGCCCTCGCATGCCAAAGGGCACCATCGGCTACCGCTGGGCCGAGCAGGACAAGGGCAAGTGGAACCTGCAACAGTGCGACGGGCAGAACGGCGAGGATCTCGACCCCGAACTCACCTTCGCCGATCGCCACGACGACACCGTTGAGATCGAGTTCGACGACTTCGCGGCCGACCGCACCATTACCAGGCGGGTCCCGGTCCGCTACGTCGAGACCGACCGGGGGTCGGTTCCCGTTACGACCGTCCTCGACCTGACCATGGCCCAGTTCGGCGTCGAGCAGGGTCTCGGCGGCAATGTCGCGTCGAGTTACGACGACGAGGACGCTCCCTACACGCCGGCCTGGCAAGAGAACCACACCGGTATCCATCGAGACACCGTGATCCGTTTTGCCCGTGAGTGGATAGCCAACGCGGAGAAGACCCGCGGCAAGAACATGATCATCATCGGGGCGGGGGCCAACCACTGGTACCACAACAACCTGCTGTACCGGGCCGGGATCGCGGCCCTGATGCTGACCGGGTCGGTCGGAGTCAACGGCGGTGGACTGGCCCACTACGTCGGTCAGGAGAAGGTGGTCAATCAGGCGTCCTGGGGATCGATCGCTTTCGCCGGTGATTGGGGGATGGCGCCCCGCCAGCAGAACAGCCCATCGTTTCACTACATCCACTCCGACCAGTGGCGGTACGAGCGCGGCTACTCGGACTACGACGTTGTGCCCGATAACGCCTCGCTCGACGATCACACAATCGATCACAATATTCGGGCGGTGCATCGGGGTTGGTTGCCGTTCTTCCCGCAGTTCAAGCAGAACTCGCTTGAACTCGTCAAGGAGGCCCAGGTGACCGGCGCCACGACCGATGAGGAGATCATCGCCTACGTCGTCGAGGGGCTGAAAAGCCGGGAGGTCGAGTTCGCCATCGACGATCCCGACGCGCCAGAGAACTGGCCGCGCACCTGGTTCATCTGGCGGGGCAACGCCATCGGGACCAGCGCCAAGGGTCACGAGTACTTTCTCCGCCACTACCTGGGCACCCACTCCAACGCCATCGCCGGCGAGCTGGCCGGGGACACGGTGAAGGAGGTGACCTTCCGTCCCGACGCGCCGATCGGCAAGATGGACCTCGTCGTCGACCTCAACTTCCGGATGGACACCTCGGCGCTCTACTCAGACATCGTGTTGCCCGCCGCCACCTGGTACGAGAAGGACGACCTCAACACCACCGACATGCACTCCTACATCAACCCGATGCAGGCGGCCGTTCCCCCGGCCTGGGAATCAAAATCCGATTGGGAGATCTTCAAGGCAGTAGCCAGGAAGGTCTCAGAGCTGGCAGCACCGCACTTCCCCGCGCCGGTCAAGGACGTCGTGATGGTGCCCCTCCAGCACGACACACCCGACGAGCTGGCCCAACCGGAGGTGCTCGACTGGTTCAAAGGCGAAGTCGAAGCCATCCCGGGCAAGACCATGCCTGCCTTCAAGGTGATCGAGCGTGACCTCCCCGGGCTGTACGAGAGGATGGTTTCCCTGGGCAGGGGAATCGAGAAGAACGGCGTGGCCGCCCACGGGCTGAAGATCCCGGTGGGCGATGCCTACGCCGAACTGGCCTCCCGTCAACCTCGACAGCCCGGTCTGGCCGGGTTGAACGGCCGGCCCTATCCGTCGCTGGAACGGGACCGGGAGGTCTGCGATGCGATTCTGGCGCTCGACCCCGCCTCCAATGGTGAGCTCGCCTTTCGGGCCTTCGAGGCCGAAGAAGCCAAGACGGGTGTTGCATTGACCGATCTTGCCGAGGGAAGCCGATCCCAGCGCACCAACTTCTCCGACATCGTCGCCCAACCGCGCCGGGTGCTCACCACCCCCACCTGGAGCGCCATCGTCAATCACGGCCGGGCCTACAGTCCCTTCACCCTCAGTGTTGAGCGTCTGGTGCCGTGGAGGACTTTGACGGGCCGCCAGCACTTCTATCTCGACCATGAGAACTACCTCAACTGGGGCGAGCACCTGCCGACCTACAAACCCCGCCCCGACCACACGATGATGTCGGAGCTGGAGCGGTCCAAGGCGGAAGCCCAGGGGATGCTGCTCAACTACCTCACCCCGCACGGCAAGTGGAGCATCCACTCCACCTACTCGGAGAACATCAGGATGCAGACCCTGTCCCGGGGTGGTTACCCGGTATGGCTCAACGACAAGGACGCCGCCGAGATGGGGATCGCCGACAACGAGTGGGCCGAGATCTTCAACGACAACGGTGTGTTTGTTCAACGGTGCGTGGTCTCGGCCCGGATCCCGCCCGGGACCGTATTCGTCTACCACGCCACCGAGCGGACGGTTGGCATCCCGATCTCCCCGTTGCGGAAACGGAGAGCGGGGATGAACAACTCTCTCACCCGGGCCCGGCTCAAGCCGGTGCTGATGAGTGGGGGATACGCCCAGTTCACCTATGCCTTCAACTACTGGGGTCCGACCGGGGTGAACCGGGACACCTTCGTCTACGTCCGTCGCGTCGACAAGCCGAGCTACTGAAAGGGGATCGCATGGACGTCAGAGCCCACATGAGCATGCTGTTCCACCTCGACAAGTGCATCGGCTGTCACACGTGCAGCGTGGCGTGCAAGAACTTGTGGACCGATCGCAAGGGCGCCGAGTACATGTGGTGGAACAACGTCGAAACCCGGCCCGGATCCGGGTATCCGACCGGTTGGGAGGATCAGGATCATTACCGGGGTGGTTGGAAGAAGGGATGGGTAGGTGTGGAGTTGAAGCTGCACTCCCGGCCCAAAGGCCTGGCCAACCTGTTCTACAACCCTGCCCTTCCGGATTTGCAGGACTACTACGAGCCGTTCACCTTCCGCTACGAGGACCTGTTCACTGCCCCGGAAGGGGATGATCAACCGACGGCCATCCCGATCTCGGCGATCACCGGCGAGCCGATGGACATCGAATCCGGTCCCAACTGGGACGACGACTTGTCCGGATCCGCCATCTACGCCGCCAACGACCCCAACTGGAAGGACGTACCTTCCGACGTGCAGGCCCAGATGTCGGAGATCGAGCGGGTGGTGTTCAACTATCTGCCCCGCATCTGTAACCACTGCCTCAACCCGGCCTGTGTTGCGGCCTGCCCGAGCGGAGCGATCTACAAACGCGGCGAGGACGGCGTCGTGCTGGTCAACGAGGACAAATGCCGTGCCTGGCGCATGTGCGTCTCGGCCTGTCCGTACAAGAAGGTCTACTACAACTGGTCGACCGGCAAATCCGAGAAGTGCATTCTCTGCTTCCCCCGCATGGAGATCGGTCAGGCCCCCGCCTGCGCTCACTCCTGCGTGGGCCGGATCCGTTACATGGGCGTGTTGCTCTACGACGGTGACTTGATCCAGTGGGGCGCCGAAGGCCAGGACGAGGACCTCATCGACCGGCAGCTCGAGGTGATCCTCGACCCCTTCGATCCCGAAGTGATCGAGGGGGCCAAGCAGTCCGGGCTCGACGATGGCTGGATCGACGCGGCTCAGCGGTCACCCGCCTACAAGTTCGTCAAGGTGTGGCGCCTGGCCCTCCCGCTCCATGCCGAGTACCGGACGATGGCAATGATGTTCTACATACCACCGCTGTCGCCGGTGGTTTCGACCATCGAGCAAGGTCTGATTCGGCTCGATCTGCCACCCGAGCAAGTCGACTTCGAGCTGTTCGACAATCTGGAGAAGGCCCGGTTGCCCATCAAATATCTGGCCAACTTGTTTGCGGGAGGCAACGAAGAGCTGATCAGGGGCATCCTTCGCAAGATGCTGGCGGTGCGGATTTACAAACGGCGCCAGAGTGTGGAGGGTGAGATCGATGACGCCACCATGCGGATGGTGTGGTCGGCCGGGACGACCCCCGAAGAGATCGAGGATATCTACAAGATGACCACCATACCCACCGTGGCGGACCGGTTTGTCTTCCCGCCCTATCACCGGGAGATGGCGGCCGAGTCCATCTACGGAGATCCGCTGGCGCGCAAGGGGGAAACGGGTCTCGGGTATACGATGCCGCCGGAGAGGGGGGCCTGATGGGTGAGTTGGAAGCCATCGCTCTCGCCCTGCGGTACCCGGGTCCGGACAGCCTGGAAGAGTTGCGGGTCACATGGACGGCATTGCCAGGCGGTCCGGTCCGGCGACGGCTTCTCGAGTTCTTCGGGGAGATCGAGAACTTCTCCCTGGCGGGTTGGGAGGAGCTGCACACACGCACCCTCGACCTGGCGCCCATCTTCGCTCCCTATGTCGGATATGTCGTCTGGGGCGAGAACTACCAGCGCGGCGAGTTCATGGCCAGTCTGAAGGTCGCCCAGGATGAGGCCGGCATCGAACGCCATGGAGAATTGCCGGACCATCTGGAACCTGTGCTGCGCTACCTGGCTGCAACCGATCAACCATTGCCCGCTCTGACCGGGGTGTTTTCGCAGGCGGTGGCACGGATGAAGAAGACCCTCGAGAAGTCCGAGGCAGACAACCCGTACCGCCACGTGCTGGCTGCTCTGGGAGAGGTAGCCGGACGGCTGGAGCTTCCCGTGGGAGATGCGCGATGAACTGGAACATGCTCCTCTTCGTTGTGTTCCCCTACCTCGCCATCGTGCTGGCGATCGTGGGGACCGTCTACAGGATGATGCGGCGTCCCTTCACCGTGTCGTCGCTGTCGTCTCAACTGCTGGAAAGTCGCAAGCTGTTCTGGGGGACGGTGCCGTTCCACTGGGGTGTGGTTTTGATCCTCTTGGCTCACCTGGTGGCGCTCATCTTGCCGGCGGGGATCGAGGTATGGAACCGGGTTCCGATCCGGTTGTACGTGCTGGAAATCACCGGCCTGGCCCTTGCTCTATGGGCGTTGTTC
>Ga0209341_10003860_pt1 | contig 13927 bp, 13 predicted proteins | sample RifCSP13_2_FD_184020 | JGI IMG/M metagenome (GOLD analysis project Ga0209341, IMG submission 184020) | Soil microbial communities from Rifle, Colorado - Rifle CSP2_sed 13_2 (SPAdes) (version 2) | ecosystem: Environmental > Terrestrial > Deep subsurface > Rock core/Sediment | place: Rifle...
CGCTTTGCGTCCACCTGCATTGGACGAACTCGGCCTGGTCTCGGCCATCCGCGAACACGCTCTTGCCTATAACCAGGTCAATGGGCTCCATATTTCGATCGAGGCGCCCGAACGCCTGCCGCCCCTACCCGCCGCAGTCGAGGTTGCGGCGTATCACATCGCGCTAGAGGCGCTGACCAATGTCGCCCGGCACGCCCAGGCGCAGACCTGTCGCATCCGCCTGTGGCTGGCCGATGGGCTACGACTGGAGATTACTGATGATGGCGGTGGGCTGCCCAAGGACTATCGCCCAGGCGTCGGCGTCACCGCCATGCGCGAACGCTCAACGGAACTGGGTGGGGAATGCTTGATTGAACTGGGTCCAGCGCGTGGGACACGGGTGTATGTGTGGCTTCCCTTGCCGCCTCCGGAGGCATAAAGCATGGATCCGATCCGTATACTTATCGCCGACGACCACCCCTTCTATCGCGAAGGGGTACGTACGATGCTGAGTATAATTCCGGAAATCGAGATTGTCGGCGAAGCCGAGAGCGGAGAAGAAGCCATAGTTCAAGCCGCAGCACTCCAACCCGATGTGATCCTGATGGATCTCAAGATGCCGGGCCTGAATGGAGTCGAGGCTACCCGGCGCATCTTACGCAACAGCCCACACATTGGGGTGCTGGTCCTCACCATGTTTGAGGCTGACGAGTCCGTCTTTGCTGCCATGCGCGCTGGCGCTCGTGGGTATTTACTCAAAGACGTAGATCAAGACGAGGTGGTCCGAGCCGTTAAGGCAGTCAGTCGCGGTGAAGCAATCTTCAGCCCAGCGATCGCCCAGCGGCTGATCTACTACTTCGCTGCGCTCAGGCCAGCGGCTGTTGATTCAGCTTTCCCTGAACTCTCCGAGCGTGAGCGAGAAATTCTCAAGTTGATCGCCCAAGGTCACAATAATGCGACAATTGCCGAGCGCCTGCTGCTCCGCACGAAAACGGTGCAGAACCACGTCTCCAATATCTTCAGCAAACTTCAGGTCGCTGATCGGGCCCAAGCCATCGTCCGGGCGCGGGAGGCAGGCCTGGGACTCGAAGGCAATCCCGAGAGTAAATAAATTTTTTCATCTCGAGCCGTGTAACTCTTATAAATATTAAACTTCCACGCATTCGATCCCAATCGCCACGTCGTTTTCGAAGAATGTCGTACAGGCGAAGGATTGGTCGATTTGTATTATCCCCGCCTCATCCAGAACCACGATTCTGGCAGCCGACCAATTCGTAGAGCTATCAAGAATGTCGACCACACTCCAGTTTCCATTTGGACATCCGGCTTCTTTCGGGGTTGGCGAGGGCTCAAATTCTGGGGAGGTCGGATCTGGCGCCAGGACGAATACCAACGCCCGGCCATCAGAATCCGACGTGACCGTCACGACCTGTTCAACCTCCACGGAGATGGGGTTACGACCCGGAGCTTGTTGCCCTCCCCTGTTCTCGCACAGCGCGGTAACCGATCCAACAGCAGTCAGGTCAACCTGAGCAGCTTCGTTTCCCAGCCCGACGAGAGTGCCTTCAAGGACCAGTGAATGCCCAACACTAAAATCCAATGAGTTAAAATGAAACTTCCCTGCGAGGGCGGCTGGAACAAAGATAAGGAGCAAGATCACGATCGCAGTACCGGATATTAGAATATGCCGATTACCTCTCATAGAACGAGCCTCCATTCAGTAAATTAACCCTCCCCCTCAGATATTGCGGAGAGGTCACCTAATCATGACAATTATACTCGGATTAACGCCTCTTCAGGCAACTTAGATGGCTCGGGTGCACTAAAAGGTTGTTACCGGTTTGGGGGGCTGCGAGCGGCGTACGCCGCTCGCAGCCCCCCAAACCGGAATTTACCAACAACTTTTGAGTGCTCCCGATGGCTCTCACGGTGAGCACACACCAGATGTCGACCTATTTTTCCTGACTGGCTGCGTGCACACGTCTCACGCCCTTGGGCGAAAAATGATCTCAACTATCCACACACTCACAGCGGGTTGTCTTCCATGGCCTGAATTTCCAGCTCGGCCCCCAAGCGCTCGAAGATGCGCCTTGCTTCCTGCCATTTGGCTATTCCGGCCGAACGATCTCCACTGGTCAATTCATATCTCGCCCAGAGGCGCATCGTTCGCGCCCTCTCCTCCTCCCGGCCGATCTCGGTGAAAATTTCCTCGCTCCTGGCGAAACAGGCGGCCGCGCTGTAGTCAGTGTGCCCATCCCTACCCGCATTCTCCAGCAAAATATCCCCCCCTGCCTGCGCTGCCACCAACCCCAATACCCGCCATGCCATGCCGATGTCATCCTGAGATTCGTTATTGATGCCTAATTCGAGCGCCTGGCGAGCATATAGTAACGCCTCGCTCCCCATCTGTTGCCCCAACGAGGCTTCCGCGAGATGGCTGTAAGTGGAGGAAAGCACGTAAGATCCGGCCTCGCCTGCCAGATCGATCACCTGGCGCAAATCACCTTCGGCCGACTGGTAATCTCCCAGTCTAACTTTGGCCCCACCCAAGTTGCTGAGATAGACCACTTCCCCATTGCGGTTGCTAATCTCCCGCGCGATCTCCAGCGCTTCTTGATACCGTTCAAACGCCATCCTATAATCGCCGCGTGATTCGGCAATGACCCCGAGGTTATTCAACAAGGGCATTGCCCGGCGCCTGTTCCCCAGGCTGCGAAAAATATCCAGAGCCTTTTCGAATTGGCTGGCCGCCTCGGTGTAATGGCCCGTGGTTGTGTAAAGGACCCCGAGCAGATTGAGGCTGTGGGCCATCTGCCCAACATCGCCGACCTGATCACTGAGACTGGCGACTTCATGGGCTATTTCGAGTGCTTTCGCCACCTGCCCTAACATGAACAGGCCCCATGCTTTCATCCACAGAGCTTTCGCCAGGGGTAGCTCGAGCTTGGCTTGGCGAGCGACCTCCTCTTCCTGTTGTGCACTTTCGAGTGCGGCGCGGGGCTCACCCCACTGCATCTGCGCCTCGGCGATGCCGTGCCAGGCAGCGGCTTGTGCTATCACATCACCTGCCGCCGCAGCAGCATCGAGCATGGCTCTATAGGCATCCACTGCTTCTGCATGGCGTCCCATCCAGTTCAACACTTCACCCAAACCGCCGTAGATCCTGCAGACCTGCGATGGATCCCCGCCTGAATGGACAATCTTGGAAGCCTGTGAATAAAGCGCGAATGCTTCCTCAATCGCGTAGGCGTGCGCGGCCCGCTCTCCCGCCTCAACCAAATATGGCAGTGCGCGTGCCTGTAAGCCTGCGGCGAGAAAATGCTGTGCGATCGTATGAACTTGATCCGGGTCTCGTTGTACCCACCATTCAGCAATGCGCATATGGACTGTGCGCCGATCTCTGCGTAACAAAGAGTTGTACGCCGCCTCTTGCGTCAATACATGATTGAAGGCATACAACCGAAGCGGTATGCGACTCATTTCCCGGATCTGACCTCGCCGGATTAATTCGATCAGCGATTCCTCCAAAGCCTCGCTCTTCAAGGTTATCCCTCGCAAGGTATCGTATCGAAACTCTCTTCCGATGACAGCCGCTGATTGCAGAATCCGTTTTGGCCCCTCACCCAGTTGGTCAAGGCGTGTGGTAAGGACTCCAGCCAGCGTATCCGGGATATTAATTTCTTTGATTTCATCAGCGACAAATCCCTGAAAACCTGCGTGTTCTTTCAGACCTGCGTCTACCAGGGAACGGATCACTTCCTCTATAAAAAAAGGGTTCCCTTCTGCCTTGCGAAGGATCAGGGCGGTCACTTTTTCTGGCAAGGTTTCCGCCTGGAGGAGTCTCGCCACCAGTTCGCGTGAACTGGTCGCGCTCAGTGGGAACAGGGAGATCGTTGTGTATCTATAGTTAAATTCCCTCTCGGCGAATTCGTGGAATTTCCAGGAATCTTCGCGCGTATCAGGGCGAAAGAGAGCCATGATCACTAAAGCGGTTTGATCGGTCAGATGCGCCATTCGTTCGAGAAGCAGCAGCGAGGTCGCGTCTGCCCAATGCAGATCATCAAAAACCAGGACCAGTGGTTTCTGGATAGCCAGATGCTGGATGAGCGATCGAAACGCTCGAAAAATCGAATCCTGAAGCTGTTGTGGTTCCAACTTATGGATAGTCTCTGCATCTGGGCTTTTAAGCGGGAGCCCCAAAACTGTACCGATAAATGGCGTGATCTCCGCATCTTCCTCTGGCGCTAATTGACTGATTTGATGCGCGAGCCGGGCGTACCTCTCCTCGCCAGATTGTGAGGCGGGCGTACCGATATAATCATTGATCAGATATCGAAAGGTCTGAAAAGGGATGGATTTTTCATAGGAAAGGGAGCGTCCCTCGAGCCAGATAAAGTCTTTGAATTCTTCTCCGTCCGGGAGTGGGGATCGACGTAATTCCGCGATCAGCCGGGTTTTACCCAAACCCGCTTCACCAATCAGCGACACAATATGTCCTTTACCCTGGCTGAGTCCAAGCATTATTTGCTGTAATGTTTTTAGATCCGCTTCGCGGCCTAACAAGGGAGTCTCCAGGCCTTCTATTCCGCGCAGACGGCCTGGATCCTCTTTTCTACCGATCACCTGATATGCCTGAACAGGCCGCTCTCGGCCCTTGACCTGGATCTCGCCGATATCTTTCACTCGAAACAGCGGAGCTATCAACTTATAGGTTTGATCAGAGATCTGGACACTGCCCGGTTGCGCAGTTTGCTCCATGCGCGCGGCGAGGTTCACTGCATCTCCCATAGCGGTATATTCGACGCGTAAATCCGATCCGACTTCCCCGATTACAACCTGACCCGTGTTGATCCCTATGCGGACATCCAGAGTTAAGCCGAATTCTAATTCGATCGATTTGTTGAACTCGCGTATTCCTTCTAAAATATCCAGACCAGCCAGCACACCACGTTCTGGGTCGTCTTCATGCGCGATGGGCGCGCCGAAAAAAGCGAGAATTGCGTCACCCATTAACCGTGCAACCATCCCTTCATACCGATAGATCGGCGCAATGAGATACTCAAAAGCGCGGTTTACAATCTCAGTCCAATCCTCCGGATCCATCTGCAGCGCTGCGGCTGTGGAGCCTACGATGTCACAGAAGAGGATGGTGACAATTCGCCGTTCGCCTTGCATCCCCCCGCTCGCTTTGGCGGACTCGAACTTGGACAGCAAATCTTTCGGGATATACTTCTGAAGGTTGAAGAGGGCAGCCTCTCCGGGGGCCTGGGGGCGCGATGGGTCGCTACTGCGAACCGCCGACCCGCTGAGCTGCTGCCCGCAATGGGAGCAATATTTTGCTTGCGCTGATACCACAGTCTCACAGTTGGGGCAGCGCATCTCGAGGGGGACGCCGCAGTTCATACAATACCGGGCGTCATCCGGATTTTTGTTCTGGCAATTCGGACAGTTCAAGGAAAGGACTCGCCAGTAACATCATTCGAAAGTTCCCCTCCCCTGGTAACGCGCAGGAGAGGGGCACCGAACCAGACACTGATTATAATACTCAGCACGCCTATTATGGCGGCATCTTCCCGGAATATCCCCACTTCTGTCAGCTCCGCCAGGCAACGTTAAGGGTTTTCACTCTTGGTCGACGCCCTCCATTCCGCGGGTGCTGGTTTTGTTTAAGCCCGCCAGACTGTTATCGGTTGCCGTCCTGGCATCGTATCGAAGCTTGCGTTAAGCAGGTCCTTTCTTCTGTTCTTACTGCTCCTTCGGATAAGTGTAATTCACCATCCACTGTAGTCCAAATTTATCCCTGAAACTGCCGTAGTAATCTCCCCAAACCTGGTCCGCCATAGGCATCTCTATCGTTCCGCCGGCGGAAAGGGCATTAAATATCCTGTCAGCTTCCTCTTTGCTTTCTGGATGAATTGAAATGTAGACATTGTTGCCCTGTGCCAGTTTTTGTCCAAGCGATTCGAGAGTGTCGGAAGCCATGAGAGTATCGTCTTTACCGATAGGCAAGCCGATGTGCATGATCTTGTTTTCGTCCTCCTTGGGAATACTGACCCCTTCTATCGGCATATCCTTAAATCGGACAACAGATGTAAACTCTCCGCCAAAAACGGATTTGTAAAAGTTAAATGCTGCTTCTGCGTTGCCCGCAAAGTTGAGGTACGTGTTCAGCTTTGTCATAATTGTTAACCTCCTAACTTTTATGTGATTTTGATCGAATTTTGTTTATCGACCCTCGTATGCACTCTTCAGTTCTGCAATATCAAACTTCTTCATAGCAAGAAACGCTTCGGTTACACGCGCTATCTTCTCCTTATCGCCACTTTGCATCATTTCGTCCATGTCGGTCGGTACAATCTGCCAGGAGAGGCCGTACTTGTCCTTAAGCCATCCGCACTGTTCGGCCTCGGGAACCGCAGAGAGCTTATCCCAGTAGTAATCAATTTCTTCTTGGGTGTCGCAGTAGACCATGAAGGAGATTGATTCATTGAAGGTAAAGTTGTGTCCATGAGCACTGTCCATGGCCGCGAACCATTGGCTGAGAAGCATGAAATCAGTAAACATAATCGTTCCTTCTTTGTCTGGCTCCTGGTCTTTTGCATAGCGCACCATATTGCCGACTTTCGACTCGCCGCGCTTCGAGAAAACCGACGAATAAAAATTGATGGCCTCTTCCGCCTTGCCGCACACAGCTCCCACAAACATAAGCGACGGAACGATTGGGGGCCGCTCCTCGCCTTCGGGATTAGAGAGAAGAAGCTGCCACGAAAGCCCGTATTTGTCCTGCAGCCAACCGTAACGCTCACTGAACGGATATTGCTGAAGCGGCATGAGCACCCTGCCGCCTTGAGACAGTTTTTCCCAAAGAGCATCGATTATTTCTCGCTCATCTTTTTCTCTTGATGGATCGACATTTACTATGAACGACACCGACGGGTTGAATTTGAAAAGCGGGCCGGCACTTATAGCCATAAATGCCTGCCCCGAAAGGACAAAAGAAACAATATCGGTATCGCCCGATGGAGTGTTGTGCAGGGTTGTTACATTCGTTATTTTTGAGTTCTTAAAGACGGAAGTATAAAACTGGGCCGCCTCCTTGGCTTCTTTGTCAAACCATAAATGTGGGGTAATTTTTTGCTTGTCTGTTTCCATATAGTTTTTCCTTATTTAGTTGAGTAGTTCCTGGTTTATTTGTCAGGCGCTAGCTTTCATCGACTAGCCGTTTGCGTCCCGAGAGTTCTGCCTAGGATGGATTATCTAATGCAAACGAGGCTGTCTTGAGCTCCCCGCTTGGTTCGTAAGTAGCCAGGATGACGCCTGTGCTCGAGGTTTTGCTATTGATGAGCTTAAGACTGGATGGGCTTGTGCCCTCGCCAAATAGCCGTTTGCCCTTGCCTATTACAACTGGGAAAATCCATACACGCAACTCATCGATAAGGTGGTGTTTTAGCAATGTTTGGATAAGATTGCTGCTACCATGAACCCACAGCTCTGGCCCATCATGTCGTCCCAGCAATTGAACGACCACCCGCCAGATGTAAAGTTGCCGGTGGGATCCTCTTCCGGTCCTCCAGGAGCTTGCATTATGCCATCCAGGGTTACGAATGTGTTGGCAACCAGTTTTCTCATAGTTACTTCCTTTCTCTTTTCACCAAATCCGGTGGTACACCACGGCGATTCCCAAAGAACCAAAATTTATTGACATCTAAATACTACAATTTTACTCTTATTATAACTGGTGTTTAGAAAAACATTATTGAAGTGCGCCGCTTCGCTAGTGGAAAATATGAGGCGACTTCACGCAGATGTATTGACAAAGGGGGATTTTTTCTGTATGATATAAATCGTTGATATCTGATATTTGATCAAATATCAAATTGTTGCGACCACCAATGATATCTATCCCCCGTACAGTAAAAAGCCTGTTGGTAGAGAAGCTGCGGGATGAGATTCTCCAGGGAGAACTTATCCCCGGGCAATATCTGCGCCTGGAAGAGATTGCCAATCGCTTCGAGGTCAGCACCATGCCTGTGCGGGAGGCGTTGAGCGATCTGGAAGCCGAGGGCCTGGTGACCATCTTCCCTCACCGGGGCGCGATTGTCACCGAACTGAGCCCTGAAGACCTGGAAGACATCTATGACATCCGGGCGGCCCTGGAAGCCTTAGCTGCCCGCCTGGCAGTCCCGCGCCTCACCAAACCGATATTGGATCAACTGCACAGGTACGTCGAGCAAATGGACACTCACCTCGGCGAGATGGTAACTCTGATCAAGTTGAACCATGATTTCCACATTACGCTCTACCACGCCTCTGGCAGGCGGCATCTGGTAGATCTCACCAATATGCTGCGCTATCGGACGCGCCACTACCTGCATGCTTATATCTCCGACCTGGGGGGCATGCCACTGGCCCAATCGGAACACTGGGAAATTGTTGAGGCCTGCGAGCGCAGCGACGCCGAGCGTGTGGCGGCGCTGGTTCACCATCACGTGCTTCATGTCGGCCAATCGCTGATCGAGTTTGTGCGCAAACAGGAGGATTCAAATAAGGCAAGAGGTTAAGAAATCAACTTGTTTAATGAAAATCCCGTTGGATATGAAAGGAGCCTGAGTCATGCCCTCATCCACCGATATTTTGGAATTTTACGACCTGAGCCATCCCTGGGGGGACAAAGCGCCTTTATGGCCCTATTTTCCCGATATCAAAATCGAACGCTTCCATTATCATGCAAAGTCACGCGTGCTATCCCAGCAAATCACAACCTTCATGCACACCACGACCCATACCGATGCGCCCGCCCATGTGATCGAGGGGACGCCATACATGGATGAAGTACCCCTCGACCGCTTCTTTGGCACCGCGGTGGTGGTCTCCATCCCGAAAGCGAAGTGGGGGAAGATCATGCCCGAAGACCTGGAAAAAGCTGAGCCCAGGATCGAGCCTGGCGACATCGTCATCCTCAATACTGGCTGGCATAAATATTATGGCGACAGCGTGCAATACTTCTGCTACTCGCCGGGCCTATATTTGGAAGCCGGCGAGTGGTTTGTCCAAAAGGGTGTCAAAGCCGTAGGGATAGACAACCAGGCGCTGGACCACCCACTGGCCACCGCCATCGGGCCGCATGGGCCAGGTGGGCCTATCCTGCCGTGGGTGGTCGAAGAATACGAACATGAAACAGGGAAGAAGGTGGCCCAAGAGTTTGCGCTGTGGGAACCGTGCCACCGGCAACTGCTGGGCAACGGTATAGCCGGCTTCGAGAATGTGGGCGGCGACATCGATAAAGTCACTGGAAAGCGGGTTACCATCGCCGCCTTCCCCTGGCGTTGGGTAAAGGGGGATGGGTGCATCGTGCGCATGGTCGCCCTCGTCGATCCCACCGGCGCCTACCGACTCTAAAAATCGAGGAGGAATACCATGAAGGTGACGCGTCTAGCAGAAGCGGTGAAGTATAGCCCTCCCAAACACACCGAGACCTGCCATGCAATGTATTTGCAGCACCGCAATCTGGGTTGTGAGGCGCCCTATTGGGTTGGCTGCTCATATTATTTACCTGGGGCAAAGGCGGAATGGGATGCCTCGCCGCTGGACAAGATTTACGTGGTGCTCGAGGGCGAGCTCACCATGGCGTTTGATGACCAGGAAGTGAGATTGTGCCCCATGGATTCAATCTACATCGGCCCGGGCGAGAGGCGCGAGGTGCGCAACGACACCAACCGCGTGGCAACCATGCTGGTTGTGATGCCCTACCCTGCTGCATAGGGAGGGAAGATGGACAAAATTCCTGATACCCAATCGCTTTTCGACGTATCCGGTAAGGTGGCGTTGATCACCGGCGCCACAGGCGGCTTCGGCAAGGCAAGCGCCAAGGGATTGGCCAAAGCTGGCGCCAAAGTGATGTTGACCGGACGTTCAGCCGAGAAACTGGAAGAAGTCGCCGGAGTCATCCAGGAGTCCGGGTACACCGCGGCGTGCATCGCCGGCCACCCGGCGGAGGCAGAGGATGTAAAGTACATCGTTGAAGGGACCGTCAAGCGCTTTGGCGGGATCGATATCCTCATCACCGCCGCGGGGTTAAGCCGCATCCACCCGATAACCGACTTCCCCCTGGAAGAATTCGAAGAGATCATGGATGTCAATGTAAAGGGCTCCTGGTTGTTCAGCCGCGAAGTCGGGCGGGTGATGATCCAGCAAGGCCGCGGAGGCAAAGTCATCTTGGTCTCATCGACACGCGGCCTGCTGGGCATGAAGAATTACACCGGATATGCGACTTCTAAGGGCGCGGTTCATCTCTTAACCCGCTCTCTGGCCTGCGAGTGGGGAGAATACAACATTAATGTCAATGCCATTGCGCCCACGGTTTTTCGCACCGCCCTGACCCAATGGATGTTTGACGACCGGGAGTTTTATAAGGTATTCCTGAGGCGCATCCCCATCGGCCGCCTGGGTGAACCTGAGGATTTTATTGGAACGGTGATTTTCCTGTCCTCGCATGCCTCCGACTTTATGACCGGCGCCATTCTTTACGTGGATGGCGGCTACACTGCCGGGTAAATAAGCGATGCCCGACCCGGAGCAGATCGCGGTTGTCGGAGCCGGCCTGATGGGTCATGGCATCGCTCAGGTATTCGCCTGCAATGGGCACTCTGTGTGGCTGGTTGACACCGACCAGGAGGCGCTTATATCGGCGAGGGAGCGCGTCCGCGCCAACCTGGCCAAAATGGCTGAGAAGGGGATTGATTTTAGCGCAGGCATTGAGGAGATACTTGAACGCATCCATCCAGCGCCTGACATGGAGGCAGCCTGCCAGGGCAGCGACTTTGTCTTCGAAGCCGTGTACGAAGACCTGGGGCTCAAACAGCGCCTCTTCGCCGACCTGGACCGAGTGTGCTCGCCGCAGACCATCTTGTGCAGCAACACCTCTGTCATCAGTATCACCGAGATCGCAGAGAAAGCCACGCACCGCCAGCGTATCGTCGGCACGCATTTCTGGAATCCGCCATACCTGATCCCTTTGGTGGAAGTCGTGCATGCCGCAGAAACCGCCAGTTGGTGCACGGCGAATACTTACGCTTTGCTGGCTCGGGTTGGCAAGCATCCGGTGCATGTGTATAAAGATGTGCCCGGTTTTGTCGGCAACCGGCTGCAACACGCCCTGTGGCGCGAGGCGTTTGCCATCATCGACGAGGGGATTTGCGACCCGGCTACAGTCGACGAGGTGATCAAAAATGGGTTTGGGCTGCGCCTTCCCGTTCTCGGGCCGGTCGAGAACGCTGACATGGTCGGGCTTGATCTCACCCTGGCGATACACAACTACATTCTGAAACACATCAACGCCGATCCTACGCCCTCAAAAACCCTGCAGGCCAGAGTCCAGGCAAGCGAGTTAGGCTTCAAGAGCGGGAGGGGCTTCCTGGAGTGGTCCGAAGCCGAGATCGCCGCATCACGCCAGCGACTGGTCGATTATCTCATCAGAATCTTTTCGGAACAACGCGCACAGAAGAAAGGAGGCAAACCATAGGCCATATCTCAAGCAGGCCCACCATCAACAGGTCTAACGCAATTCCTAAGCAGGAGAAAAGTTGAGGCAGAAATGAATAAAAAAATCTTGGTTACGCTTTTGCTGCTCGTCGTCCTTGGTTTGGCAGCCTGTGGGCCTGCAGCAACCCCAACGTCGGAGGCCACCGAGGCACCGATCAGCTCACCAGCAGTCGCCGCCGGTCCCGAAAACATCGTCATCGGCACCAGCGCGCCGTTGACTGGCATGTTTGCCGGCTTTGGCGAGGGCAACGTCTGGGGCGCCCAGGCAGCCGTTGACGACATCAACGCCCAGGGAGGCATCTTTGTCAGGGAGTTTGACCGCAAGATCCCGGTGAAATACGTCATCGTCGACAATCAGAGCGACCCAGGGAAGTCAGGACCTTTGGCCGAGGATCTCATTCTGCGAGAGAAAGTCAATATGCTGTACTCGGTCGACTCCTCGCCCTCGATCCACATTCCCATCGCCGAGGTGGCGGAGAAGTACGGCATCCCCCATATCGTTGGCGGAGGCCCGCTGGAGCCCTGGCTGGCTGCGCGCAATGAAACCGAGACCAAGTGGTCATACACCTGGTTCCCGGGGTTTGGCATTGCCACGCCGCCGCCCGAAGGAGATCCCCGCTATGGCAAGCCGGGTTATACGATTAAGGATAGCTGGTTCGCTGTGCTGGACGCTTACGGAGACCAGACTAACAAAGTCGCTGGGGTCTTCGCCACCGATGAGCCAGATGGCATCGGCTGGTATGGATTGTTCCCCGGATTGCTGGAGGAATGGGGCGCCACCGTGATTGGAGTGGAAGAGAAACTGGGCTTTTATCCCCTGGGCACAACGGACTTCACGGCCATGTGCACCGAGTGGAAGAACAACAACGTCGAAATCCTGTGGGGCAACGTACCGGGTCCCGAGTTCGCCACGCTGTGGCGGCAGTGCAACCAACTGGGATTCGAGCCTAAGATCGTCATGGTTGGCCGGGCGCCGCTCTTCTACCTGGACGTGAGCGCCTGGGGCGAGGACCTGCCCCTGGGAGTCGGCACCGAGATCTGGTGGGATCCGGCGTATACCGGCCCGGGCATTGGCGATACCACACCCCAGTCTCTGGCCGACAGGTGGCTTGAGGACACCGGCAAACCGCTCAATCGAGGCATTGGACACGGCTACCACCCTATGCAAGTGCTGTTTAATGCCATCGAGCGCGCCGGCACGCTCGATCCAAAGGCGCTCAACCAGGCTATGGCTGAGACAGACATGATGACAGTCAACTACCAGGTAAAATTCGATCCAGAGACCCACTTTAGCTGGATCCCGCTCTTCGTCGGGCAGTGGCAGAAGACGGATGAACCCTGGGTGTGGGAGCTACCGATCACTTTCTCGGAGCACGATTTCCTCCAACCGACTGCCGATTTCATCTTCCCCATTCCTTAAGAATGGGCCAGGATTGCCGGGCAACTCAGCTCAAGGGATAGGACTGGCCTTTTGCTGGTCCTATCCCCAATAACAGGTGTTTCCTTGGCCGAGCCAATTCTGTCAGTAAGCAGCCTCAGGAAGCGCTTTGGAGGTCTGCTGGCGCTGAATGAAATCAGCTTTGACCTGCAGGCTGGCGCCATCATGGGTTTAATGGGACCTAATGGAGCAGGCAAGACGACACTGGTCAATGTCATCTGTGGATTCTATAAGCCCGATGCTGGCAGAGTGGTCTTCAGAGGGAAAGATATCACCGGGCTTCCCGCTCACAAGATCTGCCATCTTGGCATCGCCAGGACTTACCAGATCCCCCTGCCCTTTGGAGAGTTGACCGTGCTGCAAAATGTAGCCGTGGCTGGCATGTATGGCAGGGGGATCAGTAGATCGGCCGCAGAAAGGGAAGCCCGCGAGGTGCTGGCGCTGACGGACCTGACTGATAAACAAGATGTGCCGGCAAAGAACATGACTACGATAACGCTCAAGCGGCTTGAGGTAGCCAGGGCGCTGGCAGTGGCTCCGAAACTGCTGCTTGTGGATGAGCCTGCTGCGGGACTAAATGAAACCGAACTCCCCCGCATGTTAGAGATCCTGGCGTCTATCCGGCAGACGGGAATGACGATCGTTTTGATCGAACACGTCATGAAAGTGATGCGCGAGGCGGTCGATTCGATCTACGTTATAAACGAAGGGTCGCCCATCGCCTCTGGCCCACCGGATGATGTCATGCAGGACAGGAGAGTCATCGAGTGCTATTTAGGCGAGTACGCTTCAAACTCAGTGTAACGACGAATGGATGCGGGTTTACCCGAGATTGGAGCTGCCTTGAGTAACCTGGTCTCTCGCTTGTCCAGGTCATAGGGAACGCGTGAAGATGCCTGAAGAAGCCTTGCTGCGCGTAAATAACATCGATGTGTTTTATGGGAATCTGCAGGTTTTGTGGGACATCTC
>Ga0209341_10003862_pt1 | contig 13925 bp, 15 predicted proteins | sample RifCSP13_2_FD_184020 | JGI IMG/M metagenome (GOLD analysis project Ga0209341, IMG submission 184020) | Soil microbial communities from Rifle, Colorado - Rifle CSP2_sed 13_2 (SPAdes) (version 2) | ecosystem: Environmental > Terrestrial > Deep subsurface > Rock core/Sediment | place: Rifle...
CTGCCGGAACGACCGGTGCGGGCGCACAAGGGGACTTTCGGCCGGCTGCTGGTGGTTGCCGGGTCGCTCGAGTACGCCGGCGCGGCGCTGTTGACCGGGACCGGCGCGATCCGGGCCGGGGTGGGTCTGGCGTGCCTGGCCACGCCCGAATCGGTGGGGACCCGGTTGCTGGGTCTGGTGCCGGAGCTGACCGCCATGCTGCTGGCCGAGGAGGCGCCGGGGTTAATCGCGCCGACCGGCTGGCGCCGCCTGGCCGCCGAGGCGGCCGCCTACGACGCGCTGGTGATCGGGCCCGGGCTTGGGCGCCAGGCGTCGACCCTGCGTCGGACGCGCAGCTTCATCGGGGAGATCCGGCGCCCGGCCGTCGTCGACGCGGACGGGTTGACCGCCCTGGCTGAGAGCGACCGCTGGTGGGCCACCGTCCGCGCGCCGGTGGTGCTGACCCCGCACCCCGGCGAGTTTGCCCGCCTGGTCAAGCTCGCGCCCGGCGAGGTCCTGCCCGACGACGATCTGCTGCGCGAGCAGGCCGCGCGAGAGGCTGCGCTGCGCTGGGGCAAGGTTGTCGTCCTCAAAGGTGCTCACACCGTGATTGCCGGCCCCGAGGGCACCCTGCTGCGCTCCTCGATCGCCACGCCGTCCCTCGCGACGGCGGGGAGCGGGGACGTGCTGGCCGGGGCGATCGGCGCGTTCCTGGCCGCCGGGCTCGACCCGCTCGACGCCGCGGGCTGCGGCGTCGCGGTGCATGGCGCGGCCGGGCTGCTGGCCGAGGACCGCATCGGGCACGCGGGCGTGGTGGCGCGCGACATCGCCAATCTGCTGCCGGAGGCGATCGAACAGCTCCGCGGCGGCCGGCGCCCGTGAGCCGGCCGGCGCCCAGCCCCCATCGGGCCTGGGTCGAGGTCGACCACGACGCGCTGCGCCACAACCTGGGGGTCCTGCGCGGGCTCGCCGGGGAGGGGACGGCGGTCATCGGCGTGGTCAAGGCCAACGCCTACGGGCACGGCGCGGTCGAGGTCGCGACCAGCCTGGTGATGGGCGGCGTCGAGCGGCTGGCGGTGGCCACCGTCGACGAGGGCCGACGCCTTCGCGAGGCGGGCCTCGGCTGCCCGATCCTGGTGCTGTGGGGGCTCGGCGACGCGGAGGCTGCCGCAGCCCTGTTGGCGGACCTGGAGCTGACCGTCTACGACGAGGCCGGCATCGCCCGGATCGAGGCCGCGGCCGATGGCCAGGGGCGCCGCGCCGCGGTCCACCTCAAGATCGATACCGGGCTGGGCCGGCTGGGGGTCGAGCCGGCGCTGGCCGCGGCGCTTGCCGCCCGGATCGCGCGCAGTCGCCGGCTCCAGCTGGCCGGCACATTCAGCCACCTGGCGGTGCCCGGCGAGGACGAGGCCTTTACCGAGACCCAGCTCCTGCGTCTGGCTCGCGCGCTCGACGCGATGCGGTCCGGCGGGATCGACCCCGGGCTGGTCCACGTGAGCGCCACCGGCGGCATGCTCGCCGGCGTTGGCCGGTTTGCCGATGCGGTTCGGCCGGGCCTTGGCCTGTACGGCCTGGCGCCGGCCTGGGCCGCGCGGACCGATCATGGCCTGCGTCCGATCCTCAGCCTGCGAGCGCTGCCGCTGCGCATCTTCGACCTGCCCGCCGGCGAGGCGATCGGGTACGGGCTACGTTTCCGGGCTTCGCGACCGACGCGGATCGCGACGCTGGGGATCGGCTATGGCGACGGCTGGCCACGCGTCCACGCCAACAACGGCTGGGCGCTGGTGCGCGGCGGGCGGGCGCCGATCGTCGGCGCGATCAGCATGGACGGGCTGACGGTCGATGTCGGCGAGGTCGGTGCGCTAACCTACGACGACCAATTCACCCTGATCGGCGAGCAGCAGGGAGCCGTGATCACCGCCGATGAGGTCGCCGCTGCGCGACGCACGATCAACTATGAGGTCACGACGGCCCTGCGGGAACGCCTGCCGCGGGTCCACGTGGGCGAGGCCAGTCCATGACCACCCGGCTCGAGCATTTCGCCGCCCGCCTCCGCCGCCACGGCCTCGCGGCCCCGGCGGCGATCCTGTTGGAGGCCCACCGGCCACTCCTGCCCCTGCTGCGCCAGGCGGGGATCGTCCTCTCGCCGATCCTGGACCCGATCGTCGGTTCGCGTGGGATCACCTCTGCACTCCTGGACGACCCAACCGCGTACGACCGGCTGCTGGCCGAGCTGGACGCTGATCGCCCAAGGGCGGACGGCTGATGGCGGACCTGTATGAGCTGATCGGCGAGCTGCTGTCCAGCGCGGGCAACGCGATCAGCACCACCGAGCTGCGACTCGCGGCCGGGCCGGCCCTCGCGCTCGGGCTCATCGCCCTGGTCTTCCTGTCGCTCACCGCCCGGCCCTCAGCGCGCTGGGCATCGCACGACCTCGGCCGGCTGGCGTCACTCCAGCACGCCGTCGCCGTCGCCGCCGAATCCGGGCACGGCATCTGGATCTCGCTCGGCAGCGCCGGCGTGTCGCGCGCGGTGAGCGCCGTCGACCGACTCCAGACCCTCGCCGGGCTGGCGGTGGTTGGTCACGTCGCGCGCCTGGCGGCGCGCGCGGGCGTCGGGTTGCGGGTGGCTACCAACGACCCGGTGGCAGCGCTCCTGGTGGACGAGGTCCTCGATGATGCCCATCGCCAGGCGCACACCCAGCACCATCGAGGGGAGTCGGCATCCACGTTCGATGGCGAGGGACGCCCGGCCGCAGGCGGATCGGGGGTGGCGCTCGCCTCACGGCCGGGGGTGGTGCTCCTGGCCGGGGCCCTGGGCGAGGAGGCGTTGCTGCTGCAGACGCCCGCCGAAGGGGCTGCCTGGAGCAGCCTGGGGACTGCCAGTCCGTCACAGCTCGCCCCCCTGCTATTGAGCGGCGGCGGCAGCCTGATCGGCGCCGAACTGTTCGGCGCCACGAGTGACCTCCATCCAGCTGGTCACCAGCGGATCGCGGTTCACGCTGCCAATCGGCTCCTGGCTGCGGTCGTGCTGGTGCTGATCGGGGGCGTGGTCCTGGCGGCCAGCGGCGCGGGAGATCCGGCGTCCCTGCTGGTCGGCGGCTGACCCGGGCGGCCCGCATGCGACGATCGCTGGCGCTCAACCTGCTCCTGGTCGTCGGCTGTCTGCTGCTGGTCGACCTGCTGCTGGTCAACACCTGGATCGGGGCCTTCGCCGAGATGGTCCGGGAGTGGATCGTCCTGCTGGCCGCCGCCGCCGCGGTGGCCGGCGTGATCGCCCTCGCCGCGCGCCACCTGGCTGACCTGAGGGCCGGGCGCGGTGATCGGATCGGGTCGGTGGTCCTGTTGTTGGGAATGAGTGGCATGCTGGTTGCCGGACTGCGCCCCGGGGCGGCGGGCACCACCGATCCCGCCGTGCAGTGGCTCACCGGTGCCCTGCTCGTCCCCCTCGCCGCCTCGGTCGTGGCGCTGGTCTTCGTGTTCCTGCTCTCCGCCATCCGGCGTTCCGCGCGGGCCGGCGGCCGCGAAACGGCGGTCATGCTCGGCGCCACCGCGGCTGTGGTGATCCTCATGCTGCCAATCGGCGGCCGGCCCGGGGAGGTGCTGGCCGACGCCGCGCGCTGGACCCTTGCAGTCCCGATCGGTGCGGTCTTCCGCGGGCTGCTGATCGGCGTGGCGGTGGTTGGCGCGGTGAGCGCCCTGCGCGTCCTGCTCGCGTCCGACGCCGATGACTGACCGCCACTCCGCACCCCGTCCGCGGCGCGCGCTCCTGCCGCTAGCGAGCGTGTTGCTCATCAGCGCCGCACTGATCGTGCCGGATCAGGCGCTGAGCGGACTGGTCCGGCTGGATGACCCCGGCGGCCCGGCCGCGGGAGAGCTGCGGGCGCTGATTCGGTCCTTGCCGGAGCGGCCGCTGCTGCTGGTCGGGTTCGACCCCGACCTGGGGACCTACGCCGAGATTCGCCCCGCGGTGCGGGCGATGCTCGACGACCTGTTCAGACACGAGGCGCGGATCGGGATCGTGAGCTTCTCGCCGGAGGGCCGGGCGCTGGCGGTGGCGGAGATCGATCGATTGCGGCGTGCGGGCTTCGAGGACGACCGACTGGTCGACCTGGGCTACCGGAGCGGCGCGGAAGCTGGGCTGATCCAGACCATCGAGCTGGTGGTCCCTGACGCGGAACGCGGCCTCGTGGCCAACGGGATTCGCATCGCCGGCGGCGGCCTGGACGCCTTTGACATGGTGCTGCTGGTGGGCGGTACCGATTTTGGACCGCGCGCCTGGGTGGAGCAGATCCTGCCCCGGCTTCCCGATCTGCGACTGGCTGCGATCGCCCCGACCGTCCTCGGCCCTGAGCTTGCCCCGTACCGGCGCACACGACAGCTGATTGCCCTGGTCGCCACCCTGCGCGACAACGCGGCCTACGTCGAGATGGTCCGCGGTGGCCCCGCCCCGCCGCCTGACACGAGTGGCGGCGACCGCCCGGCGGACGCCGCTGCCATGCTGGTCGGCCTGCTCGTCACGCTGGGCATCCTGGGTGAGACGCTGCTGCGTCGCGCGGCGTGGCGCCAACCGGGGCCGCGCTCATGAACGGACTCCTCGGCCCCGATCCGGCTGGAACGGCCACCACCGCGGTGGCGGCCCTGGCCACCATCGGCACGTGGGCGTATCTGGTCGGCGCGCGGCGCCTGTTCGCGGTCCTGCAATTGCTGCTGGCTGGCCTGGCCACCGGCTACCTGGCGGTGGTCGCGGTGCACGAGGTCCTGCTTCCACGCCTGGTCGTGCCCCTCGCCGAGCGCCCCCTGGATCACCTGCTCCTCGTCCCGGGGGGCGTCCTGGTCGCCTTCCTGCTGGCCTCCCGTTGGCTTCCGTCGCGCGCCGTGGCCCTGCCCGCGGCGGTCCTGGTTGGAGGCACCGCCGCATTCGCGTTCGGCGGCGCGGTGCTGGGGACCCTCCTGCCACAACTCGCCGCCGCCTTTCCGATCCCCGGCTCGGCCCCCCTGGACCAGGCGACGGCCGTAGCGGGCGCGGTGGTCACCGGGCTGGTCGCGCTCTCATTCGTGCACGGGCTCCCGGCGGAGCGGCGGCTCGCCCGGGTCGCGTTGGTCGGGCGCTGGTTGCTGGTGGCGGGGATCGGGGGGTGGCTCGGGTTCCTGGTCGTCAGTCGACTTGCCCTGGTCGTCGACCGCATCGACTTCGTGCTCGGCAGCTGGCTGGGGCTGGTCCCATGACGGCTCAGCGCGGCAGCGAGGCGCCGATGGCCACCGCCGAGGTTTCCGTTCTGGTCGACCGCGGCTCGACCTGGACCAAGGCATCGGTCGTGGGTCAGACGCGGGGCCGGTGGCGGATCACGGCCCACGCCGCTCAACCGAGCAGCTGGGGCGACGACGACCTGCTCGAGGCGCTGGTCCGCCGGCTCGAGCCGGCGGCCGACCAGCGGCTGGCCGGCCGATTGCGCGGCCTGCTGGCCGATGCGCCGCGGATCAGCTGCCACACCCCATCCCGTGCGGGACGCCTGGCGGTCGCCAGCCTGACCGGGGAGCTGTCCGGGGCAGCGGCGCGCTCGGCGGCCGAGGGCGCCGGCTGGGTGGTGCAGGAGGCCGTGGCGCCCGACGACGGTCGCGGGATCGCGGAACGCCTGGCCGTCCTGCAACGCGCCCCGGTTGACGCCTGGCTGCTGGCGGGCGGCTTCGACGACGCACGCAGCGACCAGGCGCTCGAGCTGGCCGGGCTGGTCCGCGCTGCGCGAGATGGCACGACTGCGCCGGTCATCTGGGCGGGTTCGCAGTTGATGGCCGCCGAGGTGGCCGCCTGCTTCGAGCCGGGGGCCTGCACCGCCGTCGCGAATCCGCTGCCCGCCCCCGATATCGAGCACGGCGCAACGCTGCGCCGCCACCTGGAGGCGATGCTCGAGGCCCTTCTGGAGCCGGGGGGAGTCCGGGCCCTGACGCCGTTCGGTTTCCGCCGTGCGGTGGCCGAGCTGAGCCGGTCGCAGCGCCTCCGGATCCTGGCCGTCGACCTCGGGGCGAGGTACGCCAGCTGGGTGCTGGCCGATGGCGACGGGTCGGCCGAAGGCTGGGTCCAGGCCTCGGGCGGCATCGCCACATCTCCCCACGGGGGTGGTTCCTCCGCGGCCCGGATCGTGCGCTGGCTGCCGGTGGCCGCCGACGAGCTGACGGTCCGTGACGCGCTCGAGACATACCGGGCGCGGCCCGTCACCCTGCCGTACACCGACGACGAGCTCGCGATCCTGCACGCCGCCGTGCGCGGGGTGTTGACCGCCCACCGACCCGCGCTCCCGCCGGGCGGGATCGACCTGCTCATCGGGGGCGGCCGAACCATCGCCGCGGCACCCACGCCGGCGCAGGCCATGCAGCTGTTGGTCGATGGCGTGCGGCCAACCGGGGCCTTCCAGGTGGCCATCGACCCGACTGGCGTGCTCGGACCGCTCGGCTCGCTGGCGGACGGCGAGATCGGCGAGGGGATGGCCGAACTCCGCGATGACCTGCTCACCCCCCTCGGAGCGGCGGTGGTATGCCGTGGCGGGCGGCCGGGACAGCCCGCGATGCGGGTATCCGTCCGTCGCGCCGGCTGGCCGGCGCTGCCCCCCATCGAGCTGCGCGCCGGCCAGGTCCAGGTCGTGGAACTCGGTCCGGGACAGGTGGCCGAGGTCGAGATCGAACTTGACGCCGAGGTCAGCCTCGGCGGGCCACGCGGCGGCCGACGCCTCAGCGCCACGCTGACCGGTGGCTCGGTCGGCCTGGTCCTGGACGCGCGGTCGACCCCTCCTCTGGTACCGCGCCGGAGTGACGATCGTCGGGCGGTGCTGGGATCGTGGCGCGACGCGTTTGCGCGGGAGACGGCGCCGCGGGCCTCCGGCACGTCGGAGAGCCCGCGATGAGCTCACGCAGCGGCGGTCGGGTCCTCCACCGCGTCCTCGTGCCTCGGGGCGCGATGATCGCGACCAGGGTCGGTGCTGTCCTGGCGCCGGACCAAGCGATCGGTCACTGGGATCGACCACTGCCCCCGATCAGGATCGACGCCGCCAGGCAGCTGCGCTGCCGTGCCGCGGACCTCCCCGGGCTGATGGTGGCTTCCGCCGGCGTTCGCGTGCAGGACGGAGCGGTCCTGGCCCGCGCCCCGAGCGGAAGGGAGGTCGTCGCGCCGGCGTCGGGCTGGGCCCTGACCGCGTCGCGAGACGGTTCAATCCTGTTCGCCCCCGCCGGCGCGGCCGAGACGATCATCGCCCACGTTCGCGGGCGCGTGCGGGCCATCGAGGAAGGCGCGGTGCTGGTCGAGGTGCCAGGGGCGCGGCTGCCCGGCATCGCCGGCAGCGGCACCGCGGTCCACGGCGAGCTGATGCTGGCGGTGAGCGGGCCGGACGATGAGCTGCGCGCCACGGCGATTGACACGGCCGCCGCGGGAAAGATCCTGGTCGGCGGATCGCGCGCCTCGGCCGAGGCGCTGACTCGGGCGCGAGCCATCGGCGTGTCGGGGATCGTGCTCGGCGGGATCCTGGACAAGGAGCTGCGCGAGTTCGAAGCCGCGGGTCAGCGCCGCCGCGACGCGGGCGGTGCCAGCGATCCATTCGGCCTGCTGTTGCTCGAGGGGTTCGGCAAGGTCGGGTTCGACCCGCTCCTCTTCGGGTGGCTCTCGGCCCAGGCCGGGCGGATGGCCAGCCTGTCGGGAGCGGACCGGCTGCTGTACGTGTATGACGCCCCGGCTGCCCCCGTTCGACGGGCGTTGCCACAGGTCGGGGAGCGGGTGATCGGCTGCCGCCGCCCGTTCCAGGGCCGCACCGGGGTCCTGGTCGCCATCCTCGATGACCTGCACGCGGCGCCCAACGGGGTCCTGACGCGGATGGCCCTGGTCCGGCAGGAGGAGGGGCGCCTGGTCGTGGCGCCGCTCGCGAACCTTGAAGCGATGGGAACCCCCGCCGGCCGCTGACCGGCTCCCCCCGTATGCTTGGGTTGATGCGCAATCCAGCCCCGCTTCCCGTCCCATCCGTGGCGGGGAGGCTGTCCAGCACCGCACCCGCGGAGACTCGCGAGGTCGGACGTGCGCTGGCCAGACGGGCGGCGGCCGGCACCGTGATTGCGCTGGTGGGACCGCTCGGTGCGGGCAAGACCGAGCTGACCAAGGGCATCGCAGACGGACTGGGCGTGCGCGGCGTGGTCAACAGCCCGACCTTCGTGCTGATGAACGAGCACCCGGGACGCCTTCGCCTGTTCCACGCCGATCTGTACCGCCTGGGCGACCCCGCCGAGGTGCTGTCGGCCGGCCTCCTGGACGAGCGCGCGGCGTACGGGGTGACGGTCATCGAGTGGGCCGAGCGACTCGGCGACTGGCTTCCGGCGGAGCGCCTGGAGATCTGGATCGAGCCCGCGGTCGACGGTTCGGATCGACGGTTGCTGCGCTGGGCGGCGCACGGCCCGGCGCACATCGGCCTCGCCGCAGAGGCGTTCGGGCGATGATCCTGGCCATCGAGGCGTCCTCCGGCGACCCTTCGCTCGCGATCATGGCGGACGGCGGCGCGCTGCTGGGCGGTGAAGGATGGAGATCGGCCCATTTGCAACCAGGCGACCTGTTGCCCCGGCTGATGGGCCTTCTGCAGCGGAGCGGCCGCCGCCTGGACCAGGTTTCGATCGTGGCCGTGGGCCTGGGTCCGGGGTCGTTCACCGGGCTGCGGGTCGGCCTCGGGCTGGCGAAGGGCCTGGCGCTCGGCCTGGGCTGTCGCCTGGTCGGCATTCCGAGCCTGGTCGCCTGGCTGGCGTCGGAGCCCGATGCGGTGGCCGCCATGTCGCGTGCGGGGGCGAGCCAGGCCTACCTGTTGATGCGTCATGACCCCGCGCCGCGGATTGTCGGACGGGAGGTCGTCGCGGGGTTCGTTGAGGGGGGCCCGCTGGTCGCCCCGTCCGAGCTGGCATCCGCCTTCGGCCTGTCTGGCAGCCGGCCTCCGCTGCGCGCCGCGGAGGCGCTGGCCCGGCTGGCGGCCGAGCGGCTGATCGGCATGCCGGATGGCGATGACCTGGCTCGCCTTGAACCGATCTACCTCATGCCACCCCGCGGACTGCCCGCCGACCCCCCTCCGACCGCCCGATGACCGTTCGGCCCGTGCTGCAGATCGAACCCATGCGACTCGCCGACGTGGCCGCGGTCCACGACGTTGAGCGTCTCAGCTTCGCGACCCCGTGGCCGGTATTCGCCTTCGAGCAGGAGTTGACCGGCAACCGGTTGGCGCGCTACCTGGTGGCCCGCAGCGGCGATCGGCTGGTCGGGTTCGGCGGGATCTGGTTGATGGTCGACGAGGCGCACATCACCACCTTCGGGGTCCATCCCGACTGGCGCCGCCGCGGGATCGGGCGAGACCTGCTGCTCGCCCTGCTCGAACTGTCGCTCGAACTCGGCGCGACGCGCATGACGCTCGAGGTCCGCGCCTCGAACGCGCCTGCACAGGCCCTGTATCGGTCCTTCGGCTTCCGGGCCGCGGGTCGTCGCCTGGCCTACTACGCCGACAATGCCGAGGACGCCCTGGTCATGACCACCCCCGCCCTGGGGAGCGTGTCGATGACCGCGGTGCTCCACGCCGAGCGGGCGCGCCGGGCGGCGGACGGCGACTGATGGCCAGCGCGCGCATCCTGGCCATCGAGACCAGCTGCGACGAGACAGGGGTTGCGATCGTCGAGGGCGGGCGACGCGTCCTCGCCAACCAGCTGGCGACCCAGATTGCGCTGCACGCCGCGACCGGCGGGATCGTGCCCGAGGTGGCGGCCCGCGAGCAGCTGCGCTGGATCGTGCCTGGGATCCAGGCCGCGATGGGCGAGGCGGCCTTGGGTTGGGACGACCTGGATGCCGTTGCGGTGACTCACGGCCCCGGCCTGGTTGGCTCCCTGCTGGTGGGGGTCAGCGTGGCCAAGGCGCTGGCCGCGACCCACGACCTGCCGCTCATCGGGGTCAACCATATCGAGGGGCACATCTACGCCAACTGGCTGACCGACCTGCCGGCGGACGAACCGCTCCCCGCGGAGCCGTCATTCCCGCTCCTGTGCCTGGTGGTCAGCGGCGGGCATACCCAGCTCGTGCTGATGGAGGACCACGGGCGCTACCGGCTGCTGGGCCAGACCGTCGACGACGCGGCCGGCGAAGCCTTCGACAAGGTGGGCCGCCTCTTGGGCCTGCCGTATCCGGGGGGGCCGGCGATTGCCGCGGCGGCGGCCGGGGCGCACCCCGCCACCCGCTTCCCGAGAGCCCGCCTAGCCGGTGCGTATGACTTCTCATTCTCGGGCCTCAAGACGGCGGTGCTGCGCGAGGTGGCGGGCTACCGCGAGCGTGGCGACCCGATCCCGGTCGACGGCCTGGCCGCCGCGTTCGAGGAGGCGGTGGTGGACGCGCTCGCCACCAAGACCGTGGCCGCCGCCGAGGCGTTCGATGTGGCCGCGGTGGCGCTGGGCGGGGGTGTGGCCGCCAACGACTCCCTGCGGGCGGTCCTCGGCAATCGACTCGCCGCGCTCGGCCATCGCCTCCTGGTGCCGCCGGCGGCCTGGTGCACTGACAACGGGGCGATGATCGGCGCCGCGGCCGGCTACCGGTTCCGCACCGGCGCCCGGGCCGATCTCGGCCTTGAAGCGATCCCGAACCTCGCCCTCGACTGGCAGGTTGAGTGACTGATCCGCTGGCGGCCGAGCATCTCGAGCCACTGACTCCCGGGCGCCTGCGCCGCCTGCTGGCGAGCGAGCGCCTGCGCCCGCGCAAGTCGCTCAGTCAGAACTTCCTGACCGATCCCGGGGTCCTCGATTCGATCCTCGAGGCCGCGGACCTCCATCCCGGGCAGGCCGTGGTCGAGATCGGGCCGGGGCTTGGCGTGCTGACCCGGCGTCTGCTTGCGGCCGGGGCGCGGGTCCTGGCGGTCGAGCTCGACGCTCGGCTGGCGGCCTATCTCCGCGCGGAGCTCGCCGGCGTGCCAACCTTCGTCCTACTGGAGGGGGATGCGCTGGCGGTCGACCCCGACGCCTGCTTTGCGGGTGAGTCCTTCATGCTGGTGGCGAACATCCCGTACCACATCACCAGCCCCCTGCTGCACCGGTTCCTGGAGGCGGCTCGGCCCCCGACCCGATCGGTGCTGCTCGTCCAGCTCGAGGTTGCGCAGCGGGTCGCCGCGCCTCCCGGCCAGATGAGCTACCTGTCCGTGTTCGTGCAGAACATCGCCGCGGCGGTCATCGTGCGACGCGTGCCGGCCGAGGCCTTCGAGCCCGCGCCCGCCGTTGACTCGGCCATCTTGCGCCTCGACCTGCGCGAGTCGGCCGTCGTGCCACCCGGACCGGGCCGCGAATCCCTGCACCGGCTGGCCCAGGCCGGGTTCCGCCAGCGCCGCAAGCAGCTGCACAACGCGCTCGGCCGAGAGCTCCCGCTGAGCGCGGTCGAGCTCGCGCACGCGTTCGACGGCTGCGGGATCGACCCCGAGCGCCGGGCTCAGACCCTGAGCGTGGCCGAGTGGGCCTGCCTGGCCGACCGCCTGCACGACCGACTGGCATGACTGCGCTGCGCCTGGACGCTCCGGCCAAGCTCAACCTGTCGCTGGCGGTGGTCGGCCGTCGAGCGGACGGCTTCCACGTGCTTGACAGCGTCCTGGTCCTGATCGAGCTCTCGGACCGGCTGCTGCTGCTGCCGGGCAGCCAGGGGCTGCGGGTGGAGATCGCCGATGCAGGACTCGATGACGACGACGTTCCGCGTCAGCCCGAGCGCAACCTGGCCTGGCGGGGGTTCCTCGCCGGGCTGGCGGGATCGCCGGCGATGGCGTTCCTGACCCTGGACAAGCGCATCCCGTCGGGGGCCGGGCTGGGCGGCGGTTCGTCCGATGCCGCCGCCGGCTGGCGCCTGGGGAGGTCCTGGTCAGGAGTTGACACGGACCCGGCCGCCGCGGAATGCGCGGCCCTGTCGGTGATCGGGGCCGACGTGCCGTTCTTCGCCGCGATGCTGCCGGCGGCACGCGTCCGAGGGATTGGGGAGCAGGTGGAGCCCGCCATGCTCCCGGAGGCGCGCCACGCGGTGCTGGCGGTCGCACCCTTCCGCCTCTCCACCGCGGCGGTCTACGCCGAGCTGCGACCCCGCGACTGGAGCACCGATCCGGTCGAGGCCACCGCGGCTGGCCGAAACGATCTGCTGGAGCCGGCACGCCGGCTCTGCCCGGAGCTCGACGACCTGCTCGCGGCGGTCCGGCGGGCCGGCGGCGAGCCGCGGCTGACCGGCAGCGGACCCACCGTGTTCTGCCTGGTCGACGATCCCTCGCGAGCCGACGCGGTGGCCAGCACCCTCGCCGGGACCGGGCTCCGGGTGATCCGCACCCGCCTCGCCAGCCAAGCGGCTAGGATTGAACGCCTGGTGGAGGAGCACGAGGGCGTGAGCGGATGACCGAGCGTCAGCCAGTCCGAATTCCGGGTGGGCCGCGCAGCCTGGCCCCGTACTCGGTCGGGATGCGCTCTGGATCGCTGCTCTTCACCGCGGGCCAGGTCGGGGTGGATCCGGGAACCGGCAGGCTGGTCGAGGGCGGCGCGGCCGCCGAGGCCGCACAGGCGCTCGACAACCTGCGCGCCGTGCTGGAGGCCGGCGGATCCGGACTGGACCGGGTGCTCCGCACCGGCATCTTCCTGGTCTCGATGGACGATTTCAGCGCCGTCAACGAGGTCTACGCCAGGCTGATGCCCGAACCGTATCCGGCTCGCACCACGGTCGCGGTCCAGGCGCTGCCACTTGGCGCGCGGATCGAGATCGAGATGGTGGCCGCCGCCGAACCCAGGGGCGTATGAGCGACCTGGCCGCCATCGTGCTGGCCGCCGGCGGCGGCACCCGCATGCACTCGAGCCTGCCCAAGGTCCTCCACCGGTTGGCCGGCCGACCGATGATCGACCACGTGCTTGCCACGCTGGAGCAGCTCGGCGTGACCGACCTGGTGGTGGTCACCGGTGCGGGTGCCGACCAGGTCGAGTCGATCCTCGGCGGACGGGTGGGCACCGTCCGCCAGGAGCCGCAGCGCGGGACGGCCGACGCGGCCGCAGTCGGCATGCAGTCGATCTCCGCCGACGCGCGCCAGGTCCTGGTCACGATGGGCGACGTGCCGCTCCTGCCGGCCGCGCTGCTCGAGGGCCTGGCCGGCGCGCAGGCGGCCGACCAGCGGACCGTCGTGTCGCTGCTCAGCGCCCGCATGGCCGATCCGACCGGCTATGGCCGGGTGGTGCGCGGCGCCGACGGGTCGCTGCTGCGGATCGTCGAGGAGTCCGACGCCGATGCCGCTACCCGCACGATCGAGGAGGTGAACGTCGGGACCTACTGCTTCGACGCGGCCTGGCTGCGCAACAACCTGGGCCGCGTGCCCGTCTCGGCGTCCGGCGAGCTGTACCTCACCGACCTGGTCGGCATCGCGGTCGCGGACGGCCGTGGGGTGGCGGTCGTGCGCGCTCCCGATCCCGAGGTCGCGCTCGGGGTCAATGATCGCGTCGGGCTGGCCGTGGCCGAGCGCTGGCTGCGGCGCCAGATCGCGGAGCGCCACATGCGCGGCGGCGTGACCATCGTCGACCCCGACAGCACGTTCATCGACATCGGCGTCGAGATCGGGCTCGATGTCAGGATCGAACCCTGGACCATCGTGGCCGGGGCGACGGTCATCGGTCCGGGGGCGGTGATCGGTCCCCACGCCCAGGTCCACGCCAGCCGGATCGGCGCCCGGAGCCGGGTGTGGTCGAGCGTGGTCGAGGAGTCGAGCGTGGACGAGGAGGTCCAGATCGGGCCCTTCGCCCACCTGCGCCCGGGCTGCCAGATCGGCGCCCGGTCGCGGATCGGCAACTTCGCCGAGCTGAAGCGCGCCAGCCTGGGGGCCGATGCGCAGGTGCATCACTTCGGGTACCTGGGCGACGCGGTCCTCGGAGAGCGGGTCAATATCGGGGCGGGGGCGGTGA
>Ga0209341_10003864_pt1 | contig 13921 bp, 8 predicted proteins | sample RifCSP13_2_FD_184020 | JGI IMG/M metagenome (GOLD analysis project Ga0209341, IMG submission 184020) | Soil microbial communities from Rifle, Colorado - Rifle CSP2_sed 13_2 (SPAdes) (version 2) | ecosystem: Environmental > Terrestrial > Deep subsurface > Rock core/Sediment | place: Rifle...
GCACATTTCTTTCCTTCAGCGACACGGTCAAGCACCATCTGAAATTGTTCCTGCGGTTGCCGGCGTTTCCCATCGCGTATGAAGTAATCTACTGGACAGCGTGGCGCGGCGGATTTCGTCCCGCCGGCCGGGCAGGGGCGCAGGCGCCTGGATCATCTTCGCCGCCTTCAGCCGCTCCACAACGGCGGGGTCGCGCGAGAAGAGCCGTTCCCAGAGATCCTCGCCGATGAGCACCACGGCTGGGCCGCCGGGCTGGTCTTCCTCGTCCATAAAGGCGCGCCCGAGGACCGGCACCAAGCCCAGGAGCCCGAAATACTCGTGGGTCACCAGGAGGCCGGCGAGCCTCGCGGGATCGCCGTCATCGGGTGTGAGGTTGACCTCGGACGCGGCCATGGCCGCCAGCTCGCCGAAGCGGGCGGTGCGCTCGCGGAAGTCCAGGTAATCGGGAACCGATGCCGGCTCGCGAGTGGTGCCGCTCTTACGGTCGGTCTCCCAGATCACCATTAGCCGGCCGATGTCCTCGAACGGCGAGGACCGGAGCAGCACGCCGTCCACCACGCTGAAGATGGCGGTGTTGGCGCCGATGCCGAGCGCCAGCGTGAGCACCGCCGCCGTGGTGAAGCCGGGGGATTTGCGCAAGCTCCGCAACGCATACCGCAGGTCCTGAAGCATGTCAGTTCCCTCCCGCCCGCCGCACTGGCGATCGTATCACGATTGTACTACAATCAACCCACATGAAAGACTACCTCACCCTTCGTCTGCCCACCGAACTGGCCCGTGCGCTAGCACGGTGGGCTAGGGCTCGCCGCGTGCCCAAGTCGGCGGTGGTGCGCGAAGCCGTTGCGCGGTATCTCGTCCCCACCCCACCTGAAGGGGCCGTGCGGCGAGTCACCGGCCGAGAACTGGCGGCCCTACTTGCATCCCTGCCCCGACTCTCACCGGAAGAGGCCGAGGCGTTCGCCCGCGACCTGGCAAGCGCTCGCTCCGAGCTCGCCCGGCTGGCCGTACGGGACCCGTGGGAATCCTGATCGATGCCTCGATCCTGATCGAGCACGAGCGGGGTCGCCTTCAAATAGCCAAACATGTCGCGGGTCGCGAAGGCGACGAACTGTTCCTTTCGGTCATCACCGCGAGCGAGTTGCTCCACGGCGTGCACCGAGCCACGGATGCCGGCATCCGAGCGCGCCGGGCGGCGTTCGTAGAGACGATCCTCGAGCGATTCCCCTTGCTCCCGATTGATCTGGCTACGGCTCGTGCGCATGCGCGTCTCGGGACGGATCTGGCACAGGCGGGGTCGCTCATTGGGCCGCACGACCTCTGGCTGGCAGCGGCTTGCCTGGCGCGCGGCCTGTCCATAGCCACGGTCAACGCGCGCGAGTTCCATCGCGTACCGGGGCTCAGGGTGGAAAACTGGGCGGAGGGCGCATGAATCACTCGTACCGCAGCGCCTCCATGGGATCGACCTTGGCCGCACGCCGGGCAGGCAGATAGGTGGCCGCCACCGCCACCAGGGCCAGGAGCACCGCCGCTCCAACGAACGTCACCGCATCCGTAGTGGAGACCTCGAAGAGCATGGATTGAAGGACTCGGGTCGCTGCGAGCGCGCCCGCGAGGCCCACCGCCACGCCCACGGCCATCAGCACCAGATTCTCGGCGAGCAGCATGCGGACCAGATCGCGCGGCACCGCACCGATCGCCATCCGCAGCCCCATCTCCCGGGTGCGCTGGGTGACCGCGTAGGCGGTGAGCCCGTAGATCCCCACTAACGCCAGCACCAGCGCCAACGCGGCGAACGCGCTCAACATCGTCATGTTGAAACGGCGGGTAGCCGTTGAGCGTGAAACCATTTGATCCAGGCTGGCGATCTCGGCCGTCGGCTGCTCGGGATCGATGCTCCGCACGGCGTCACGCAGCACGCCGGCAAGTTGTAGCGGTGAGCCCTGGGCCCGCAGCACGACCCACATCTGTCCCAAGCCGCCTCGCGCCTGCGAGTGCGGCAGGTACAGCTCCGGCATGATGGGGGCGTCGAGCGAGGCGTAGTGCACCTCCCCAATGACGCCAATGACGGTGAGGTTGGTAGGTCCCATGCCGGGCATGCCCACCGGAATGGTCTTCCCCAAGGGGTCCTGCTCCGGCCACAACAGATTGGCCAAGCGGGTGTTGATGACGGCCACCGGGGGCGCGTCGGTCCGATCCGCGTCGGTGAAATCCCGCCCTTGCCTGAGCGCGATCCCGGTGGTGGCGAAGTATCCGGGCGACACCACGCTCATGCGCGCGGCCAGGAACGGCTCCGGATAATCGGCGCGGACTTGGCGCGGGTCGAACGCTAAGATCTGCACGCCACCCGTGAGCGGGAGCGTGCGCGACAGGCTGGCGTGCACTACGCCGGGGTGCTGCGCCAGCTGATCGGTGAGACGCTGGAAAAAGTCGCTCTGCGCCTGGAAGCCCTGGTAGCGCGACGGCGTGAGGCGAATTCTCGCGGCCAGCACGTCGCGGGTATCGTAGCCCAGATCCACCGAGGTCAGTCGCAGGAAGCTCTTGATCAGCAGGCCGGAGCCCACCAGCAACACCAGGGCAATGGCCACCTCGGCCGCCACCAGGGTGCTGTTGATCCGCCGGCGCCCGCGCCCACCGGTGCTGGCGCCCGATTCGTCTCGCAGCGTCCGCTCAACCTCGAACAGCGAGGCCCTGAGCGCGGGCACCATGCCGAACACGAGCCCCGTGAGCACGGACAGACCCAGGGCGAAGCCCAGCACCCGGAGGTCCAGGTTGATCTCCTGCGCCCGCGGCAGCACATCAGGCCACAGCGTCAACAGGGAATCCACTCCCCAGAACGCCAGTACCACGCCAACCGCACCCGCGAGTACCGCCAGGACCACGCTCTCGGTCAGCATCTGGCGCACGATGGCCCACCGGCCGGCCCCAATGGCCTGTCGCACCGCGATCTCTTTGCGCCGCGCGGTCCCGCGAGCGATCAGCAAGGCGGCGGCGTTGGCACAGGCGATGAGCAGAACCAGCCCGACGGCGCCGAACAGGACCCACAACGCCCGCCGCGATACGCCGCCCTCGAGCACCGTTTCCAAGAGCGGCACCACCAGGAACTGCGTTTCCGGAATGAGCGACGTCTGGGGTCCCCCTCCGGGCCCCCGGCCCCTCATGCTGATTTCCAGACGCTGCTCGCCGCGATCGCGCTGCATCGCGTTGATCCGCTGGGCCACCACCGCCGCGTCCGCGGTCGCCTGCTCCACCGTCGCCCCGGTGGCGAGCCGCGCCACGGTGTTGAAGAAATACATGTTCCGGTCGGTCTCGGCCGCCGGGCTGGTGCGGAACCACTCGCCCACCGGGAGCCAGAGCTGGGTGTCCTCGTCGGGGAAGCGGAACCCGCGAGGCATGACGCCCACCACGGTGAACGGACGCCCGTCCAGTGAGATGGACCGGCCGACCACGCCGCGGTCGCTCCCGAACTCGCTGGTCCAGAGCCCGTAGCCCAGAATCACAACCTGGTCGCGCAGCTCGCCCGTCGCGAACGTGCGCCCCACCAGGGCCTCGGCCCGCAGAACCCGGAACAGCTGATCGTCTGCCAGCGCCGCGCGGACCTCGTGGGGCTCGCCGCCGGTGGTGAAGTTGTAGCGTTGGGTGGTGTAGGGCGCGACGCCGGCGAACGCCCGCGTCAGCCCGCGCAGCTCCAGCATGTCGGGGTAGGACAACGAGAAGCGGTATTGCTCGCCCCCGGCCCGCGTGCCGCCGGTGAACAACTCCACCAAGCGCTGCGGCTCCTCATAGGGCAACGGCCGCAACAGGACGGCGTTGACCACGCTGAAGATCGCGGCGTTGGCGCCGATGCCGAGGGCCAACGTGGCAACCGCGATGGCGGTAAAGCCGGGGTTCTTCCGCAGCGAGCGGACGGCGTAGCGAATGTCTTGGAACCAGGTCTCCATGGCCGCCTCTGGGCTGTTGTCCTCAGATAGATGCGTGAGCCGGGTCACTCGTATCGCAGGACCACCATCGGGTCCACGCGCGTCGCACGTCGTGCCGGGAGGTACGTGGCCAGTGCCGCAACGCCCACCAGGAGCAGCACCGCCGCGGCGAACGCCACCGGATCCCAGGCGGTCACCTGGAACAGCAAGCTCCTGAGCACCCGCGCCAGCAGGAGTCCCCCGGCGAGCCCCAACCCCACACCCACCAGCACCGGCGCCAGCCCCTGCCGCACCAGCAGCCGGCGCACCTCGACCGGCCGCGCTCCCAGCGCTAAGCGAATCCCTACCTCGCGCAGCCGCTGCTGGACCGCGCGGGCCACCACGCCGTACACACCGAGGGCCGCCAGCAGCGTTGCCACGATGGCGAAAAGGCCGAGCAGGCCGGCGTAGAGTCGGGGCTGCGCGACCGCGTCGGCCGCGAGCTGTTCCAGGGTGCGCACTCGATAGACCGGGACGTCGGGATCGAGCGCGGCCACCGCGGCGCTGGCGGGGGCCACCAGCGCATTGGGGTCTCCGGCGGTGCGGATGGCAACACCCAGGAACTCGAGCGGCCACTGCGCCAGTGACAGGAAGATCATCGGGCGCGACTCCAAAGCCGGCCCGCGGTCCTGGATGTCCGCCACCACCCCCACGACCTCACCGCCGGCCCGCCCGCGCCCCAGCCCAAACCCGGTGCCGACGGTGAGCCGGTGACCAACGGGATCCGCGTCCGGCCACAGCATCTGGGCCGCGCGTTCATTCACTACCATGGCCAACGAGGCGCCGTCGCGATCCTCCGGTGTGATGGCTCGGCCCCGCCGGATTGCAACGCCGAGGGTACTGAAGTAATCGGGCGTTACCACACGGACGTGAACGCTCAATCGGTCCTGCTCCTCGGACTCCAATCGGCGTCCGTCCAGCTCCGCCGCCGACATCACATATCCAAACCCCGCGAGCGGCAGCCCGGGGAACACCGCGCCCGCACTCTGCACCCCCGGCAACGCGTTGAGGCGCTCCATCAACTGATCCACCAACGCGACGCGGCGCGCGGGGTCGTCGTAGGTCGCTTCCGGGAGACTCACCTGAAAGGTCAGGACGCCCTCCGGCGAGATCCCGAGATCGGTTCGCGCCAGGTGCACGAAGCTCCTGATGAGCAGTCCCGCCCCCGCCAACAGCACCAGCGCCAGCGCCAACTCGGCCGTCACCAATGCGCGCCGGGTCCGACCGCGCTCGCGCTCGGCGCTGACGGTCCCGCTTTCTTCCTTCAGGGTGCGCGAGACCTCGGGCGTGCGCCCCGCCTGCCAGGCGGGCAGCAGCCCGAACAGAGCGCCAGTCACCAGCGACACCAGCAGCGTGAATCCCAGCACCGGAACGTCGATCCCGGTCTGGTCGAGGCGCGGCAGACCGGTTGACGGCAGGTTGGCGATCGCAGTGGTTCCCCAGACCGCGAGCCCCACGCCTACCACACCTCCCAACAGGGCCAGCACCATGCTTTCCACCATCAGGCCGCGCACCAACCGGCCGGGGCTCGCGCCCATCGCGGTCCGGATGGCCAGCTCCCGCCGCCGCCCGGTGGCCCGCACCAGCAGCAGGTTCGCCACGTTGACGCACGCGATCAGCAGCACCAGTCCCACCGCTCCCAGAAGGATGCGGAGGGCCGGCCGAACGTCGCCCACGATGGCGTCACGCAGGCTCGACACCACCGCGGTGTTGCCGGCGTTGGTGCCGGGGTACGCCTCGGCCAGGCGCGCCGCGATCTGGCGCAGGTCCGCCCCGGCTCGTCCTACGCTGACACCGGGCCGGAGCCGCCCAATCACGTCCAGGTAGTGGGCGCCACGTTGGGTGGTGAGCTCGCGCTCGGTGAACACCAGGGGCGTCCACAGCTCGGCCTGCTGCGGGTAGTCGAAGCCGGCCGGCATCACGCCCACCACCGTGTACGGCTCCGCGTCCACCGTGATCCGCCGACCGACCACGGCAGGGTCGGCGCCGAAGCGCCGCTGCCAGAGGCCGTGGCCCAGCACCGCCACCCGCTCCGCGCCCACCGCATCATCATCTACCTGAAGCGGCCGGCCCAACGCGGGCGGGACGCCCAGCACCGTGAAAAAGCCACCCGTCACGGCGGCCGCCGGGACCTGCTCGGCGGGACCATCTCCGGTCAGCGCGTCGGAGCCGGCGTTCATGGCCGCCAGCTCGCTGAAGACCTGGTTGTCGTTTCGCCAATCGGTGAAGTCCGGCGGGGACACCGTGGAGGGATTCCCCCGCCAGGTGCTGAAGACCTGGACCAGCTCGCCGGAGCCTGGGAACGGGAGCGGGCGGAGCAGCACCGCGTTGACCACACTGAACATCGCGGTGTTGGCGCCGATGCCGAGCGCCAGCGTGAGCACGGCCACCAGCGTGAAGCCGGGGTGTTTGCCCAGCGAGCGGAGCGCGTAGCGGAGATCATTCATGCCGGAGCGCCTCCATGGGATCGATGCACGCCGCGCGGCGCGCCGGGATCAGGCACCCTGCCAGGACGGCGCCGAGAAGCAGCGTGAGAACGGTGGCAAAGGTCAGGGGGTCCGTGGGTGAAACGTCGTACAGCATTCCGCGCAGCACGCGTGTGGCGGCCAGCGCGGCGGCTGCGCCCGCGAGCGCGCCCCACGCGGCCTGACGCAACCCGCCGCCCAACACCCCGGTGAGAACGCGGCGAGCATCGGCGCCCAGCGCCATTCGCACACCGAACTCCCGAGAGCGGTTAGCCACGCCGAACGCCGTGACGCCGTAGACGCCTATGACCGCCAGCGTAGCCGCCACCAGTGCCAGCGCACCCAGAAGCACCGTGCGAGCGCGTGGTCCGGCCACCGATTCCGCCACCAGCCGGCTCGCCGTGGCGACTTCCGTCACGGCGAGCCCCGGATCCATCTCCCGAACCGCCGCGCGAACCACCGGCCCTAGCTCCGCCGGCGCGCCATCCGCCCTCACGACCGCATACATGGAAGCGGGCCACGGCGTCTGGGTCAGGGGAGAGTAGAAGGTCGGCTCGGCGTCGCGCGCCAGGTCGCGGGAGCGCACATCGCCCACTACGCCGATTACCGTCACCCAGGGATCGTCGTCCTCCAGGCCGCCGGGCTTGAACCGCTGCCCCACTGCCTCCGCGCCCGGCCAGAATCGATCCGCCATCGACTGGTTCACCATCACGACGGGACTGCCGCCCTCCCGGTCGCCGTCGGTGAACGATCGGCCGCGCAGCAGGGGAATTCCCATTACGCGGAAATACTCGCCGTGCACGGCGCTGTAGCTGGCGTGCGGCTCCGAGCCGGGCGCCGCCGCGGATCCTTCGAGCGCCAGCGTTCGACTGTAACTCGACGGTGAGAACGGCATGCCGGCCGTCAGCGCCGCGTCGACGACGCCTGAGCGCACCAGTAGGTGGTCCCGTAGCTCGGTGAAAAACAACAAGCGGGCCGCCGGTTGGGCGTATCGCGGCCCGCGCAATGTCACGCGCGCCGTGAGGACCTGCTCACCGGAGAAGCCGGGTGAGACGGCGACGAGCCGACCGAAGCTGTTGATGAGGAGCCCGGCGCCTATCAGGAGCACAGTCGCCAGCGCAACCTGGACGGCCACGAGCGTGCCCTGCGCGCGCATCTCGCGGGACGACCCGCCGCCGCCAGCTTCACGCAAGTCGCCGTAGAGCGGTCTTCGGCCCGCACGAAGGGCGGGGACCAACCCTGACGCCACGCCGGCAACGAGCGACATCAGGGCGGTGTAGAGGAGCACAGAGCCACGAAGGCCGATCTCCTGCGCGCGTGGGAGGTCCGGCGTGAGCCGCACCAACGCGTCCAGCACGAAAGGCGCCACCAGTAGGCCCGCCGCTCCCCCGGCCACCGAGAGGACGAGGCTTTCGGTCAAGAGCGCGCGCACCAGGCGCCGGCGGCCGGAACCGAGGGCGGATCGAAGCGCCAACTCCCGCCGCCGCCGGACGGCTCTGCTGAAGGTCAGGTTGGCGGTGTTGGCGCACGCGATCGCCAGCAGCAGCGTCACTGCGCCCAGCAAGACGCCGAGCGTGGTCCGGACGTCGCGGACCACGAATCCCAGGCGGTTCTCGACGAACACCCCATATCCCTGGTTGGCGCCGGGCGCCGTCGCGTCGATGCGATTGGCGATACGCGTCATTTCGGCTTGCGCCTGGGCGACGGAGACGCCCGGGGCCAGGCGCCCAATGGGCACCAGGAAGTTCGCGTCCCGCTCCATGCGCAGGCGGTCCCCGCGGAGCGACGTCCAGAACTGTGTTTCGGGCGCGGGGAAGTAGAAATCCGACCCCATCACGCCGGTCACGCGGTATGGCGTATCGCCCAGCGCAACCATTCGGCCAACGACGCTGGAATCCCCGCCGAACCAGCGCAACCAGAATCCGTGGCTGAGCACAACGACTGGTTCCGAGGCCGGCTGGTCCTGATGATCCTCAAACGCCCGGCCGATGGCCGGCTGCACGCCCAGCACGGGCCACAGCGTGCTGGTCACGCGCGCACCCGCGATCTCCTCGGCGCTCCGTTCGTTGACGACCGTGACGCGAGACGACCCGTACGCCGCCAGCCCCGTGAAACTGGTCCCTTGCTCCGCCCAATCCGCGAAGTCCGGGAACGAAGCGGTCGAGCGGTCGAACCCGAACCGCGGCACGGTGCGAAACACCATGACGAGGTCCTTGGAATCGCGGTACGGAAGCGGGCGCAGCAACACGCCGTTGACCACGCTGAAGACGGCGGTGTTCGCTCCGATCCCCAGCGCCAGTGTGAGCACGGCCACCAGGGTGAAGCCGGGGTGCTTCCCCAGCGAACGCAGCGCGTACCGGAGGTCATTCATGACGGAGCGCCTCCATGGGATCGATCCGCGTCGCCCGCCGCGCTGGGATCCAGCACGCGAGCAGGGCCATCGCCAGCAGGACCCCTACCACGGTTGCGTAGGTGACCGGGTCACGGGGGGAAACGCCGTAGAGGAGGCTCCCCAACAGCCTTCCGGTGGCGAGCGCCCCTCCCACTCCAAGAGCTATGGCGATCGCCACGATGCCCATTCCCTGACCGACGACCATGCGCCGGACGTCGGTGCGCTGCGCGCCGAGCGCCATGCGGATGCCGATTTCGGCGGTGCGACGCGCGACCGTGAACGCCAGCACCCCATAGAGGCCGACCGCCGCGAGCGACAGCGCCACCAGCGCGAACAGCAGCTGGAGCAGCATTGAGAAACGCCGGGTCGCCGTGCTTTCCGCCAGGGCCCGCTCCATGGTCCGCACCTGGTAGAGCGGGACCGAGGGATCGAGCGCCTGGACCTCGCGCCGGATCGCGCTGACCAGCGACGTGGGCTCGACAGCGGTTCGCACCGTCAGCGTCATGGACCGCACGGGAGCCCAGGTGTAGGGGGTCTGCGCGTGAACCAGGTACAGTGTGCCGCGGGCCGGCGGGCGCTCCAGTCCCTCATGACGTACGTCGGCCACCACGCCAATGACCGTCGCAAAGACCTCGACATCGCTGTCCACGCGAATACGGCCCCCAATCGCGCTCCGGCCCGGCCAGTACTCCCGCGCCAGCGACTCGCTCACCATCGCGACCGGTGGCGCGTCCATCCCGTCCCGATCCTCGAAGGCGCGCCCCTCCAGCACTTGGATCCCCATGGCTGCGAAGTAGCCGGGCGTCACCGCCTGCACCCACGCGGTGGGCCGTGGCGCGTCCCCCGGATTGACCCACCCCTCGACCTCGATGTCACTCACTCCGATCCCACCACCGAGGGGCGCTCCGCTGGCCGACCCGGCCACGGTCACCCCGGGCAGAGACGCGACGCGCGGCAGCAACGCATCGTAGAAGCCGACGATGTCTCGAGCTTCGGCGTACTGCGCCGTTGGTAGGGTGATCCTGGCCGTAACCACCCGCTCCGTCCGGAATCCGGGATCCACCGCCATAAGCCGCCGGAAGCTCTGGAGCAGCAACCCGGCGGCCACCAGCAGCACGACGGCGAGCGCAGTCTCCGAAACCACGAGGAGCTGTCGGATCTGAATCCGCTTCCGCCCCACCGTGGCACTCCGCCCTTCCTCGCGCAGCACCCCCTGGAGATCGGCCCGGCCAGCGTGCAGCGCGGGGACCAGCCCGAACAGGAGGCCGGCGCCTACCGTCAGGAATGTCGTGAACGCCAGCACCGAGACGTCCACGGTGATCTCGTCCAGCCGCGGAAGGTCCGCGGGAGCAATCGCGCGCAGCGCACCAACCCCCCAGTATGCCAGTGCCACGCCCGCCAATCCTCCGGCCCCCGCCAGCACGATGCTCTCGGTGAGGAGTTGCGAGATGAGTCTTCCCCGGCCCGCGCCAAGCGCGCTGCGCAGGGACATCTCACGCACCCTACCTTCGGCGCGGACCAGGAGCAGGTTCGCCACGTTGGCGCAGGCGATCACCAGTACCAACGCGACCGCGGCCAGCATCACCCAGAGGGTCCGGCTCACGCCGCCCACCATCTCGGTGCGGAGGGAGCGGAGATAGGCGGGATGCCACCGGTGGAAGTTGAACGAGGGGTCGCTGGTAAAGCGCGCGACCAACGCGGTGATCTCGTTCTCGGCCGACGCGAGCGTCACTCCCGGGCGCAGGCGCCCGAGAATTGAGAAACTGTGATTCCCGCGCTCCTGAAGAGCCTGCGGCGTGAATCCGAGCGGCAGCCAGAAGCGGACGTCGGGGGATGGGAAGCGGAAGTCGGCGGGCATGATACCCACCACGGTGCGGGGGATTCCGTCGAGCCGCACGGTCCTCCCGATCACTCGCGGGTCGCCGCCGTAGCGGCTCATCCAGAAGGCGTGACTCAGGACGGCAACGCCGTCCGATCCCTGCTGGGATTCTTGCGCGGTGAACGCGCGGCCCTGTGACGGCTCGGTCCGGAGCGCCGGGAAGAGATTCCAGGTGGTGTAGGCGACCACCACCCGCTCCGCCTCGCCGCCGTTGTCCGTGACCGTGGCGGAGCGGACTCGGAACGCGGCCAGCTGCTCCCACGACCGGCTGTGGTCCCGGTAGGCGACGTATTCGGGCGGCGAGGACGGGAAGTCCACGACGTGGAAGCTCGGAGCCCGCAGCAAGAGCACCGCCAGGCGTTCGGCGTCGGGGAACGGCAGGGCCTTAAGCAGCACCGAGTGGACGACGCTGAACACCGCCGTGTTCGCCCCGATGCCGAGCGCCAGCGTGATCACGACGGCAGCGGAAAACGCGCGGTGCTTGGCAAGTTGGCGGAGAGCGTACTTGAGGTTATTCATGGCGCAGAGCTTCCACGGGATCCACGCGAGCCGCTCGGCGGGCGGGCACCCATCCTGCCACCAGGGCGACGGCACCGAGGAGCACCGCCGCGCCCAGGTAAGACAACGGGTCCGTTGGCGCAACGCCGAAGAGCAGGTTCTCCAGCACTCGCGTGATGGCCAGCGACACCACGACGCCGACACCTAAGCCCAACATGGCCAACCGCAACGAGCTCACCACGACCAGTTGCTCGATCTTGCGCGCCCGGGCACCCAGGGCGACCCGGATACCGATCTCGTTGGTGCGCCGGGCCACGAGGTACGACACCGTCCCGTAGAGGCCGACGGCCGCCAGCAACAGACCGACGGCGCCGGCGAAGCCCAGCAGCGTCATGCTGAATGCCAGCCGGCTCATGGAACGATCCACGATGGTCTGCATCTCCTCGGCGTTGGCGATCGGCACGGCCGGGTCTACCTCCGCCACCGCGCGCCGGACGGCCGGCAGTACCGAGGAGGGGTCGCTCAATCCGGTGCGCACCACCAAGGACAGCGCGTTCACAAACCAGTTGCGACCCTCCGGCTTCCCGACCACCGGGTAGTAGATCGCCAGCGCCGGCGGGTCACCCAGCGCTTCCGATACGACGTCGCCGACGACCCCCACCACGCGATGCAACTGCGCGGGACCGGCCTGTTGCATGCCGACCCCCTTTCCGATGGCGTCCTCCCCCGGCCAGAATCGGTCGGCGAACGCCTTGCTCACGATCACCGCCCCGCGTGCCGGGTCGTCATCATCGGCCGGGACAAACGTCCGCCCCGAAAGCAAGGGGATGCCCATCGCCTCGAAGTAGCCCGGTGTCGTGATCGCGGAGCCCCCGCAGGTGGTCCACCCGGTCAACCCAGTTCCGCGGAGGCGCTCGACCACGTGCGGGTCTTCGAAGAACTGCGTCGTGCACCCGTATCCGCCCAGGAACGGCAGCTCTTCCGATGCGCCCGCCGCCTCGACTCCCGGCAACGCACGGACACGCTGGAGCACCGCGTCGTAAAACCGCCACACCTTCTCCTGGGTGTCGTAGCGCTGGAACGGCGGGTAGACCTGCATCGTCAGGACGCCGCCGGGGTCCACGCCGGCGTTCACGCTGCGCAAGCGGTTGAAGCTCCTGACCAACAACCCCGCCCCAACCACCAGCACCAGGGCGAGCGCCACCTGCCCGACGACCAGCATGGAGCGTACTCGATGGCGCTCGGGTCCCAGCGTCCCGGACCGACCTCCCTCGCCCAGCGCTGCGGCCGGTCCAACCGTCCCGGACAACAGGGCCGGCAGGATGGTCAGCCCGCCCGCCACCGCCGCGACCAGCATGCCGGTGAAGGCCAGGACTCCGCCGTCCAGGCGGAGGTCGTCGAGGGGGGTGAGGTCGGACGCGAGCGACGGCAGCCAGCCAGTAGCACTCGAGGCCACGAACAGCCCGAGCACGCCGCCTGCCACGCCCAGCACGACGCTTTCGGCGAGCACGTGTCGCGCGATGGCGCGGCGCCCGGCGCCCAGCGCCGTCCGGATGGATATCTCGCGCCGCCGGCCCTCGAGGCGAACGAGCAACAGATTGGCGACGTTGGCACAGGCGATGAGGAGAACCACTCCGACCGCACCAAAGAGGATCCAGATGGTCCGGCCGATCCCGCCGACCACGTAGGCCTTGAGCGGGTACACCAGAGTGTGAAAGCCGTACCGCGTGAAGAAGTCCTGGGAATAGGCGTTCGGGAAGGCCGCCGGCAATTCCGAGACCAGTCGGTCCAACTCCGCTTGAAGCGCCGCAACGCTCATGCCCGCCCGGACGCGTGCAATCGCCGGGAAGACGTGATTGTTACGGAACGGACCGGCCGGGTTCAGCCGCATGGGAAGCCACAGGTCCGTCCCGAGTTCCCCGGTGGCGCCGCGCTCCGGGGGCAGTGCAACGCCCTGAGCGAGCACACCTCTGACCTGGTACGGTTGTTCGTCGAGACGCAGCGTGCTCCCCACCACAGCGGCGTCGCCACCGAAGCGCTCGCGCCAGAAACCGTATGAGAGCAGCACTACCGCCGCGCCCCCCGGGAGGGTCTCGCTGGAGTCGAAGAGCCTCCCGTTCCGCGCCCGCGCCCCGATCAACCGCAAGAGGCCAGGCGTCACCACCGCCGTGCGGGCGCGCACCGGGTCACCGGGCGTTGCGACATTCACAGCGCCCCGCTGGAATAGGCCGATGTCTTCCATGGAGCCGGCGTGCTCGCGGTAGTAGAAATACTGCGCCGTGGAGAGCTGCCACTCCTCGTCGGGCGCGACGCCCGGCACCTGGTTCTTGAGGCGAACCAAGCGCGCCGATTCGGGATAGGGGAGCGGATCGAGCACCACGCGCTTGAGCAGGGTGAACGCCGCGGTGCTGGCGCCCATGCCGAGGCCCAGGGTGAGAATCGCGGCTGCGGCGAAGCCGGGGCTCCGCCGCAAGCTCCTAAACGCTTGGCGCAGGTCATTCATACCGCAGGGCCTCCATGGGATGCACGCGGGCGGCGCGCCGCGCGGGCAGCCAGATCGCGGCCGCGGCCACGGCGCCGAGCACGCCGGCGGAGGCCAGCAGCATTGCGGGGTCGGATGCGGAGACCTCGTAGAGCTGCGTCTTGAGCACGCGCGTGGCCGCCAGCGAGCCGATCACGCCAACCGCCAATCCGGGACCGACGATCGCGAATCCCTGCTGGAACACCAGGC
>Ga0209341_10003867_pt1 | contig 13911 bp, 10 predicted proteins | sample RifCSP13_2_FD_184020 | JGI IMG/M metagenome (GOLD analysis project Ga0209341, IMG submission 184020) | Soil microbial communities from Rifle, Colorado - Rifle CSP2_sed 13_2 (SPAdes) (version 2) | ecosystem: Environmental > Terrestrial > Deep subsurface > Rock core/Sediment | place: Rifle...
TACAGGCATATGCAGTCTCCACGCCTCTGGGTGCACTGATACAGGCCGTATTATCCCGGTGACCCCGAGTATGAATAATATATTGAATATATTGCTGCCTACAATATTTCCTATGCTTATATCAGATTCTCTTTTAAATGCAGCAACTGCAGATGTCGCAAGTTCAGGCAGCGATGTCCCCACCGCAACTATTGTCATCCCTATAATCAATTCGCTTATGCCCATCGCCCTTGCAATGGAAACAGCAGAGATGAGCAATATCTCAGCGCCGGCAATAAGCACCGCAAGCCCTGCAATGATAAGGGCAATATCCTTCTTGACACTATCTCTCCCCCGTAAAAACTCCTTATATTCCCCAGCCACATCAGTGGTTTCCTTTTTTGCAGCCCTGATGGTATAGCCAATATAACCGCTGAATATGACAGCAAACAATATACTGTCCGTGCGAGAGACTGTTCCTTTTATTGAAACGATAAAAAGGAGAAATGCCGCGAATATCATAAAAGGGACTTCAAACTTCAAAAGCTTCATATGCACTGAAAGCGGAAAGATTATAGCAGACAGGCCGATAATAAGTCCGATATTTACTATATTGCTGCCCACTATATTGCCAAGTGCAATATCCGGCAGTTCCCTCATGGCGCCAATAAAGCTCACAACAAACTCAGGCAGTGATGTGCCAAAGGCAACAACAGTAAGGCCTACTATAACAGGCTGGACATTTAATGTGATTGCAAGGCGGGATGCCCCTTTTACAAGCCAATCTGCGCCAAAATATAGTATCACAAGGCCTGCCAAAAAAAACAATATGTCAATCACTGTTATTCATTCCTTCTGCACAATTTTTATGCACAGGATTCTACCATAGCCATAAACTACTTGCCACCAAATCACACGGGTAATTACCATACCTCCTCAATACCATTATGCTGTTATTTATTCAGCTTCCCTCAATTGTATCATCAGTTGCGGCCCTGGTTTGACAGGTCTTACTAACAAAAGCTATAATCTTGCAAAATGGCCACAGAATCCATATACAGGGATAAAACAGTTGTTGAGGGACTGGTTAAAAGGATAAGGGAGAGCCCTATAAAGCGCCCTGTCAGGATAATGCATGTATGCGGCACGCATGAGAATGTAATAAGCCGTTTTGGTTTGAGGGATTTGCTGCCGGATAATGTGGATGTCATTGCAGGGCCGGGCTGCCCTGTGTGCGTATGTCCGGGGCATGATATAGAATTTGCAGTCAAGCTTGCTTTGGAGGAAAAGGCCGTAATAGCCACATTCGGTGATATGGTAAGGGTTCCATCCTCAGCAGGTTCTCTTGCTGATGCCAGAACCCAAGGCGCTGATATACGGGTTGTATACGGGCCGTTTGATGCCATAAAGATTGCAAAAGAAAATACTGAAAAAGAGGTTGTGCTTTTTGCTGTCGGTTTTGAGACCACTGCCTGCGGCGTGGCAAGCCTTGCTCAGCAATCAGATATACCTAAAAACTTTAGTCTTCTCATATCCCACCGTCTCATTCCGCCTTCCATGGAATTTCTGCTTGGCGTCGGCGACCTCTGCATAGATGGTTTTCTCATACCCGGCCATGTTGCCACAGTAATGGGCTTGGAGCAGTATCAGCTTTTTCCAGAGGCATACAGGATGCCTACTGTTGCAGCAGGCTTTGAGCCAGTGGATGTTCTTATGGGAATACTGGCTGTTGTGAAGCAGATAAATGAAGGAGTTTATAAATGTGAAAATGTGTATCAAAGGGCTGTGCATGAGAAGGGAAACATAAAGGCGCAGATGGCTATCAAAGAAGTTTTTGATGTTATGCCTGCATACTGGAGGGGCATTGGAAAGATACCGAGGTCAGGCCTGAAATTAAAAGAAAGATATACAGAACTTGATGCGCAATGCAGATTTGGTGTATGGCATCCACCTCAGGCAAAGGCAGAAGGAAAACCCATCGCCCATCTTAATGATATAAACCCCGGCTGCTCCTGCCATCTCATAATGATTGGCAAGATAAAACCAACAGATTGTCCTCTCTTTGGCAATACCTGTGTCCCTGAAGCTCCCTACGGCCCGTGCATGGTTTCTATGGAGGGGACATGCGGGGTGTGGTATAAGTATAAAAAGCAATAGGTAATAGGCAAGAAGCAACGGGTAAAGCCCATAGCCCATAATCCATGGCCTGTATTTAGTATGAAATCCCTCAATAACGAATCCCCATTAAATCCCGAACAACTCGCTGCCGTAACGCATGGCGATGGGCCTTTGCTTATTATTGCAGGAGCTGGCACAGGCAAGACAAAGGTTATTACGCACAGGATTGCGCATCTTATTGAGAAAGGCGTAAATCCGAATCAAATACTTGCGCTTACATTCACGGAAAAGGCTGCCGGAGAGATGGAAGAGCGGGTTGACAGGCTTGTGCCTTATGGATACTCCAATGTCTGGATATCCACATTCCACTCATTCGGCGACAGGGTTTTAAGGGACAATGCCCTTGAGATTGGGTTGACTCCTGATTTTAAGGTGCTTAGCGAGGCAGAGAAAATCATATTTTTAAAAGAGCATCTTTTTGAACTTCCTTTCAATTACTATCGGCCATTAGGCAATCCTACCAAATATATTTCTGCGGTAACTAGTCTTATAAGCAGGCTAAAGGATGAGGATGTGGGGGTGGAGGAGTATGGTGCGTATGTGGAAGAGTTGAAGAAGTCAGGAGTCAGAGGTCAGGAGTCAGAAGTTGAAATAATACAGCAGGAAGAGCTGGCAAAAAGCTATACAAAATATCAAGAGCTTATGGCAAAGCATGGTTATCTGGATTTTGGGGACCAGGTTGTTTTGCCTTTAAAACTCTTCAGGGCAAGGCCGCACATCTTGAAACGCTATCAGGAGAAATTTCAATATATCCTTGTTGATGAATTTCAGGACACAAACTATGCACAGTTTCAGCTTGTAAGGCTCTTGTCAGAAAGGCATAAAAATATTACTGTAGTTGGAGACGATGACCAGTCCATTTATAAGTTTAGAGGCGCTGCAATCAGTAATGTGCTGGGCTTTCAAAAAATATATCCTGATGCAAAACTGATTACGCTTACAAAAAATTACCGCTCCTGCCAGCCTATTTTAGATTCAGCCTACAGGCTCATATCGCATAATAATCCTGACAGGCTTGAGGTAAAGAGCGGGATTGATAAGAGGCTAACATCCGTGGCGAGTGGACAGTGGCGAGTGAGCAGTGGACAAGTGAAACACTTGCATTTTGATACGATAACAAAAGAGGCAGAAACTGTTGCAGAGATGATTGAAAAAAAAGTTGCGGGTTGCGGGTTGCAGGTTGCAGGAAAAAACTTGGAACTGCCAACTTCTAACTTGCAACTTTCTTACAAAGACTTTGCCATACTTGTAAGGGCGAACAGCGATGCAGAGCCGTTTTTAAAGGCGCTTAAAGATAAGGGCGTCCCTCACAGGTTTTCAGGGAATCAGGGATTGTACTCAAGGGAAGAGATAAGGCTTTTGATTGCATTTTTAAATGTGATAACAAATTTCAATGACAGTATGAGCCTTTTTCATCTTGCATCATCAGAGGTCTATCAGTTGAAGGCTAATGACCTGATTCCCTGTCATAATATATCCCGGCAAAGCCACAAGCCGCTGTATTATGTGATGCGCGAGATAGCTCAACAAGCCAGCAGTCAGCAGTCAGCAGTCAGCAATTCACTGCTTACAGTTCACAGTTCACAGCTTACTGACGAAGGTTTTGCCACCATTACAAAAGTTGTGAATGACATAGAAAAATACAGTGAGATGGCGCTGAATGAGTCTGCTGGCAAGGTCTTATATTCATTTCTCACATCCCCGATTAAAGCATTAGGGGACAAGGATACAAGCTATCTTACGCGGCTTTCTGAGGAAAATTCTGCTATTGCAGTGGAAAAGGTGCAGAATATCGCAAAATTCTTTGAGATTACCCAGCATATGGAAACAACCCTTTCAGTAAAAAGAGTGGCTGCGTTAGTGGAGTATCTTAATATCCTGATGGAAGCAGGAGATAATCCCGGGACTGCTGAGCCTGATATGGAGGCAGACTGGGTGCAGGTCCTTACCGTGCATAAGGCAAAGGGACTGGAGTTTCCTGTGGTTTTTATGGTCGGACTTGTGTCAGAGAGATTTCCAAGGAAAGGACGGTCAGAAGATATTCCTCTCCCTGATGCGCTCATAAAAGACATTCTCCCTTCCGGCGACTTTCATCTTCAGGAAGAGAGGCGTCTTTTTTATGTTGGCATGACAAGGGCAATGAATGAGCTTTATCTTACAAGCGCCTCAGACTATGGCGGCGTACGCGCAAAGAAGCTCAGCCAATTTGTGCTTGAGGCTTTGGATATGCCAAAGGCAGAAGTTTCATCAGTAAAAACCAAGCCAATAGAGGCTATAAAGAGATATGCCCCTGCAGAAGGGGCAAAGGCAGAACTTCTGCCAATACCGGAAGATGCAGCCCTTTCTTTGAGCTATTACCAGATAGACGACTACACCACCTGTCCATTAAAATACAAATATGTTCATATCCTCAAAGTGCCGCTTCTTCCGCACCATACAATCATGTATGGGAAGGCAATGCATGATGTGATATCCACATATTTCAGAAGAAAGGCAGAAGGGAAGACTCCGGACATTGACGAGCTTATGAGAATATTTCATGCAAGCTGGCGAAGCGCAGGTTTTGTGACAAAGGAGCATGAATTACAGAGATATGAGGCAGGCAAAGAGGCCATTAAAAAGTTTTATGAGGCGCAGGAAAAAGACGGCATAAGGCCTGCTGCTATAGAAAGGGAGTTTTTGGTTGACCTCGGCGCCAATAGACTGAAAGGGAGATGGGACCTGATAGAAGAAAGAAAAGACGGGCCGTATATCATAGACTTCAAGACCTCGGATGTAAGAGAAGAAAAGGCTGCGCAGAAAAAGGCAAAGGAGAGCATCCAGCTTATGCTCTATGCACTCGCATACAGGGAAAACTTCAAAAAATTTCCTGCCGGGTGCGAACTCCATTTTGTTGAGTCAGGCTTGGTTGGGAAGGCGGTCTTTGAAGAAAAGCATATTGAGAAGGCATTGAATATGATAGATGAAGTGGCAAAGGGCATACGGGCGCGAGATTATACTGCAAAGCCTGATTACCGCAACTGCGGCTACTGCGCATTTAACAACATCTGCCCTGCAACGGCAAGATAATATGCTTACCGTAAAATAGCGATTAAAAACCCCGCTATTTTACAAACCTGCGATTTGGTTGCCATACTTTGTTATCGGCCAATTTTTGTTCCTTACCGTATCGGTGAACATACGGCTCGTCTCAAAAATTGTCCGTTGCCTCGTCTGGCAGCCAACTTGCAGGTTTCCCCAAAAATCAATGTCTGCTATTTTTGTGATTAAAAACCACCTTGAAAACAGGTTTATACGATGTATATAATATACACCATTGGAGGGCTGTATATGCCAACACTCAAAAGAACACAGATGTATATCCAGAAAGATATGCTTATAAAGCTCAAGAAAAAGGCCGATGCGGAGAAGACCACCATAGCCGGTATTGTAAGAAATGCAGTTTCTGAATTTCTCGGCAAGGAAAAGGCAAAAGACTGGGCAGAAGATCCGCTCTGGAGCATGGTCGGTGCCAGCAGTTCAAAAGAAAAAGATGTTTCTGTGAACCATGACAAATACCTCTATGGAAAAGGCAAATGAAACTCCACAAGGCTTTCACATTTGATGAGCATTTTAAAAAGGTGGGGTTTGAGGTATTTTAACCTATGCCACGCGGCTTAAAGACCTGACTGAAATTATATCTGCTGATTCAATAGGCCTCACATCCTTTTCTGATACTGTAACAACTGCAAGCGTCTTACCCGAAGCTTTAACAAACTCAACCTCAAGACCATCTGGTTCATAGGTCTCTACTACTGTCCCCAAGTCACCCGTACACAATTCAAACTCAGGCAAATCATGCGTCAAAACTACACAATCCAATAATTTATATTTCATTACTTCCCTTCGAAATAGACTATTAAAAATGAAGAAACTCATTTTTCTTTTTTGAGTATAGTTTGGATATCTTTTTGCAAGGCTGGAAGTTTATTTTTGATAATATCCCACATAATCTTATAATTTATTCCAAAGTATTCGTGGGCGAGAACATTTCTAAAATCAGCTATCTTTCTCCATTCAACAAAGGGATATTTAACGCTTATTTCCTGCGGGACATTGCTTGAAGCCTCTCCAATTATCTCAAAGTTTCTAACAATAGCATCTATCTTTAATTCATCTTTAATAAGTTCTTCAAAAGAGGCATTGCCGACATAATTTTGAATTTTATTTGCAGATGTCAGAATATCCTCAAGATAGAGTATGTAATTTCTACGCATAGCTAACTTGTTTTAAAATATCCTCTTTCAATTGCGGCCTAAGCGCTTCAATAGTCACCAAATCCACTTTCCGCCCAAACAGGTCTTCAAGAAAAAACTTAAGCTCCATGTAATTATCAAAAGTCTCAAAGCTATCTTTAAACTCGACGAGGACATCAATATCGCTGTCTTTTCTTCCCTCGCCCCGTGCAAAAGAACCAAAGACACCTATTTTTTTGACGCCGTATTTCTGCTTAATGGTAATATCATGCTTTTTTAATATCTCAAACACCTTCATTTTTTACCTCCTGCTCGTATATCAAATCTTACATGTCATTACCACGAAAAGCAAGGGCTGAAATTATAATTCCCTTTTAAATACCTTATCTAGAATGCCCGATATTAAGCTTGTCACCTTATTTTGTTGCTAATTCATAAAAGCCATTTGGTAATCTTATAAATTCAGGACTTGTCGCAAGAATATGTTCTACCAACCCGAGTGGTAAATCCTTAATTTCTTCTGTCGCTTTTAAAACTTCACTAACAAAGAAGGCTGAAATAGGTGTGCCCTTTAACCGCAACCATTCTTTTGCAAAGTCAATAATGGTTTTCCGCTTTTCTTCATATTGTGTAATGTTTTTAGTTATAGTATAGGTCGCTGGTGCTACTCTAATAAATCTTGAATCATTAGCCAATCGTTGGTCTATGGCATATTCTGGATAACCTCGCTGCTTTGATATTTCCTTCCATATTGTTTTTATATGCATAGATTTTGCAGCGGAAGACAATATCTCAAATACTAGGTCGTTAAGAGATTTTCTCTCGTATTTATCGCCGAATTCTTCTATTCCGATTTCAAATCTTCTATAACTCAGAAAGCCCGGATATTCAAGGAGTATTGATTTTAAAGAATACTCATTGAGTTCTCCAATATCTATTTTTCGCTTTTTTAGTTCACTTATTAAATACTTTGTGTCTGAAATGCTTTTTAAGCTGTGCAAGATTTTCTTTGATGTTTCCACAATCTCCCCAATATTATCAGGGATTCTAAGTTTATCTCTTAGGATAAAAGTACCGGGGGCCACAATAATAAAATCTTTAACGTCGCTAATTCTTGCATGTATTGCACGGTTAAGGTCTTTGGTTTTAATTTTAGCCTCACCGAAGTGTTTTCTATAGAGTTGTGCAATCTCGGAAAAATGAATAGGTCTATTGATATTCCTTATAATAAGCTTGATCCTGTCTGGAACGGAAAGCCTTCCAGGAGATACCACTGTCCCTTTCAACAAGTCTATGTGTTCGCGATACAATAAATGGTGGGACAAGTAGTATTCGGATATGGGCCCAACTGGTAATATGATATTTTTAATAAAAACCTTCCTATCTATTGGGAATTGGCATCTCAAAGCAGCCTCTCGTATTTTTGAATGAAGTGTTCTAATTTCATTATTGCTAAGGTAACTCAAGAATTTCTTGTCAAGAATTTTATATCGCTCCTCGTAACAATCTGTCAAAAAATTAACCAAAAATATCAACTGATTCTTATTTCCAGAAGCAAAATAAGCATCATTAGCCATATCTTTAATACTTATAATTCCATTATGCTGCTGAAGTAGTTTTTCGATATTTTCTATCAACGGCTGCATTCCTCTGCTTTTGCGCAGGTGTATTCGTTTAATTTCTTTTGCTATGATTTGCCTGACTCGCTCTCTGGTCACGCCTGTTCTTAATCCTATTTTCTCAAGAGTTTCCAATTTCCCACTCTCATATCCGTATCGTGCTTTAATGATTGATAAGCGTTTTGGAGTAATAAAGGAAAGTATACTTTCTATAGCATCACTGAACGAGACTATTTTGTTCTCTTGCTCTACCTTTGCTGGTATAGCCAAAATAGCATCTTTAATGTCATTAATTGTCTTCCTTCCAACATTTTTCCTTTTTTGTAAAGCATATAGACCAAAATTTATAATATCATTGACTGTCTTTAATCCTGCTTTTGTCAATGCATTAAATGCACGCATGGAAAGATTAAGTTCTTCAATCGGTGTATCAAGCAATCTTTCATTAAAACTATTTTTTATTGACTCTTCAAAATCTGCCAAATTGTCTACCTCTGGCTTTATACCCACAGCACAATTCTTGGCTGTCGTAGATAGGTTATTGCTCATAGGAAGAACCGGTTCTATGGGTTTCATCACATCCGATATTCCTCCAATCACCTTTCTGTCTACATTATGAAATTTTACTTGTTTCTTGCTTGCACTGCGATTAGGTAACACTATGCTGTCGGCAACGCGCAATTTAATTTTATTACCACTTTTTGAAATTCTAAAAAGCCATTCGGTTCCCTTTACTTTTTTCATAATGTCGCTCTTTTTTGCAATCTTACTCCCTTTTGTTCTTGTAAATACTAATAGCCTCCTCTATTTCTTTTAAAAGCTTTTTTTGCTCCTCTGGTTCGAGATTCTTAAGCCCAGATATTCTGTCTAAAAGTTCTTCCCGTGGTGTTTTATATGCTTCCTCAAATAAATAACCCCCCAAGGAATCAACTGCGCTGTCATGTGCCTTGCTTACTAATTTATCTACTATTTCAGCATCAACCCTATCAGCATTAAAATTTTCAGGATCTTGTTTCTCCAGTTTGTGAATAGCCTCCTTACAAATTACATCTATCATCCGCTGGAAATGATAGTCGCGCCATTTCATATGCTTAACGCCATATGTATCAATAATATGCTGGGCAAGTTTTCTTGACGTATTTATCCAATAGATCCCAACATGCACATCTTGTGGCCTCTGATATACAGGAGGCTGTCTATCACTAAGGGTTAGAGGTGGTTCCTCAGGACTCAATGGGTCTCTGTCTATACCGGAAAGAAGCACTTTAGGGAAAGCCTGTTTAGGCTTCGGTTCAGCACCTCCGCCGCCCGGCCTTTCTCCTTCTCCGCTTCCTTTATCTTCCCCTTTCCCTTTTCCTCTTTCACTGCCAGAACCACCACTACTTCCTCCAGTGCCGTATCCTGCGCCACTGCCTTCACCTATGCCACCAAGTATTTCTCTCATAACCTTTGACATAAACTTATTTTTCCAATCATTGAGAACCTTGTTAATATCAGATAGTGTTTCAATATTCTTTGCACGTATTTCTTTCTTTTCCTTTTCCTCTATCTTTTCAGCCACTTTGTCTATTTGCTCTCCTATCCACTTTCTTAAAGCTTTGGTTTTAGTATTTTCAACAAGCATACTTCTATCATTTTTCACACAATCGTCATTAGGGTCTTCAAGTATTTTGCAAACACATTCACCATAGATAAATTCTGCTGGTGATAAACGATTAACATAACCAAGCTCTTGAATCTGATATGAAGCTATAGCCCCCACTTCACCAATAATATCAATACGATTTAAGTCTCCAAGTCGACTGTTTCTTGAAAGCGGTTCATTGGATGTGTAAAGGACAAGATTGCCTTGAGGGTATTTCTCATTGATAAATGAAATAACTTCTTTATCCCCATCTTCATCCCAAGTAATGGTTGGAGGGATTAGTATCTCTACAGGTTTCTCAAATTCTGGCATTGGTTGAATTTCTTCTGGGAGAAGACGCGGAATAAATATCTCATCATTATATACAACGGAAACAGGTTTATACTTGAGTATCAGCCTTGCCTGAGAATAATGCTTAAACTTTTCGCAGAGTTTGCTCAAATTAAATCTCTTTTTTGTTATCTTGTCTGGATGAATCCCTTTTGCCACTGTAAATCCAGTCTTTCCACTTAAAATGTCTTTTTTTATATTTGGCGGAAAATCCATATCGTATATTTCGGCAAATTTAAATGCATCATCAGGAGTAACTGCTTTGTCTTTAAAACCTTTTGCAAACCCATATCGTTTATTCTCATTAAATCCAAATACATTCAACTTGCCTGCTCTATATGTAATGAAATATGACTGCTTAAACATCTGTCTCATATAAAACTTGCCGCCATTACCATGCCCGCCGAATGTTCTTTTACCTGTTCCCCTTCCAGCAGCCTCTGGATCACCCCACCGCTTTAGTGCCTTATTAATATCATCTGATGTCATTCCTACGAAATCAATACATTCAAATACAACCTCATCTTCGTCTCTGAATCTAAAAACAATAAAGCTTTCTTCATCTTCCATCTTTGTTCTAATATAAGCATCAGCAGAATTTTTTAGCCATTCGGAGAGTCCTTTTTCATGACTAAATTTAAATTCGTTACCTATGATGTCAAGCAAACGATCATCTATTATATTTTTTTCTTCTAAAATTTCTAATATTTCACTCATGTTTCCTCCTTGGGTAGCCCACTGATAATTTTGCCTTTATACTATCTTTAAATCTTTCAAAGAGATAATTATGCAGGTCAACAATTGCCTTATATTCATCCTTTGTTTTAATGGCCTCAATAACATCCTGAACAGTTTTAATTCGTGCTCTAAAATCAGTTCTTTCTGCTCTAACAGTTGTCCCAAAATAGGCAAAAAAATCGGTGTCAACTATTTGTTCTTTTTTGTCAGTGACAAATAATTGAAAAACATCTGTATTTTTTATTCTGTCAATTTCGTTTATAATATCGCGGCTTAATGTTTTTGATATGACATTTCTATTCGAATGCTTGGCTTTGGACTGGATAAGTTTTTCGGCAAATGTTTTGCCTTTATCAGTAATCGTTATAAACTTTCTATGCACTTGGATAACACCATTCTTGCGCAGATCGTATATCTTTTTTGACATAAGTTCGGTATCCGGGTAATCTGGATACCCTCTTAATTGAAAATCATTTGGATAGCTCTTAAATGCTTTTACATACACATCTTCGTATTTCAAGTGACCTTTTTGCTTCAAGGACATTTTATAAATGACAATTAGCAATTTATCTTTAATAAAAAGCTCTTTCGCTTTATTTTTCACAGTTTAAACCTCTCCCTTTTTCCAGCCAAAAATTTGGCTTTGGTTAGTTTAAGTTGCTTATCAATCTCTGAAAAAATCTTATTCACCTCTTCTTCGGTATATTCATAGGAACTCTTATTTGAGCAGTTTCCAAGTATCCTTATCTTTTCAAAAATATCATTCGTCCTTTTTGATGCAATCCGCTTAAACCGTTCATGCCTGCTTTCATTCTTTTTTTGTTCCATCAAATCCTCCGAATAGTAAAAATATGCCACAAAAATATCAGCATTATTTATAAATGTCAAGTAAAATATTCTACTATTTATATAAATAGAAGAAAAAATATTTAATCTATTTTGAGAGGGTTTGCGTTTGAGGAATTGCACCGTGTATGTTATATATTATTGAAGGCTGAAGAGAAGGATCGTTTTTCCCTACAGGCTGTTTTTACTTTTCTTTTCCAAACGCAATATTTGAGTCAAAGACAAGCCCTTGACAAATTATCTCCTTTGCCTTTAACAAAGGAATTTCGTGTTTTGCTTCATCAAAACGCATAATTTGTCAAGGGCAAGGAAAAGCTGGCTGGACAAGACGGAGCATACATCTTATCGTTCGCGCTCAAAAATGTTCCAGATGCAAGGCGGAGCAAGACTTCAAGCGAGGCATACTTTTTGTAGTATGTTGAGCGAAGAAGCCGCAGCTACAACACAGCAGATGGACATTTTTCAGCGTGAACTGTTTATTTATGGATAGATTTAAACTCACAACCCAATTCACCCCAAAGGGCGACCAGCCAAAGGCGATTAAACAGCTCGTAAACGGCCTCAAAAAGGCGCTCAGGCATCAGGCGCTTCTTGGCGTTACAGGCTCTGGCAAGACATTTACAATAGCCAATGTCATTGCAGAGATAAATAAGCCCACGCTTGTGCTTGCGCCGAATAAGACCCTTGCAGCGCAGCTCTTTGCAGAATTTAAGGAACTCTTCCCTGAAAATGCTGTTGAGTATTTTGTATCCTACTACGATTACTACCAGCCTGAGGCATACATCCCCACTACAGATACTTATATAGAAAAAGACTCATCTATAAACGACGAGATAGACAAGCTACGTCACTCCGCAACCCATGCGCTGCTTACCAGAAATGATGTCATTATCGTTGCATCTGTATCGTGCATCTATGGCATCGGCTCGCCTGAGGATTATGGAAGCATGCACTTATACGCAGAAAGAGGCATGCAGACCCAGAGGGACGAGGTCCTGAAAAGGCTTGTGGAGATGCAGTATCAGAGAAATGACTATGACTTTTACAGGGGCACATTCAGGGTAAGGGGGGATGTGGTTGAGATATTCCCTGCTTATGAGGCTGAGACAGCTGTGCGGCTTGAGTTCTTCGGGGATAGCATAGAGGCTATTTCAGAGATAGACCCCTTGCGGGGAAGGATTCTCAGAAAGGCAAATAAGACCCTAATCCATCCTGCGAGCCATTATGTTACAACAAGGGATAATCTGAAAAGGGCGATGGACAGCATAAGGGAGGAGTTAAGAGAACGACTGACACTGCTGAAGGCAGAGAATAAGCTTCTTGAGGCGCAAAGGCTTGAGCAGAGAACTATGTTTGACCTTGAGATGCTGGAAGAAATGGGGTACTGCTCAGGCATAGAGAACTATTCAAGACATCTTTCAGGCAGACTTCCCGGTGAGCCGCCGTATACGCTTATTGATTATTTCCCGGAAGATTTTCTTTTAATCATTGACGAGAGCCATATATCTATACCGCAGATTGGCGGCATGTATCACGGAGACAGGTCTCGCAAGGAGACTCTTGTTAATTACGGATTCCGCCTGCCATCTGCCCTTGACAACAGGCCCTTTAAATTTAATGAATTTGAAAAGAGGATAAGTCAGGCAATATATGTATCCGCAACGCCTGCTGATTATGAGATGGAAAAGGCAAAGGGCGCTGTTGTGGAGCAGATTATACGGCCCACAGGCTTAATGGATCCTGACATAGAGGTGAGACCCGCAAAGACACAGGTGGATGACCTGCTTGGCGAGATAAGAAAACGTGTTGAGAAAAAAGAGAGGTTGCTTGTAACAACACTTACAAAGAGGATGTCAGAGGATCTGACAAGGTATTATGCTGAACTTGGTGTTAAGGTAAAATATCTCCATTCAGATATTGAGACCCTTGAAAGGGTTGAGATTTTAAGGGCATTAAGGCTCGGCGAGTTTGACTGCCTCATAGGAATAAATCTGCTGCGTGAAGGGCTTGACCTGCCTGAGGTGTCTCTTGTGGCTATACTGGATGCTGACAAGGAAGGCTTTCTGCGCTCCGGGCGGTCGCTTATCCAGACCTGCGGCAGGGCTGCAAGAAATGTGAATGGTCATGTTATCATGTATGCAGATACAGTAACAGGCTCCATGCAAAAGGCTATTGATGAAACAATTCGCAGGCGCAAACTCCAGGCTGAATATAACAAGAAAAACGGCATTACGCCCGAGACCATAAAGAGCACAATCAAGGACGTGTTAAGCTCTGTGTACGAAGCAGATTATTATACTGTGCCTGTGGTTGCAGAAAAAAAGGCCGAATATATCCCGCC
>Ga0209341_10003869_pt1 | contig 13909 bp, 11 predicted proteins | sample RifCSP13_2_FD_184020 | JGI IMG/M metagenome (GOLD analysis project Ga0209341, IMG submission 184020) | Soil microbial communities from Rifle, Colorado - Rifle CSP2_sed 13_2 (SPAdes) (version 2) | ecosystem: Environmental > Terrestrial > Deep subsurface > Rock core/Sediment | place: Rifle...
TTGGAAGAGCAGACAGACGCGCAGCGCGGTCGTGGTGTTTTCGAGAAGTCGATCGAAGCTCTGCGGCGTTTGAATGCAGTCGGATGTGGAATCGAAGGCAGCGGCCTCATATTGGATCTTGTTTACAATCCGGTTGGCGCGTTTTTACCGCCGCCACAGACCAGCATCGAAGCCGATTTCAAACGCGAGCTGGCAACTCGCTACGGGATCTCTTTCAACTATCTTTACACCATCACGAATATGCCAATCAGGCGCTTTCTTGATTTCCTGCGCCGTTCGGGTAATGAGGAACGTTACATGCGCAAACTGGTCGAAGCATTCAATCCAGGAACTGTTCAGGGGTTGATGTGCCGGACTATGGTGAGCGTTGATTGGACCGGAAGACTTTACGATTGCGACTTCAATCAGATGCTCGAACTCGGCGTCGCACCGGAGTTACCCGAAACGATCGCTGATTTCGATCCGGAGAATTTCGCGCGGCGCCGGATCATGACAGGTCCACACTGCTTTGGCTGTACCGCCGGCTCAGGATCGAGTTGCGGCGGCGCGGTGGCCGTCAGCGCTTTAGGAGATCGCTGAAGTGTTGTTACTCATGGCATTTACGTTGGCAGTGATCTGCGGCACTGTCGGTTGGGTGACAATCGCCACGGTGACGTGGCTTCCCGTGTCAACTACACATGCCATTATCGAGTCGCTGCTCGGGGCCGGGTTGTGGTTTGCACCTACCGCAATCGCGTGGAGCAGTCTGGCGCCAAGATTGGCGGTGCCGCTCTTGCTGGTCTGGTTCGAACATCACAGTGAGATTGTGGCGCACGATGACATGCGCGCCGAGAGCTCGTGCTTTGGTTACGAGGTATCGAAAGGAAGGATTGAGTTCCGGGGCGCCGCCTGTGATGTCAACTGTGGAAATACGAAATTTCTGCACCACGGCTATCGTGGAGTCGGCCTATCGGGCTGTGATGGAAGAGCAGGATGACACCATCCTCTGGCTGCTGGCCGCGATGCAGGGCGCGGGTGCCGAGCACACCGTGGTGCTGCGCGGCAACGCAGTGAACTACGCGGTCGTCGGCCAGGGCGTCCCAGGCCTCACGATCGGCGAGTGGAAGCAGACCCAGGCTCCGAAGATGGATCGCGACGTCCTGGATCTAATCGAGAAGCGGAAGATCCCCGTGTACGTGGTCACCGAGGACCTCGCCGACCGCGGGATCGAGCGTGGCGCGCTGGTGCCGGGCGTACAGCTGCTATCACGGACGGCGCTGCCTGGGCTCTTCTCCGAGTACGCTCTTGTCGCCCACTAGTAGCGACTTGAACAGCTTCCGCCGAGACGGAGCCGTCGCAACCATAATTAATTTGCAGGTTGGGAAGGGGGCAAGCGGCACTCAACTGCATCTTCAGCACGCAACCTGATTCCGCGCCGCCCCCGCTTCAACTCTCATCATCATCAACTTCAGAGAAACAACTCAACCATAGTTAATTCGCAGGTTAGGAAGGGGGCAAGCGGCACTCAACTGCATCTTCAGCACGCAACCTGATTGCGCGCCGCCCCCGCTCTAAACTCTCATCACTAATCAACTCAGCAGAAACAACTCAACCATAGTTAATTCGCAGGTTGGGAAGGGGGCAAGCGGCACTCAACTGCATCTTCAGCACGCCAACTGATTCCGCGCCGCCCCCGCTCTCAACTCTCATCACCCTCAAACTTCTAGCTATGAAATTGCATGTTCTTTCTGAGTTGATGCTAATAAGAATTGAAAGCGGGGGCAGCGCGCTATCAAATGTTGAGCTAAAGATGAAAATCCCAGCGCGCGCCCCCTTCCCAACTGCAAATTACCTAAGATTGACTTGTGCTTGCTGAGATAGTGACTTGATGAAGTGGTAAAAAGCTCGGGACTCGCTTGAGTTTCGTGGTTTTTCCTGTGATTTAGTGGATGGATCCTTCCATTCAAAAAGCGATCCATGAAATTACACGAACCAGCACGAAAAGAACTACCGTAAAGTTAATTGAGAGACACCTGCACTAGCGCCAGATTCTGAAGTAGTACCCCAGCCACTTCCTGTAGGCTGAAAGCCCTTCAAGGATGGCGTCAACACCGGCCCGCTGGTTAACCTGCGTCAGCGTCGGATAGACATGAATCATGCTGCCTAACGCATTTATCGAAAGTCGCTTTTTCATGGCCAGCACGACTTCGTGTATCAGCTCACCTGCGTGTGCACCGACAATATGCGCGCCGACGATCTCATTCTTGCGTCCGCGGCATATGATTTTCGCGAATCCTTTGGGCTCTTCTTCGGCCTGAGCGCGGTCGTTATCGGCAAAGTCAGTGCGATAGACATGTACATTTGTTTCACCAAACTTCTTTTTCGCTTCGTTTTCAGTTAACCCTAAGCGGGCAACTTCCGGATCGGTGAATGTGGTCCAGGGAACGACGCGAAAGTCGGTCTTTTGCAGTTACGAAAGTCGGTCGAGGCCATGGGCGGCAACCTCTCCCTCGTCGCTGAATTTCCTGACCGCGAGCCAGTAGTGCTGTCTGGGATTTCGGCAACGGAGGTTGATCGTAGACCTCTACGGCGCAAGCACGCGGCCAGTCGTCACTAAAATATGAATCGCGTAACGAACACGTTAAGTGTAACACCAGAGACTCATGCATTTGAACGCGGTGTTCGGCCGATGCGGCGCTTGTACTTCCGGATAAGGCAGATGAGGTCCTGAACTTTAATGCTGATCCTGAGCTTAAGGCGCGCATTAAAGAACTCGCCCACAAGTCAACTGAAGGTCAACTCAACGAAGATGAGCGGAGCGAGTACGCGGGTTACGTGCGTGCAAACAAGTTCGTAGCCATTCTAAAGCGACACGCCAAACGGCTTTCGACTTTGCGGTATTAAATCAAAGTTTTGGACACAGTAATCTTTCGATTATGAGCGGAGCGTATTTATAAGATTGGCACACAGATTGGCAGACAAAAATGTGACGAAAGTGCAGTTGAAGCAGTGGATGCAGCGAATGCAGTGCGGATCTTACTGAAGAAAAATGGCGCGTATTGTCTTCATTGGACTTACGTGCGCCTGGTAACTACCTTGACACGGTAGGGTCTGCGGTTCAAATCCGCGCCCGCCTACATCAACAACTTGCAGCGATTCTGAATGGTTGGCGAGGTCTTTTGTGACATCCTTTGTGAGATTACTGCCTCTTGAAAGAACCTCAAGTGCCGTCCTCTTGGCTTCAAGGCGGACATGCGCATAGCGGTCGCACACAACTGTTTGTTGGGCTCGTCTTGGCTGAAACCACGCCTTCGTCCGGATAAATGACGAGCGCGTAGATGAGGAATGCGCTGCCAGTAACGTCTGCGGCCTGTGTCCTTGTCGTTGTCATCACTGCCGGCGTATATGCCCAGCAGCAGAAGCCTTGTGCGACGGCTTCGAAGTTTGGGCCAGACGATCAGATCGGCAATCTGAATTATGTGACTCCGGCGAAAGCGCTGGCAGCCTCAAAGCTGGTAACGCGCGGCAAGGCTTATCGACTCGGGATTGAAACAAACAAGGACACGCCCGCGTACGGCACACGCACGTTCGCGATAACGGTGCTGCAGCCGGGTCAGGCGGGCGGAGCCGTCCTTGGCCCTACCAAGACCACGTATAACGACGACATCATTACCGGCTGGGTCGGCATCGGTTCGCAAATTGACGGCCTCGGCCACGCCGGTATTGACAATCTTTATTTCAACTGCAACAACGCTGCCGACTTCACAATGCCCGACGGCTTAAAGAAGCTGGGCATCCAGAATGTGCCCGCCGTCGCCACTCGTGGTGTGCTGCTCGACATGGCCGGTTACTTCAACACTGACATTGTAAAAGAGGGCACGGCGTTCAACCGCGCCGAAATTGAAGGAGCGATGAAACGGCAGGGCATCACCTCAATTGAGAAGGGCGACGTCGTGCTTTTCTACACGGGATGGCAAAAGCTTCTGGGGAAAGACAACAAGCGTTTCATCTCGGCTAACCCGGGGCTCGGCCGTGAAGGAGCAAGGTATCTTGCCTCGCTGGAAGTTGCGATGGTTGGCGCCGACACGTCGAACTTTGAAGTGATCCCATTTGAAAAGGACGCGGGCTTTTATGAGGTCCACCAGATCCTGCTGGCCCTCAACGGGATTCACATACTTGAGAATATGAATACGGAAGAGATGGTCAAGGACCAGGCGTGGGAATTCCTGTTCACGCTCGGGCCGCCGCGAATAACCGGCGGTGTGCAGGCAAACATTAATCCGATCGCGATTAAGTAGTAAACGATCCACGAAACCACACGAACGAACACGAAATGTGCTTAGTGTTATTTCGTGTATTTTAGTGGATCGTTACGGCACGCGTTGAAAACGGCGTGACGCGTCAAAAAACGTGGGTGAAGAGGTACAACAAAGGAGCTATCAAAGATGGCAAAACCTGCAAAGTTGGCGCACGTTGTCTATATGACAAGGCGCTTTGACGAAATGCTTACCTGGTACGAAGCGGTCTTCGAAGCTAGCGTCCAATACAAAAATCCCGCGCTGGCCTTCCTCACCTTCGATGACGAGCATCACCGTTTCGCCTTTGCCAACATGTCAGCATTTGATCCCGAAGGGGTTGCGAATGCCATGCCTCCCGGCGTCGGCGTTAACCACGTGGGATACACCTACGCAAATTTGGGTGAACTGCTTGAAACTTACGATCGTCTCAAGGCACTTGGCATTATGCCTTATTGGCGCGTTCATCACGGGGTGACACTCTCCATTTATTACCAGGACCCGGACGGGAACCGGATGGAGTTTCAGGTTGACTGCTGCGCTGACGCGGCGGAGGCCCACGCCTTCATGCACAGTGACGCATTTGCTGCGAATCCGGTCGGTGTGGAAATTGACCCTGACGCATTGCTCGCGCAGTACCGGAGCGGCGTATCTCTTGAGACGCTCATGGTTCAGCCCGATGGACCTCCTGCACCAATCCCGCGAGAGCATGGCATGTCCGCTTGAAGAGAGACTCGCTCGATGCGGCTGAAAAGTCAGGAGCTTAAACCTCCGCTGATCAAAAGCATATCCCCCACGCGGCCGCGTGGGGATGTGTTCAGATCCGACCTACAACACGCGACACGGTAGAGATTGTGTGAAAACCATAGAGCCACTCAACCAAATCCTCCACACGGCAGTGTGGAGTTCGTTCAGATCCTACCTACAAAGACTGTAGACTCCCCCTCTTTTCTTTTCAACGTTACGTACTCAGGACACGAGCGACATTCCGAACGCTGACATTTCGCCGTGGTCAACCCAGGCGTTTTCGACATGCTTCTGAGTCGGTATCGCTGAAGCAAGAGAGGGGGGAGCTGAGTTCGTCTGACGTAGGCTGGATCTGAAAACGAACTCCACACTGCCGTGTGGAGGATTTTGTTATCTACAAAAGAGTGTTATCTCGAGCCGATGACGCGTAACAGCTTATGACGCTGAATCTTTTCGTGTCGTGGAGTTTCAAATTCAGCCTAATGAGAGTTCGTTCCAAGTCATGACGCTCGATCTGGTAGGCAAAAGTTGAAACTCCACAACGCTAAAGCGCGTGGTCCAAATAAAGAGATTGTTTGGATCTTTGGAAGGGAGCCGCAGTATCATAAAGTCAGTACCACCACGCGGTAGAGATTGTGTGAAAACCATAGAGCCACTCAACCAAATCCTCCACACGGCAGTGTGGAGTTCGTTCAGATCCTACCTACAAAGACGTCCACTCCCCTCTTTTCTTTTCAACGTTACGCACTCAGGACACGAGCGATATTCCGACCGCTGACATTTCGCTGGGATCAACCTAAGGAATTTCGACAGTGCTTCAACGCTGAAACAAGAGGGGGAGAAGACTTCGTCTGAAGTAGGTTAGATCTGAAAGAATTCCACACTGCCGTGCGGAGGATTCGGTAGAGTGGCTCCATGCGTTTTCACACAACCTCGGTAGCGGGTGGGTCTGCTGCTTTGATGAGATCCCGTACAGCAGGAGACCCACCCGCTGGTACCGCGCGGTGGTACTGATGACTTCCTGAGCTCTGGTTCTTGACTAAGCCAGCTACGCTTTGCGGCGGATGAGTAAAGCCTTCCGAGAACACTTGGCCTATAATCGTCGTATTCGTTCGTACAGTCTGGCTACGTCAAGGAGCATTTCTGATGTTTTGTCCAAAGTGTGGTTCCACGCAGGGCGATGAGATGAACTTCTGCAAGGCGTGTGGGGCAAATCTCAACGCGGTTCGCCAGGTTGTTGACAGCCGTGAGACAGAAAAACTCGCTTGGGACGACACGTGGCTGGCAGAGATGTTCATGTCAGCACAAACGAAGAAACTTCGAAAGTTAGAGAGAGAACGTCGACAAGGAATTACACCGGAAATGAAGCGGTACACGGAGATCAAGGCCGGTGTAATTACGGCCTGTGTCGGTATCGCTACTTCAATTCTGCTGTTCGTTCTAATGGGAGGGCTGATCAGGAGTGGAGAGGTAACGCCGGCCGAAGCCGAAATTCTTGCTCGAGTCTGGGTGGTTGGACTCCTACCACTGTTGGTTGGAATAGGGCTCATAATAAATGGGGTGCTCGTCAGTAGGAAGCTTGTTGAGGCGGCGAAGCGAAATCGGGAGAGTGAAAACAAACTCGAACAGGTAACACCGGAACCACTCACATTACCCTCGGCTAATGCAGCAGATTTTATTCCCTCGAACTTTAGCGTCACGGAAGAGACGACGAAACACCTAAAAACTCCCCGGAGGTCCTAGCAGCGATGCGACAAAGCAGGGACGATCCACGAAATCGCGAAATTCGCACGAAGTCGGTTCTAGTATTTGATTTTGTTAATGGGCTGCCGAATCTAGTCGCCATTCAAGGGATTTCTGCTGCTTAGGGTGATTTCGTGGATCGGTTTTTTCCTCGCGGTTGCCGCAAGCCCTGAGGATGTAGAAAAATCTTGTACACACTGTGTCGATTTTCGAAAGCGGCGTACGACTCTTAATTGAAGCCGTGGACAAACTGGTCTAAGTGAGAGTCTTGTGTAATTGGCTTCCGCGGCAATGGAGAAGTTGCTGTTGGGGCAGATCTCTTTTAACGTAGGCACAGATATTAGGACGTTTCGTGGCCTAAAATCTTCTTGCGGAGTCATTAGCGAACGGGTATTTATCGTTACTAATGGCCGCCGAATGTATTCCTTCATCAGATTTTCGGAATTTCGTGCTGTTTAGTGTGATTTCGTGGATCGTTTTTCTTCGTCCACAAAGCAGGACGATCCACGAAATCACACGAAAATACACGAAGACGGTTCTGGCGAGTTGAAGGCCTCCGGCGTGTGCTAGTCAGGTTCACGCTGTCACGGTCTGTAAAAAATGTAGTCATTAGAGAGTAGGTATGTGAACCCGCTTGAGATGCACGACGTATCGATCACAAAGAGAGTTTTCTTTGTCGTTTGCTTTGATATAAGGCACATATGAAATTTGCAAAGCTCATTGTTAAGAACGTTCTTCGCAACAAAAGGCGAACGTTGCTTACGGTCTCCAGTTTGGTCGTGTCGCTCTTTCTCATAATAAGTCTCGCCACAATCCTGACCGAGTTTGAACGTGGCAGCGAGGAAGCTAATCCTTCACGATTGATGACCCGTCATGCCGTTTCGCTCGGCTTCGTTCTGCCAATGGCCGATTTGCAACGAATAAGAGCTGTGCCTGGCGTTAAGGAAGCGATGCCATTTACCTGGTTCGGAGGAATTTACAAGGACGAAAAGAATTTCTTCGCTAACTTTGCAGTGGACGCAAGTAAGTTGAGAGAAATATTTACGGAGCTGAAGATGTCCGATGCGGAGTGGCAGGCCTTTGCGAACGATAGGCAGGGAGCAGTTGTAGGACAAAAGCTCGTGACGCTTTATGGCTTTACTCCCGGGCAGCGGATTACCCTGAGGAGCCCGATCTACAATCACAGCATCGAATTCATCGTTCGTGGCGTGTGCACCGGCGGTGACGAAAAGACACTCTTTTTTCATCATGATTATTTGAATGAACTAGTGCCGGAATGGGCCAAGGACAGAGCGGGCCTGTTCAGCATTCTGGCTAATTCTCCGGAAGACGTGCCGCGTATCGCACAGACGGTGGACTCGATATTTGCAAATACGGACGCGCCGACAAAAACTGAGAGCGAGCGCGAATTTGCAATGAGCTTCGAGACCATGATGGGTGGTGTAAAACAATTCCTGTACGGAATCATGGCGGCGATAACTTTCTCGTTGCTACTGGTGATGGGCAATACCATGGCGATGACTGTTCGCGAACGCACCAAAGAAGTAGGCACTCTGAAAGCAATCGGTTTCAAGCGACACACGATTGCCGGCCTCTTTCTGGGCGAGGCGTTACTACTCGCAACCATCGGCGCTGTAATCGGGATTGGCGGCGCAGTAATGGTCTTCCGATCGGTTGACCTGAGCCTTTATATCCCAAATTTCGTGTCGTTCGTTCCGACATTTCAGACGTTGATCATTGCTTTCGTTTTGTCGATTCTGGTAGGGATAATCAGCGTAGTTTATTCGACGTATCGTGTGACTGGTCTCACGATAGCCGAGGCGTTGCGGAGCACTGAATAGATGGCCTTACCGCTAAAATACAATTTGCGCAATCTCGTTGTGCGCAAGGGAAGTACGCTTGCGACAGCGTTCACAATTGGCCTTACTGTAGCCGTTTTTCTTATGGTGATGGCGTTGGCGCGAGGCATTGACCTCACCTTATCGAGCTCTGGTGAGCCGCTGAATCTAATAGTCCTTCGCGAAGGCAGTACAGCTGAGCTGAATAGCAGCCTGACGCGAGAAAACTTCAACGACCTGATGTACCTCGATGGAGTGGAGCGCGAGGGCGACAAACCACTGGCAACGGCTGAAGTCATTACCTTGATCTACAAGGCGCGGAAAGGAATGAGTCAAGGATCCAACGTGACCGTCCGCGGCGTCGGCCCAATGTCCTTCAAGTTGCGTTCCGGTTTTAAGACGGTGGCCGGTCGAGAATTTCAGCCGGGTCTTACCGAAGCTGTCGTATCGAAGAGAATAGCCGAACGGTTTCAGGGCCTCGATGTAGGAGACAGGTTTCGCATTCAGACCACGGACTATACCGTAGTTGGACTTTTTGACTCTGCGGGGAAGGCCTTCGAGTCGGAAATTTGGGTCGACGTAAACTCCCTTTCGAGCACCACCAAGCGTGAGTCATTCTCTTCGGCATTGTTACGAGCCAACGACCAGAACGCCCTGACCGCTTTGGCCAAGCGCATTACTGACGATCCAAAACTGCATCTAAAGGCCTTATCGGAACGAACTTTTTATGAAGATCAACAGGGTACGGCTTCAGGGGCGTTAAAAGGGTTGGCTGTTTTCATCTCTTTTATCATGGCGGTGGGGGCTGGATTCGCCGGCATGAATACCATGTATGCCGCAGTCGCGCGTCGCACGAAAGAGATTGGGACTCTGCGAGTACTTGGGTTTAGCCGTTGGAGCATTCTCGTTGCTTTCTTGTTGGAATCGATTGCGGTTGCATTGATTGGCGCGGCGATTGGAATTGCGCTGACGCTGCCCCTGAATTTCGTGTCAACGGGCACCTCGAATTGGGTGACCTTCAGTGAAATTGCTTTCAATTTTAAAGTGACACCCGATCTGATGGTTTCCGCTCTGATCTTTGGCGCCGTAATCGGTTTCGTGGGATCTCTATTGCCTTCCATCCGGGCTTCCCGTTTCAGAATTGTGGATGCACTGCGCGCGTGATTTGTATCAGTTGGCCAATAGCGTAATGGTAACGAACCCTAAATCCAACGAAGAGCAAGACAACCTCAACGAACGCCTGCGGAGCTTGAAGATCGATCGGGCTCCCGCTCCTTCGCCCACGGGCCGGCACCGTTCGCCGAAACTCCTGTTGCTTGGATTGTCCGCACTCCTGGCTTTAGTGGCTCTAGGTTATGTCTTCCTATTTTCTTCAGCTAAGACTATCTCGGTTGCATCAGTTCGAGTGGAGAGTGGCGGAGCTTCGCAAGGCGAGAGCGTATTGTCGGCAACCGGCTATGTCGTGGCACATCACAAGATTGCTGTGGGAGCTAAAGTGATGGGACGTGTCGCATGGATTGGCGTCGAGAAAGGAGACACTGTACAGGAGGGACAGATCCTTGTGAGGCTGGAGGACACTGAGTTTCGCGCTCAGGTTAATCAGGCACGTGCAAATCTCGCAGCGGCCCAGGCACGTCTGGACCAATTGCGAAGTGGTTCCCGTCCGCAGGAAAAACTGAGAGACAAGGCAGCAGTCTTGCACGCGGAAGCTAATTTAAAGAAGGCCGAGGCTGACTACCAGCGAACCGAGAAACTGTATCGTGCAGGAGTTGCGTCCAAAGCTGAATTGGATTCTGCTCTGGCCCAACGTGACACGTCTGCTGCATTGTTGGAAGCGGCCCTTCAGTCAAGCACGATGACTGATATTGGGCCACGTCCTGAAGAGATCCGGCGAGCAGGGGCTGAAGTGCAGCAGATGAAAGCGGCACTTGATTATGCGCAAACACAGCTTGCCGCTACTGAAATCAGGGCCCCAGTAGCCGGAACGGTGTTGGAGAGGATCGTCGAACGCGGTGAAATGGTAACGCCATCGGCCTTCGGGGGGTCGGGGGCGCGTACATCGGTCGTTGAGCTCGCAGATCTCACTGACCTCCAAATTGAACTCGATATTAGCCAGACTGACTTTGCCCGTTTGAAGATGAACCAAAGTGCGGAAATCATTCCGGAGGCCTATCCCCAGCTGAAGTACACGGGTTACATCGCTGAGATTGCGCCCGAAGCTAACCGAGCTAAATCTACCGTTCAAGTAAAGGTCAAAGTTGAGAATCCCGATGAACAACTGCGGCCGGAAATGAATGCTCGGGTCAACTTCCTGGCAGAGAAGACAGGGAGCAGCGAACAGAACAGCACTAGCGCCAGAGTCTTAGTGCCCAAGCAGGCGTTGATCCGAAAGGATGGCAGTTCTTTCGTCTTCGTTGTTAAAGGCACCAAGGTGGAACAGCGAGCTATCAGACCGGGCGATGAAGTGGGGGACGCGTATTACGTCTTGGATGGCTTGAGCGGTAACGAATCGGTTGCTATCGCCGGGGTTGACAGGTTGCGCGATGGCGATCGCGTAAAGATTGAGTAGAAAGTGGAGAAACCATGGCCGCACCAATAGTTCAACTTCGAAATGTAAGTAAGCGTTTTACGAGAGACGGATTTGAGATTGTCGCGTTGGACCACGTAAGTCTCGAGATTCAGGAAGGAGAGTTTTTCGCATTAATGGGGCCGAGTGGATCCGGTAAATCCACTTTATTGAACCTGCTTGCCGGGATTGACCGCACTACTGAAGGCGAAGTTGAGGTCCTGGGAACGCAGCTGGCGCGGTTGAATGAGAGTCAATTGGCGACTTGGCGCAACGCTCATATCGGGTACATCTTTCAAACTTTCAATCTCGTACCAGTTCTCACGGCATTTGAGAATGTGGAGTTACCACTGCTCTTGACGAAACTAAATAAAGCTCAGCGACGCAAGAACGTAGAAACAGCCCTGGAATTGGTGGGACTGGCTGACCGGATGGACCATCAACCGCGCCAATTATCTGGGGGACAGGAACAACGAGTGGCGATAGCGCGAGCGATTGTTACAGATCCTGATCTGATCCTCGCGGATGAGCCCACGGGTAATCTCGATGCTCGTTCTGGTGAAGAGATCTTACAAATCCTTTCCACTCTCAACCGCGAATTGAAGAAGACGATCATGCTGGTTACGCACGATCCCCACGCCGCGAGCTTTGCGACACAAGAGCGGCATCTGGAAAAGGGAATTCTGACTGAAGCTGCAGTTGCTGCGGTCTAAGCTTTGAGGAAGCCGCAGCCGCAGCGCGTAACACTAACTTATCACATTAGTCGTGGGGCCGTTCGAGCGGCTTGGGTTAAAGAGCAGGAGGACGAGCGGGCTAGGTTACGCGCGTGATTCCGGTTGGAAAAATACTGAAAAGCATCCTCAGTGATTTACTCCATAGCCACAGTTTCACGTGTCTGATTCGCCTGAGCGGCTGCGTATTCGAGGGCGGGCATCTGAAGCTCTTTGTAATTTTCATTTGCCTCGTCCATGGAGGCTATGATCCGCCCTCCCCGACGTTGCTTTACAGCCCAATCCATTAGCGTAATCGCGTTGTTAAAGAACTCTTTATGAGTCTTCGATCTGGTCGCCTTTTCAAGGCTTTCCAGCAGTTCGACACCAGCGTCATCTAGATCCAATTGAATTCTCACGGCGACCTCCCAACCTCACCAAAATTAATGATACTCCGAATAGCCTCGGAAATACATCATTTTATACTCCGAACTTGAGCTTAGGTCAAGGTGAACACGCCGCGAAAATCTGCTTCAGCACATAGGCGAGGAGTCCTGCAACCTCCCCAATCGTGGCTACCCCGAGCCATTTCATGAAACTCTCCGGAATATCGAGCCTCCCCAGGCCCCATAGAACTACTATGGCAAAGGTCGTACGCGATAGCTGCTCATGTCAAGCATTTTTCTCAATTTCCCGTGCACACAGTGGGAAGTGGGTAATCTCTTCCCTCGATTACTCAGCGAGCGTAGTTCCGAGACAACGCTGTCTAGACCATAACTTCTCTGAGAGCCTTCACGAACGTCTTCATCTGTGAACTCGTGCCAATGGTAACCCGCATGAAAGTTGGCAGCGCAGGGAAGACGCGTCCTTCCACGACGCGAGACCCGCAAATAATGCTTGCTCAAGATCACGAAGTATCGTAAATAAGATCGCTTGCAAACAACTCATGAAGATTTCGGGTAGTGTCCTTTTTTGAGTTTGTCTCTGTGCCTACTCTGTGTGCTCTGTGCCTTTGTGGTGATTATCATGCGAATAGCATCACCACAGAGTCACCGAGGACACCGAGGACACCGAGGTCACCGAGAGCACGCAGAGAAATCAATTTAGGACATTACTAGATTTCGTGGGAACGCTGTTAAGGAGAAGATCTGCCAGGGCGCGAGACTCAACGTTATGAAAACCATAATTACTTCAGTTCTCTGTCTGTTAGTTCCGCTTACAGTTAATGCCCAGAACTGGCCTTCGTTTCGCGGGCCGGATGCTTCAGGAGTGGGCGAAGGCACGAAACCGCCGACTACCTGGGATGTCGAAAAAGAACAAAACGTCCTGTGGCAAACGGCCATTCCGGGACACTCCCACTCGAGTCCGATCATTTGGGGCGAACGCATCTTTGTGATCACCGCGATCAGCAGTGATTCGAAAGTAGGTTTCAACGCGAAGGCTCGAGGTATCGGGTTGGCGAACGACGATGTCAAACACACCTGGATGATTTACGCCATCGACAAACAGACCGGTCGCATGATTTGGGAGAGAAAGGCTTACGAAGGCGTGCCGAGAGCGAAGCGACACGTTAAAGCGACCCAGGCTAACTCCACCCCAGTAACCAACGGCCGTTATTTGGTCGCGCTTTTCGGTTCTGAAGGTCTGGCTTGCTACGACATAGATGGCAGGTTGCTCTGGAAGAAGGACCTCGGTGTTCTGAACCCGGGGCTTTGGGACGATCGCTCTTCTTCCTGGGGTCACGCCAGCAGTCCTATCATTTATCGTGATCTCGTAATCGTACAAGCGGACGGCCACACACAGTCGTTCATCGCGGCCTTCAACCTCAAAGACGGTAAACAGGTGTGGCGCGTCGAACGCGCTGAGATTACGTCCTGGACCACGCCTACAATTTATAAAGGCAAGAATCGCACGGAACTAATAGCCAATGGGGGACGGTATATACGCGGCTACGATCCTCTGACGGGCAAGGAGCTCTGGCGCTTTTCAGATAAAGACACGCAGGTCAAGATGCAGGCGCCACAGGTGGCC
>Ga0209341_10003871_pt1 | contig 13907 bp, 11 predicted proteins | sample RifCSP13_2_FD_184020 | JGI IMG/M metagenome (GOLD analysis project Ga0209341, IMG submission 184020) | Soil microbial communities from Rifle, Colorado - Rifle CSP2_sed 13_2 (SPAdes) (version 2) | ecosystem: Environmental > Terrestrial > Deep subsurface > Rock core/Sediment | place: Rifle...
TCCTCATGATGCCGTTCATGATGCTCGGGATGGGGATCATGATGTGGTTCATGATGCGCATGATGATGGGGATGGGCGGCCACGCCGCCGCCCACGGGTCGCCCGATCCGACGGAGGCCTCCCGTAGCGAGCAAGCCACGGAATCAGAAGTGGACTCCCTGCGCCGTCAGGTCGGCGAGCTTCAGGACCGGCTGGCGGCCATGGAGGCCGGACCCGCGGGCGTGGAGGGCGGCAAGGATTCTCGAACCGAGCGAGAGCCATTACCCCCGGAAGAAGGAGAGGACCATTGACGTACCTCTTAATCATCAACACCACTGAGACCGAGACGGTGTGGAATGCGTTCCGCTTCGGCTCCGCCGCACTCTCTCGTGGGCACGAGGTCAGCGTCTTCCTCTTGGGACCGGCCGTCGACATAGAGCACATCGGGGACGACCGCTTCGACGTCCAGAAGCTCCTGCTGCGTTTCGATGAGCTGGGCGGCGTGGCATTGAGCTGCGGCACCTGCCTGCGCCTCCGGGAGATGGACGCCGGCGCCCTCTGCCCCATGTCGACGATGGACGACCTGGTACGGCTAACCGAAGAGTCGGACCGCGTCCTCACGTTCGGATAGAAGGGGGTCGCCATGGGCGGAAAGACCGTTCTGATCCTGGGCGGCGGCATCGGCGGCTTGACGGTGGCCACTCACCTGCGGAGGCTGTCGTCACCGGCGGAGCCGCGCATAGTCGTGGTCGAAAGGAAGCGGGCCTTCTCGGCATGTATGGCCAACCTGTGGATCATGACGGGGGAGAGGAAGGACCCGAGGGAGGGGCAGCGCGAACTGGGGGCACTGTCGAACGCCGCCATCGAAGTGGTCCACGCGGACGTTCAGTCGATAGATCCCGCCGCGAAGACCGTTCAGACCACAGCCGGCGAACTGCAAGGGGACTACATCATCATAGCCCTGGGGGCCGAGACGAACCCCCGGGCCGTGCCCGGCTTCGCCGAGGCCGCCCTCAACTTGTACGACATCCAGGGCGCGCTACAGATCCAGCGGGCGCTCCAGGAGTTCGATGGTGGACGCATCGCTATCCTCATCGCCAGAACTCCTTTCTCCTGTCCGGCCGCTCCGTATGAAGCGGCATTCCTCATCGACTCGCTCCTGCGCCAGCGAGGCGTCCGCGGGCGGACGGAGATAGCCCTCTACACCCCCGAGGACCAGCCGATGCTTGTGGCGGGCCCCAACGTAGGTCCCGCCCTCATCAAGATGCTGGAAGAACGGGGGATAGAGCTCCACTGGGAGCAGATCCCCATGAAGATAGACCCCGCCTCGAGGCGGATTCTCTTCGAGCTGGATGACACCTCCTACGACCTGCTGGTGGGCGTGCCCCCGCACACGGCGCCGCCGGCCGTGCGCGAAAGCGGGCTCGTCGACGCCTCCGGCTGGGTCCCCGTCGACCCGACGACGCTGCTGACGCGCTACCCCGGAGTGTTCGCCATCGGCGACGTGACGGCCATCAGACTGCCGATAGGCATGTTCCTTCCCAAGGCGGGCGTGTTCGCGGACGAGCAGGCGCGGGTAGTGGCGGCGAACATCGCGACGGAGGTTGCCGGCGAGGGTACGCAGGCCCAGTACGCTGGCACGGGCTTCTGCTACATCGAGGTGGGCGACGGCCTTGCCGCGTACGGCTCTGGAAACTTCTACGGCATGCCAGCCCCCAGCGTGACGCTGGAGCCGCCCTCCGAGCGCTATCGACAGGAGAAGGTGGACCTGGAGCGGACGCTGCTGGCGCTATGGGATTAGTTAGCAGCCTCTAGGCTACTCCAAGATCAGCGTCCCCTTCTGGTACTGCGGGTGGAAGTCGCAGCGGAACGGGGACGCCCCCGGCTTATCGATCTTCACTACCAGCCGCTCCGTCTTGCCAGGCAGAACCGTGTTCGGCGGCATCTCGAAGTCGTCGCCCTTCTTACCCGTTGTGTCCAAGTCGAATATCTTATTTGGGCCTGAGACCCGCAGGTTGTGGCTCACCGTCCCCGTATTCTTCACCACCAGCTCGATGACGTCCCCAGCTTTGGCCCTGATTTCCGTGGGGTTGTAGAACGAATCGCTTGAACCCTGACCTCTGTCCGACGCCTCGATGTTGAACGAGGCGGTGGGCGTCTTGCCGGCGACCCGAGGGTCGGGTGTCACCTGTAGCTTTGCGCCGCCGCCACCGGAGGAGCCGCTAGTTAAGATCAGCACCGCCAGTACGACGCCGCCGACCACTACGACCGGTACCCCGACCATCCAGCCGGAGATCCGCATGCGGCCGATACGCTCCCAGAGGCCGGTCCTGTGTCTGGCCTTCTTGCGTGCCGCCTAGAGTGTGCCACCTCTTCGCGGGCGGCCCTGCGCTCCTCGTGCGGCGGCGGGGCGGCGCGCTCGGGGCCGCCCCCAACCTGAGGCTCCTGCGCGAGGCGCTGCTCTCCCTGCCGCTGTTTCGACCGGCGACGGGCCTCCCGGCGCCGCTTTCCTTTACCGCTCAAGCTTGGCCGCGTGACTCCTTTGGGCTCAATCTGTTAGTGCCTCCACCGGAGGCACTAACGGTCCTCTGCCTTCGAAGCAGAGGGCCATCGCGGAGCTTAACCCTCCGCCTTGACCTCACGGGCCATCACAGTTCGGTCACGGCGGCTCACGCCGCGGTCACGCTCGGGTCACGGGCGCCCGAACCGATCGAGATAGCCGCCGGGAGCCTGAGAAAGGGCCGGCAGGCCCACCGCGGTCATGGCCGCTCGTCAGCGACGTACTAAGAGGCGCTGGTTGGGGCTGTAGAAGCGATCCCAATACTTCGGTGACGGGAAGCAGAGCCGCGATCTTTCTCCTGAGTGAGGATGAGGCGGCCGGTCCCGTTCCGCCGGCAGAGCGCCGAAATTAGCCGGATGGCGTAATGACCGCCCGGCCAGGGACCCTGCCCTCCTTCAACAAGCGACACACGTCGTTGATCTGATCCAGCGGGTAGTAGTCCAGCCGCACGGGCGTGAGCCGGCCGCACTCGGCCAACGCGATGACCTCGCGCAGTTCGTTCAGATTGCCCCAGAAGGAGGCCTCAAACTGCACCTCGAAGCGGGAATTCTGCATTACCTGGATGTTCGCCGTGCCGCCCGCCAGCCCCACCTGCACCACCTTGCCACCGGTGGCCGCCATCCCCAGCGCCAGCGCCAGCGTCTGGTCGTTCCCGACGAAGTCCAAGGCCACCTGAACTCCGCCGCCGCTCAGTTCCAGAATCTTCGCAGCCAGGTCCGGCGACCGGCCATCAAGCGCCTCGTCCGCGCCGCAGTCGCGTGCGGCCTTGAGCTTCTCATCATCGATCTCGACGGCGATGATGGGCGAGGCGCAGAGCAGCTTGAGCAGCTTAATGCCGAACTGCCCGACACCGCCGGCGCCGATCAGCAGCACATGGCGGTCCGGGCTGAGGAAGGGGAGGGCCTTCTTGATCGCCCGGTAAGGCGTCACCGCTGCGTCAGTCAGCACCGCCGCCTCCCTGGTCGCCACCCGGCCCAGCTTGACCAGATAGCGCTCGTTTGGCACGAGGAGGTACTCCGCGTAGCCGCCGTCGTAGCCGAACATGCCGACCCATCTCGGCTGGATGCAGAGATGCTCGTCCCCGGAGACGCACGCTTTGCAATGGCCGCAGCCCCATCCGCCGTACACCGCGACGTTGTCGCCTTCCTTGACTTCCGTGACCCCGCGCCCTACCTGAGACACGACACCGGCATTCTCATGGCCAAGGGTTATGGGCATGACCGGCAGCAGTTGGACCTCTCCGTCGATGATGTGAAGGTCGCTGTGGCAAAAGCCCGCTCCCTCCACCTTCACCACTACCTGTCCGTCGCCGGGCTCCGGGGTGGGGACTTCCTCAACAACGAGGGGCCCCCCGTACGAGTGCAGTCTGGCAGCCTTCATGATCGTTCCTCTCCCTGATTGCATGCACGACAGGGCGGCGTGCACGCACGGCGTCACGTGGTGCAATTGAAGCACCCGAGTGCAGGAGAGCAAGCGCCCAGACGGCGGGCAGTTGTGTGGGGTAAAGCCTGAATTCCCGGTCCGGGTATCCTCGCTCCCGCGTATTTCTGTCCGATTTCATTTCATGTGACATTGACTTTTTATCTGCCATGGAATATTCTGCTCTCATGATGGTCGAGGAAGATGACATGGACGAAGAACTCTTTGATCGCGCCTTGGCCGCGTACCTCAACGTACTCGCCCTGGGCGAGCCGATACGCATCCGCATCTGGGACGATCGCGGCCTCACGATGACACAGCTGCGACTGATGCATACGCTGGCCAGGGATGACGGCATGACGCTTAGCGCCCTCTCCCAGCGGCTGCAACTCAGCCCTTCGGCAATGACCGGCGTCATCGACCGGTTGCAGCGAGTGAAGCTGCTGCGTCGCCGACCGGACACCGCGGACCGGCGGGCGGTTCGCGTCTACCTGACGGAGGAGGGCCGGGCGCTTCTGGCGGCGTTCGATGCGGCGGGCAGGGCTTATCTGCGCGCGATCCTCCGGCATCTTGGACGCGAGAAGCTTGAAAGGATCATCAGCGCGCTCGACGAACTGGCGGCGGCGGCCGGCCGCGTTAGTGAGCGGGAGTACGACCTCTACGGCGACTGGGTCACGGAGGTGCCAAGTGCCAGCAGATGAGACCGGTTCCCGGAAGGTAACGCAGGCGCAGGTCTCGGAGGAGCGATACCGCGAGCGGTGGAAGTGGGACAAGGTGGCGTGGGTGTCGCACTGCGTGGACTGTTATCCGGGGAACTGTCCCTACCGTGTGTACGTCAGAGACGGAAAGGTTCTTTACGAGGAGGCCGCGGGCACGTACGAGACCATTGAACCTGGCGTGCCGGACCTGAACCCGATGGGCTGCCAGAAGGGCGCCATGTGGGGACAGATGCTCTACTCCAAAGAGCGCATCCTGCACCCCTTGAAGCGGGTGGGGAAGCGCGGCGAAGGCAGGTTCACGCGCGTGTCATGGGACGAAGCTTTGACAGACGTAGCGGACGGCATCCTCGACGCGATCCAGGAGCAGGGCCCGCAGTCCATCATCCACGAGATGACGGGCGCGCAGGGAGGACCACTCGCCCTCGGCGCCGTCATGCGGTTCGTAGACCTGCTGGGCGGCGTCAGCATGGACCTGGAGGGGGTGGTCAACGACTTCGCACCTGGGATGTACATTACGTTTGGCAAGATCTTCGTCAGCAGCGTGGACGACTGGTTCCAGTCAGACCTCATCTTCATCTGGCACATGAACCCGGCCTACACGCGCATCCCCTACTACCACTACATCTCGGAAGCGCGATACAAGGGCGCCGAGATCGTTACCGTATCCCCCGACGTGAGCCCTTCGGCGATCCACGCCGATTACCACGTGCCCGTGCGGACCGCCGCCGACGCGGCTCTCGCCCTGGGGATGGCCGGAGTCATCGTGGACGAGAGGCTATACGACGCCCAGTTCGTCAAGGAGCAGACGGACCTGCCCCTGCTGGTCCGTCTGGACAACCGGCGCTACCTGCGCGAGAGCGACGTTCGTGACGGGGGTAGAGAGGATGTCTTCTACTTCCGCGACCGACGGACGGGCCAGACGGCGGAAGCCTCGCGTGAAACGCTTTCCCTTGGCGCCGTCGACCCGGCCCTGGAAGAGCGGCTCAGCGTCGTACTCAAGGACGGCGAAGCTGTTGAGGTGGCCCCGGTGTTCGAACTGCTGCGAGAACGTCTCCGGGACTACACACCGGAGAAGGCTTCTGAGCTTTCTGGGGTTCACCCCGAGGTGATCCGCACCCTTGCTCGCAAGGTCGCGGCAAAGCGGACGCGGATCCTGCTGGGGTTCAACTCCGGCAAGCAGTACCACGGGGACCTCATGGAGCGGGCCATGTGCCTGTTGCTGGGGCTCACGGGGAACTGGGGTAAGAAAGGGACGGGCATTATCAACTGGTCCGCGGGACCCTGGCCGGGTTTGACCACGAGCATGAAGCTGATGCCCGGGTCTAAGGGGACTGAGACGGCCCTGGACACGGTGGAGACGATCATCCGCTCGCTCCAGGCCCAGGACCCGAGCCTTTCGCGCGAGCTGGCCGTGACCGAGCTCGCCACCCTGGTCGCCGAGACTGGACCGGCACCGCCAGCTTTCTACTGGTACCACCACTGCGGCTACCGCGACGTCTGGAACCGCAGCGAATGGAACGACCCGTCCATGCGCCGCAGCTTCGATGAGTACTTCCAGGAGGCGATAGAGAAGGGCTGGTGGCGGGGCCACGAGCGCCCGGACGCCGGGACAGAGCCCCGAGTCTACATCGAGTGCGGCGGCAACAGCCTGCGGCGGGTTCGCGGCGGGCAGAACATGCTTCTCCGCAACCTATGGCCCAAACTCAAGCTTGTGGTGTTCATCGATTGGCGGATGAACACTACGGGCATGTATTCGGACATCGTGTTGCCGGCGGCCACGCACGCCGAGAAGATGAACTTCCACTTCTCCACCGCGCACATGAACCAGATGGTCTTCTGCGACAAGTCGGTGGAGGCCGCCGGCGAGGCCAAGACCGAGCCGGAGATCTTCCGGCTGCTGTCCAAGAAGGTCGCGGAGCGGGCGATATCCCGCGGATTCCTGCAATACGAGGACGCCCGCGGCCTGGTCCGCAGGCTGGACGACCTCTATGAGCGGTACACGCTAAACGGGCACTTCGACAGGGACGAGAAGATCATCACGGAGTGGGTGGAGGACGGTGTAACGGCGGAGATCCTCCCCGAGCAGACGAGCCTCGATACGTTCCGCCGGAAGGGGTTCGTGCGCTTCCAGGACTGGGGTCACTCGCCGATGGCGGTGAACCAGGGATCGGAGTTTCCGCGGGACGAGACGCACTCACCGCTTCGCCATCACGTGGAGAAGAAACTGCCATATCCCACGCTCACGCGCCGCGCCCAGTTCTACATCGATCACGACTGGTTCCTAGAGGCGGGCGAGGAGTTGCCGGTGCACAAGGACGTGCCCAAGATGGGTGGCGACTATCCCCTCATGCTGACCAGCGGCCACCCACGATGGAGTATCCACTCTGCCAACGTAATGAACGAGCTGATCCAGCCCACCCATCAGGGCCGGCCCTTCGCCTTCGTGAACCCGGAAGACGCCGCGGAGCGGGGCATCTACGAAGGCGATCTCGTTCGCGCCTACAACGACATGGGGGAGTTCCGCCTCTGGGCAAAGATCTCGCCCGCCGTGCGTCCCGGTCAGCTGATTGTCTACAACGGGTTCGAGCCGCTTACGTTCCCCGGCTGGAAAGATCCGTCCAACGCCGAGCCCGGCATGGTGAAGTGGCTGCACCTGGCCGGGGGCTACGGCCACCTGCGCTTCCGGCCGATGTACTGGCAGCCGTGCCAGGTGGACCGCTGCGTGCGGCTGGAGCTAGAGCGGGTTACCGACGGGTCGGCCGGATAACACGGTCTCCTCTTGGAAGAGGTCGCAGAGGCTGACGCTGGCTAGAGGAGGCCGCGCTTGGTGGCAAGCAACACCGCCTCAGCACGGTTCTTGGCTCCCAGCTTGCCCATGACCTCGCTCAGGTAGTCCTTGACGGTGTGCGGGCTGAGGTACATTCTTGCCGCGATCTCGCGGTTGGTGAGCCCCTGGGCCACGAGCTGCAGCAGGCGAATTTCTTGACCCGAAAGGGATGGCGCGTCCGACGGGCCCGGATGCCCTTCGCGGAGCTGACTGACGACGGCTCCGAGAAGGGTCGAATCGAGCGTAGCTTCCCCGCGCGCAACCTTGCGAATGCTGTCCTGAAGGTCGAATCGCTCCGCGTGCTTCAGCAGGTAGCCGTCGGCAACCTGAAGTGCTTCGCGAATCAACGAGTCGTCCCAGAAGGCGCTGAGCATGATAACGCCGGTGCCTGGAGAGGTCGCCTTGATTTCCCGGCACACCTCGATCCCATCCCCGTCTTTCAACTTGATGTCCAGGACGACGACATCCGGCGACGTCTCGTTAGCGCCCCGCAGCGCCTCCACCGCTGAACCTGCTTCTCCAACGATGGTCATGTCGTCCTCGGTGCTCAACAGCGAGCGGAGTCCCTCTCGCACAACGGGATGGTCATCTACTATGAATACGCGGATCGGGCGCACCGGATTCAGCTCCGGGGCACTCGGACCGTTACGGTAACGCCGCCGTCCGGGTTATCCGATATCTGCAGGCTGCCGCCATGCGCGGCCAGGCGCTGCCGGAGATGACGTAGGCCGAACCCTGGACCGAAGAAGCTCACACCTTCGATGTACGAGGCTGTTCCCCTCCCATTGTCGCGAACGGCCAGGGTCAACGACCCGTCCTCGACGCCGAGAGTCATGCTCAACGCAGTGGCCTCGGCGTGTTTCCTCGCGTTCTGAACTGCTTCCCGCGCAGTCGCGTAGATCATCTCTTCGATCTCGGCGGAAACTTCCGGGAAGCCATCGGCGACGAACTCGGCGCGACTGCCCGTGGAGACGCGATATTCCCTGACGAGGTGCTCCAGGGAGGGAAGCAGCCCTTCCGGCCCGGGCAGCGACGACATCGCGAAGATGGCATTCCTGATCTCTGCGCCGCCCTGGGTGGCAAGCTTCTGGATGCGGGCGACACGGCGGTGAACCGGCGGCGCTTCCCCGGCGCCCAAGAGCGCCTTGGCTTCCAACCCGATGCTGAAGAAGATCTGGGCAACGTTATCGTGCAGCTCCTGCGCGATGCGAGCGCGATCACGCAGGACCGCTCCCTCCTCGGCGGCCGCGTGAAGCCTGGCGTTTTCAAGGGCTATGGCGGCGAGGTTACCGAAAGCCTGCAGGAGCTGTCGCTGCTGAGGGGTGAAGCGGAACGGCCGGCCTCCACCATCCAGGAAGATAACGCCGACGACCCGGTCCTTCGCGATCAGGGGAGCGCAACCGAGCGCGCCGAGCTGAAAAAGCTCTATATAGCGAGCCGGCACGGCCGGGTCAGCGGAGGCATCTGCCGAAAACACAGGGGCCCGAGTAACTATCGCTCGCTTCGCTAGGGGCGCGTTGTCGAGCGACTCTCTGATCGCCAGGATCTCGTCAGCGTCCAGGTCATGAGCGGCGATCCCGCGAAGCGTATCGGTGGCCGGTTCGTACATGAAGATCGCTGAGCGCTCCAGGTCTACCAGCTGGCAGACGCTGTTGGCGATGACGTGGAGAACGGCGCTGAGCTCTCGCGTCGAGAGCAGCGCCTCGCTGACTTCAAGCAGGGCCGCTATCTGCTCGGTGGTGGAAAGCGATCTCGTAGCCATCGGCTCCACTCTCTTGGTACGCATCCACATTCTATCTCAGAAGGTCACGGCGTGCCGGCGCGCACGAAAGGAGACCCCCCAGCGAAACAAAGGGACAGCCTCGACCGGACTGGGCGATCTGCGGAACCGGGGTAACGGCCTGCGCTCGGCGGGCGTCTAAGCTTGCAAAGAGTCAGGAGCCGACAGTTTTGACCAGCAACGCGGACCACCAGCCGAACGGCGGTGAGAAGGCTTGTGCGCCCATCGCCGCCCCCGAACAAAGAGACCTCCTCTTTCGCCCGGACCCGCTGCGCCCTGTCAGGCTGCTGAAATGGGGCGTGCGACTTGTGGTCTTCACTCTGATACTGGCGCTGGGCCCTCTCCACAACTTTTCGCTTAGTGATTCGGCCTGGGACGTTGCGGGCTTCTGGATCACGGGTTCCTTCATCGGCATGGTCGGAATTGAGTTCGCGTTCTACCATATGTTCAGGCTGGCGAAACGGGGAGCCTACCCGAGCCTCCTTGCGACCGAACTCGGCGCCGTGCGGGACTTCAACACCGCCTGCACGACCGCGGTGGATAGCTGCGCCACCTTGCTGAACGGGGAAGCGGGATCTCTTTTCTGGCTGGCGAGCGAAGAGGGCCTCGCATCACGCCTGGCGCAGGCATCGCGAGGATGGACGGAGGAAACGATTGGACCGGACCACGAGCTCATAGTTGAGGCGGCCGCCACTAATCGCGTGGCTATGGGGGCCCTCAGCCTGCGAACCACGCGGCGGCGTGATGGCTGGCTCGCCTGCATACCCCTTGTTTCGCTGAACCGAACCGTGGGAGTACTGGCGCTGGCGCGCTCGCGGCCGAGCTCTGACCTTAGAGACGGGAGCCTCCTCGCCGCCATCGGCGTGGCCGTCGGGGCGGCCCTGTACTCGCTCCACTACGAGATGGAGCTGGAGGAGATGGCGAGAAGGGACGAATTGACGCACCTGTTCAACCGCCGCTACCTCTTTCAGGCGCTTCGAAAGGAGCTGGACGATGCCCGCGGCCTGCGGCGCCCACTGAGCGTTGTCGTTCTGGATGTGGACGGAATGAAGCTGATCAACGACACGTACGGGCATGCGGTGGGCGACCTCGTACTGGCCAAGCTCGGCAACCTCCTTGTGAAATCCGTCCGTGCAGAGGACGTCGCTGCGCGCGTAGGGGGAGACGAGTTCGCGATTCTGATGCCTGACACGGATGAAAAGCAGGCGCGCGCAGGGGCAGCACGCATCGAGGAAGCGCTAGAGCAGCAGGTCATCAGCCTGCCTCAATCAAAGAATCTCGACGTTCACGTCTCATTCGGGGTGGCGGGATATCCCTGGAGCGCCAAGGACCCTGCCCAAATCATGCACTGCGCGGACATTGAAATGTACGACAGGAAAGCTCAGCGTAAAGGATCTCGGCCAGCCGCCTCCATCACGAGCGCCCACGCCTGAGCCGGGACCGCTGCGGATGCCCACTCACGGCCTGCTCGCATCACGCGCCGGGAAGAGATGGTGCGCCCCAGCCTCACCTAGATGGGCAGCCCCAGCCGCTCGGCCAACCGCCTGATCTCCGCGATGCGCTCCTGGTTATTCGGCGTGGCCGGCCGCTGGATCATCCCCGCCTGCGTGAGCTTCTCGACGACGGCCGGATCACGGCGGAACGGCGTACCGTACTCGGCGTCGTAGTACAGCTCCTCGAAGTTGGGACGTGGGCGCTGTCCGCCTGCTTCCCAGGACTCCGCCGGATAGCCTACGAGCATCACGTACAGCGGGATCCAGTCGTCGGGCGGATTGAACATCTCCTTGGCGATGGCAGGGTTGAAGGCGCTCATGCAAGCGCCGAGCCCCTCGTCGTAGCAGGTGAGCAGGGCCTGGCAGATGGCGATGCCGCAGTCAGCGGCAGCGGCGACCGGATAGGCGGAGCTCTCAGTCATGGGCTTGAGGATCTGGGGATAGACGAACTCGTCGACGAATTTCCGTGACCACCCATGCGTGGGGGCGAGCGCGCCCACGTCCACCAGCTCCTTGAGACGGGCTCCCTGTACCCGGTTCACGACGCCGAGGTCGCAGTAGAAGTATATGTGGAGCGGCGCCAGTTCGATGTTCAGGGCGGAGACAGGCGTCTTCATCGCATCGAGCTTCTCCTGCGGAAGCCTGTCCCGTTCGACCACGATGGCGCGCAGCCAGTGCGCGTTCACCGCGCAGGAGGCGAGACGCGCCGCCTCCAGAATAGTCTGAATCTTCTCCCGCTCGACGGGCCTATCGCGCTCGAAGAACCGGATCGAACGCCTGCGGCCGACGACCTGTTTGAAGTCCATGGTCCCTCCCGCGAGCTCCGCCACCACTAGGCGGAGTAAGACTCGATGAGCTGCCGAGCTCCAGCCAGAGCCAGCACCTCGTTGCAGCCGTCTTCAATGAGAGAAGCCCGCGCGTCCCGGAACAGTTTCTCCACCACCAGCTCCTTGCAGAGCCCGAGCCCCCCAAATAGCTGGACCGCGTCGCTGGCCACGTCAACGGCAGCTTGAGTGCACGTGATCTTGGCGGCAATCGAGTAGGCGGTAACCGGCGGCTCAGTCGTCAGGTTGTAGACTATCGCGGCCCGCGAGAGGGCGCGAGCCTGTTCCACGCGAGTGAACATGTCAAACAGCCTGGCCTGCACGAGCTGGTGCTCGCAGATCGGCTTCCCGCCCTGGACTCTCATTTTCGTGTAGGCAAGCGCTTCCTCAAAGGCTGCGCGTGCGACTCCTGTGAAGATGGCGCCCATAAAGGCGTTGGCCATGGCGAGCGTGGCGTCGAGCACTGACGCGTAGCCTTCCGATTCGACCAGCATGTAGTGACGAGGGATACGCACGTTCTCGAAGAAGATCTCTCCCTGGTTCAGGGCGCGCTGGCCGAGCTTGTTCAGAGGCTTTCCCCTGGTGACGCCGGGCAGGTCGAGGGGCACGACGGCCACCCCGCCGCCCGCCATCCCCATCTCCGGCCTCAGCGTCAGGAAGAGAAGGGCATGCGTGGCTATGGTGCCGTTGGAAACCCATGCGGACTTCTGACCGCTGATCACCCATTCGTCGCCATCAAGCCGGGCGCGACACTGCCCGGCCGTCTCCGGCCTCCTGAATGCTTCGGTGTCCACCATAAGCTGGTCGGAACCGTGTTCCGGCTCGGTGATCGCCCAGCAACCGATGTGCTTCGCCTCACGGTCCTGGAGGAACGGGACGACGATCTCGTCCATGAGGGCCTGATTGCCAGTCAAGGCGGCAAAGCGGGCGGCGTAGAGGAAGGGGAAGGACGCCACACCAAGGCCTATGGCGAAGTCGGCGCTACCCCAGGCCACTTCTTCGAAGGCGATTTGAATCTCCAGGGGCCCCAGGTTGGCGCCACCGAGCTCGCTGGGGAACTGCAGCAGGTGCATCTCCTGCTGATATGCCGTCTTGAACACGTCCCACAGCGCCGAGCCGGGGGCGATGACGTCCTCCGGGTCCATCTTGTCAAGCTGGACGCTTGCCGGACGGAGGACCTCCGCCGCAAAACGATGAGACTGCTCTTTGAGAGCCACCAGCTCCGGGCTCAAGTCTTTGTTCAGGTCCAGGTACATCGTCGTCGCCTCCCTCTACTGCCAGACGATCTCCGCCGGATCCCTCTCGAACGGGCCGAGGCAGTCCTTCCACTCATAGAGGATGAGCGTGTCGAGCATCTCGGACCCTTCGCCGCGGCGCTTCTTCTCCATCTCGGCCTTGAGCGAATCCAAAGCGCCATGAACGTCGCTGCCGAACAGCGACTCAAGGTACTCCGGCGGTATGCGCGAGCCGCTTTCGTTGGCGCTGCCGTCGGCGTTGAGTGGCGCCGGGGCCAGCGGCGGCACGTAGTAGACGTTGGGGTGGGTGCCAAACTCCGGGTGGAGCGGCAGCGCCACCTTCCACTCGTTGACGAAGCGCGACACCGCCCCTGACTCGTCGTCCAGGAAGCCGATGAAGGCGGCGCGGCCCGGGCACTGCCGCACGCAGGCGGGCGCGACACCCTGCTCGATGCGGGGGAAGCAGCCGATGCAGTGCTGGCTGACGTTCCGCATGGCGTTGAAGTAGATCTTCTTGTAGGGGCAGGCGCGGGAGCAGTTCTGGGCGCCCTGGCACTTGCTCTCGTCGCGGAGGACGAGCCCGTCCTCGGGGCGCTTGAACATCGCCTCGTTGGGACAGACCTCCACGCAGGTGGGGCTGGAGCAGTGGTTGCAGAGGCGAGGCAGGTAGAAGAAGTAGGGGTTTGGCCACTCGCCACCGCCCTCGTCCTCGTCCCAGTTGGGGCCCCAGCGTACGGCGTCCGTGGCGCGGGGGAGGCCGTTCTTGCGCTGCAGGTGGACGCTGCGGCCCTTGCCGCCGCGCAGCACCTCCTCGTAGTTGTAGTCCCAGCCGCCGCCGAACTCGCCCTCGGTCGGCAGGTGGCCCAGCTGCGCCTCGCCGTTCTTGTAGCCGCCGCCCATGGTCTCCCAGTCGCGCGGCGCCCCCCGGCCGGGCTGCGTGTTGACCGTCATCCACCACATCTGCTCCGTGCCCGAACCTTCGCCCTCCTCGGTCCAGAGGACCTTGCAGGCTACCGAGCAGGTCTGGCAACCGATACACTTGTTGAGGTCGAACACCCAGGCCAGCTGGCG